>Ga0207932_1000127_pt1 | contig 25199 bp, 23 predicted proteins | sample NGESurdeep092012_FD_184480 | JGI IMG/M metagenome (GOLD analysis project Ga0207932, IMG submission 184480) | Arctic peat soil microbial communities from Barrow, Alaska - NGEE Surface sample 415-2 deep-092012 (SPAdes) | ecosystem: Environmental > Terrestrial > Soil > Wetlands > Peat ...
CGCCGCGAGCACGGCCCCCGTGTGCCTCAGGTCGTGCCAGCGCAGATCCGGGCGCCCGACCTTGTCCCGGGCCTTCCACCACGGCCGCTGAAGACAGGAAGCACCGAGCCGGTCGCCCGTTGGCGAAGTCAGGATGAGAGCTTCGCGGCCGGGACCGACATGATCCTTGAGATGGGACTTGATCATCGGGATCAGGTGAGGCGGGACCGCGACGTCGCGGATGCCGGCGGCCGACTTTGGCTGGCCGACGATATAACCCTGACGACCAACGCGGACGACGCCACGGCGGATCCGCAGAATGCCCGCTTGCAGATCGATGTCCTTGCGACGCAGTTCGCTCATCTCCCCAAACCGCAGAGCACAAAAGGATGCCAAAGGGACCGCCACCGCGAGTCTGGCAGGCATAGCCTCGGTGAGCGCCTGGATCTCGTCCAACGTGGCGGGTGTGACCTTCCTGACCCGCGTGTGTGTTCCACCGCCCTTGACCCTGCAGGGGTTGGCTGCGATCAACTCGTCGCTCACGGCCGTCTCAAAGATCGCGCGAAGCACTTGGTAGGCGCGCGCGCGGTACGCCGGGGTCTTGTTTCCGTAGGAGCCAAACCACATGCGCACGGTTGCCGGGGTGATGTCCGCCAATGAAAGGGGACCGAAGGTCGACAGGATCTGTTTATCTAGCAGGGATCGATAGAGTTCCCTAGTCCCCGGTTTGAGGTCACGTTGGTCCAGCCACGTGTCGGCGAATTGGCCGAAGGTCACACGTTCCTCGGCAAGGCGCCGAGCCTTAGGCGCAGTCCACTCCCCCATCGAGATCAGCCGATGCTCGGCCGCCAACCACGCCTCGGAGTCACCCTTGGTGGCAAAGGTCGTCAGGCCGGAGTATCTGGCCAGGTCCGGACCGATGTAGGACCCTTGATACCGCTTGCTCGGAAGCTTGCGGACGTACCCGAAACCCCTGTGGTTCGCCTTGCCAGCCATCGAACTGTCCTCTCGGTCATGCGATCCGCGTGCGATCCGCGTGCGATCCGCGTGCGATCCGAGGGTACATCCGTGGCTAACCGTGTCCACTAATGACCAGAGTGCAGACCGGCATCGTCGCAGGTCAGAGGCTCAATTAGCCGGTCTGCACAGGTACAGCCAACATCAACGCTCAGACGTTGAAGCCGAGTGCCCGAAGCTGCTCACGGCCGTCGTCGGTGATCTTGTCCGGGCCCCACGGCGGCATCCAGACCCAGTTGATCCGGTGACTGGGCACCTGGCCCTCGAGTGCCTGGGCAATCTGGTCCTCGATGACGTCGGTCAGCGGGCAAGCGGCGCTGGTCAAGGTCATGTCGATGACAACGTGTCCGTGCTGGTCGACGGTGATGCCATAGATCAGGCCCAGATCGACGACGTTGATCCCGAGCTCGGGGTCAACAACATCACGCAGGGACTCTTCGATATCGGCAACATTGGGCGGCCGCGGGCCCGTGGCCGCGGCGGCGGCTGCAGGCGGGTGTTCAGCAGTCCTGTCGGTCATGAGTCCTCCATGATGTTGCTCGGGATGGTGCTGCTCGTGAATATGTCTTCCGAGATGGTTGTGTCCGAGATGGTTGTGTCCGCGTTGGTGTTGCCAGACGCCGAAGGGGCTGAGGAAGAGGCCGAGGTCGCACTGATGTCGACCCCTGCCTGGGTAAGAGCGTCCGTGAACGCCATCCAGCCCAAGAGTGCACACTTGACCCGAGCAGGGTACTTGGAGACGCCGGCAAATGCCACGCCGTCGCCGATCTCCTCCTCGTCGCCAGGGTCGGTTCCCTTGCTGGTCAGCATCTTTCGCATGGCGACGAAAGTGCTCAGTGCTTCCTTGACGCTGTGTCCGATGACCTCATCAGCCAGGACCGAAGTTGCCGCGGTGGAGATGGAACAGCCGGTCGCGTCGTAGGACACATCGGCAATCGCCGCCGACGGCCCCTCACCGCTGACCTGGACCCGCAACGTGACCTCGTCACCGCAGGTCGGGTTGACGTGGTGCACCTGGGCATTGAACGGCTCACGCAGGCCCGCGTGAAGTGGCCGCTTCGAGTGCTCGAGGATGATCTCCTGATAGAGGTCCATCAGATCACCGTCCCGAACACCACTGGCACCCGGTCAAGAGCCGTCAGCAGAGCGTCAACATCAGCAACCGTGTTGTATGCCGCGAAGCTGGCTCGCGTCGTCGCCGTCACGTTCATCCGCCGATGCAGCGGCCAGGCGCAGTGGTGACCCACCCGCACGGCAACTCCGGCATCATCGAGGATCTGGCCGACATCGTGCGGGTGAATCCCGTCAACGACGAAGGCGACTGCGCCAGAACGGTCCTTGCCATCGACAGGCCCGATGACACGAACCCAGGGACGTTGTGCAAGACCGTCAAGAAGTGCCTCGGTCAGTGCATGCTCATGAGCCGTCACCCGCGCCATGCCGAGGGCGGTGAGGTAGTCGCACGCGGCGGCAAGGCCCACGGCCTGGGCCGCCATCGGGACACCCGCCTCGAAGCGCTGCGGCGGATCGGCGTACGTCGTGGCCTCCATCCGGACAACCTCGATCATCGATCCCCCGGTAAGGAAGGGAGGCATGGCCTTCAGGAGCTCGTAGCGTCCCCACAGGACGCCGATACCCAGCGGGCCGAACATCTTGTGGCCGCTGAAAGCCACGAAGTCAACTCCGAGATCGACCACGTCAACAGCCAGGTGCGGCACCGACTGGCAGGCGTCCAGGACGGTCAGCGCGCCGACCGCCCGAGCCCGGTCGACAATGACGGCAACGGGATTGATCGTGCCCAGGACGTTGGACACGTGGGTGAACGCGACGACCTTGGTCCGGTCGGTTATGACCGTGTCCAGGTCGGCCAGGTCGAGACGGCCGTCGTCGGTGACGCCGATCCAGCGGAGTGTGGCGCCGGTGCGCCGGGCAAGCTCCTGCCAGGGAACGAGGTTGGAGTGATGCTCCATCTCAGTGACCACGATCTCGTCGCCCACCCCGAGCGCGAACCGGGCTGCGAGCGCGGGGTCGACGCCGTCCATGGCTCCGGCCGCGGCAGCATTGCTGAAGGTGTAGGCAACCAGGTTCAGGGCCTCGGTGGCGTTCTTGGTGAACACCACCTCCTGGGCCTGCGCGCCGATGAAGCGGGCAATGGTCTCGCGCGCACCCTCATAAGCATCCGTGGCTTCTTCGGCCAGCTGGTGGGCGCCTCGGTGAACCGCGGCGTTGTGCTGCTCATAGAATGCGCGTTCGGCATCGAGCATCTGCCGCGGCTTCTGTGACGTCGCGCCGGAGTCGAGATACACCAGCGGTTTCCCGCCACGGACGGTGCGCGACAGGATGGCAAAGTCGCCGCGGATGGCGGCCGACTCGGCCGTGGTGAACGCTGTTCCCACGGCGACTTCAGACATGGCTGACACCCCCTCCCGAATCCTCAGGCCTCGACCTTGACGAACCGGTCGTAGCCCTCGTCCTCGAGGCGGTCGGCCAGCTCAGGCCCACCCCCCTCGACGATCCGGCCCTCGATGAAGACGTGGACGAAGTCCGGCTTGATGTAGCGCAGGATGCGCGTGTAGTGGGTGATCAGCAGCACGCCGACGTCGCCGCCGGCGGCGACCCGGTTGACACCCTCGGAGACGACCTTGAGCGCATCGACGTCGAGCCCGGAGTCGGTCTCGTCCAGGATCGCCAGACTTGGGTGCAGCATCTCCATCTGGAGGATCTCATGGCGCTTCTTCTCGCCACCGGAGAAGCCTTCGTTGACGTTGCGGTCGGCGAACGCCGGGTCCATCCGCAGCTCGGCCATCGCCACCTTCATGTCCTTGACCCAGGTGCGCAGCTTGGGAGCCTGGCCGTCGATCGCGGTCTTGGCGGTGCGCAGGAAGTTGGAGACCGTGACGCCGGGAACCTCCACCGGGTATTGCATGGCCAGGAACAGGCCTGCCCGGGCGCGCTGGTCAACGGTCATCGCCAGGACGTCCGCGCCGTCCAGGGTCACGGTGCCGCCGGTGACGGTGTACTTCGGGTGGCCGGCGATGCTGTAAGCCAGGGTCGACTTGCCGGAGCCGTTGGGCCCCATGATGGCGTGGGTCTCCCCTGCCTTCACGGTCAGGTCGACGCCGCGCAGGATCTCCTTGACCCCGTTCTCGGTGTTGACCGTGACGTGCAGGTCGTGAATCTCGAGTGTTGCCATAGGTCTTCAGCTCTCCTTGGTAACGGAGACGAACACGTCGTCACCGTCGATCTTCACGGGGTAGACAGCAATGGGGGCAGTGGCCGGGAGGCCGGTGGGCTTGCCGGAGCGCAGGTCGAAACGCGATCCATGCAGCCAGCACTCGATCTCGCCGTCCTCGACGTCGCCCTCGGACAAGGACACGTTGGCGTGGCTGCAGGTGTCGTCGATGGCGTGGATAGCTCCAGCGCTGTCACGCACGACGGCGACCGTCTCGCCGGCGATGTCCACCTGCAGGGCACCGACCTCCGGCAGGTCATCGACGGAACAGACACGCACGAAACTATCGGCCACGGCGGCCAACTCCCCCACGTTGCCGTTCACGGTAATGATCTCGCTCATGCGGACTCCGCCGCACTTGCCGGAACCACGCCTGCCGGAGCCGAGGTGGCCGAACCCAACGACAAGGACAGCTCCGCGTCGATGGCGGTCATCAGGTGACCCTGAACCGAGGTGACCCCGATCCGGTTGACGATGGCCGCGAAGAAGCCACGCACGACAAGGCGACGAGCCTCGTCCGCGGTGATGCCACGCGACTGCAGGTAGAACAGCTGCTCGTCGTCGAAACGGCCGGTCGCTGATGCGTGACCTGCGCCGATGATCTCGCCCGTCTCGATCTCGAGGTTCGGCACCGAGTCGGCCCGCGCGCCCTCGGTAAGAACGAGGTTGCGGTTGAGCTCGTAGGTTTTGGTGCCCTCGGCGGACGCACGAATGAGCACGTCACCGATCCACACCGTGTGGGCCGAGTCCCCCTGGAGGGCGCCCTTGTACTCGACGTTCGAGACGCAGTTGGGCGCCTCGTGGTCGACGAAGAGCCGGTGCTCCTGGTGCTGGCCCGCGTCAGCGAAGTACACGCCGATCGCCTCGAGCGAGCCACCCGGGCCGTCGTAACGCACGTTGGTACACACCCGCACGATCTTGCCGCCGAGCGTGATCGTGATGTGCTTGAGCTTGGCGTCGCGACCGACCAGGGCGTCGTTCTGGGCGAGGTGGATCGCGTCGTCGTCCCACTCCTGCACAGTGACGAATGTCAGGTCCGCTCCATCACCGACCCGCAGCTCCACATTGGCGGCGCACTCTGCAGATCCCTTGTGGGAGAGAACGACTGTCGCTTTGGCAAACCGGCCGACGTCGATGATGAGGTGGCCGTTCACCCGGGCGCTGTCGCGGGCCGTCATGGTGATGTTCACCGGCTCGTCGAGCTCGACCTCGTTCGGGATGGTCACCAAGGTGGCCTTCTCGGTGCTCGCCCACGCGGCTGCCGACGCGCGGTCGGCCGGGCGCAGCACGGAACCAAAGGCCCCGTCGCCGACCTTCGCCTCGCTGATCTCCACGCCCTGGGGCGCGGAGATATCAATGGTCAGCCTGGACTCGTCGGTCGGCTCGACCTGGAACAGGGCGCCGAGACGGTCCACAGGGGCGAAACGCCAGTCCTCCTCGCGGCCATTCGGGAGCGGGAAGTCCGCTAGGTCATAGGACGTCCTGCGCTCGGCCCGTGACTGGTCGGGGACGAAGGCCGCCACGGAGTCCGTGTGAGCCTGACCACCCGGTCGCGGCTGAGCAGCCAGTCGCTGTTGGGCGGTTTCCTGGGTGACTGTCATCAGCCGACCGCCCCTTCCATCTGGAGCTCGATCAGTCGGTTGAGCTCCAGGGCGTACTCCATGGGCAGCTCACGCGCGATGGGCTCGATGAACCCGCGCACGATCATCGCCATGGCCTCCTGCTCGGTCATCCCGCGGGACATCAGGTAGAACAGCTGGTCGTCACCGATCTTGGAGACCGTTGCCTCGTGACCCATCGTCACGTCGTCCTCGCGGACATCGACGTACGGGTAGGTGTCGGAGCGGCTGATGGTGTCGACGAGCAGCGCGTCGCAGCGCACGTTGGAAGCCGACCCGTGCGCCCCCTCCATGATCTGCACAAGACCGCGGAAGGAGGAACGCCCACCACCGCGAGCCACCGACTTGGAGACGATGCTGGAGTGGGTGTTCGGGGCCGCGTGAACCATCTTGGCGCCGGCGTCCTGATGCTGGCCCTCGCCGGCGAAAGCGATGGACAGGGTCTCACCCTTGGAGTGCTCGCCGAGGAGGAAGACGGCCGGGTACTTCATGGTCACCTTGGAGCCGATGTTGCCGTCGACCCACTCCATCGTCGCGCCTTCCGCGCAGGTCGCGCGCTTGGTGACGAGGTTGTAGACGTTGTTGGACCAGTTCTGGATGGTCGTGTAGCGAACACGGGCGTTCTTCTTCACGATGATCTCCACGACCGCGGAGTGTAGCGAGTCCGACTTGTAGATCGGCGCCGTACAGCCCTCGACGTAGTGCACGTACGAGCCCTCGTCCGCGATGATCAGGGTCCGCTCGAACTGACCCATGTTCTCGGTGTTGATCCGGAAGTACGCCTGCAGCGGGATGTCGACCTTGACGCCCGGCGGCACGTAGATGAACGAGCCGCCGGACCACACGGAGGTGTTGAGCGCGGCGAACTTGTTGTCGCCGACCGGAATCACCGAGGTGAAGTACTCACGGAACAGGTCCTCGTGCTCGCGCAGCCCCGTGTCCGTGTCGACGAAGATGACGCCCTGCTCCTCCAGGTCCGCGCGGATCTGGTGGTAGACGACCTCGGACTCGTACTGTGCCGCCACTCCGCCCACGAGGCGCTGTTTCTCGGCCTCAGGGATGCCCAGACGGTCGTAGGTGTTCCTGATGTCCTCGGGCAGCTCCTCCCAGGAGGTCGCCTGCTTCTCGGTGGACTTCACGAAGTACTTGATGTTCGAGAAGTCGATGCCGGTCAGGTCGGAACCCCAGGTGGGCATGGGCTTCTTGCCGAAGAGCTTCAGGCCCTTGAGCCGCAGGTCCAGCATCCACTGGGGCTCGCTCTTGCGGCCCGAGATGTCGCGAACGACCTCCTCGTTCAGGCCACGACGAGCCGACACCCCGGCAGCATCGCTGTCGGACCAGCCGTACTCATAGGTCCCAAGGCCCTTGAGACCCGGGTTGCGTTGCTCAACGGTGCTCAGTGCGTCGGTGCTCAATGCGTCGGTGCTCAGTGCATCGATACTCATTGGGAGGACCTTTCATCAGAAGCGGTCGTCTTGGTCAGTTCCTTGACGGAGACGGCACTCAGGGGGATGAACGTGGTGCAGACGTGCTCGCCGTGGGCGAGTGTCGCCAGGCGTTGGACGTGGACTCCGAGCAGCCGCGAGAACGCGTCAGTCTCGGCGTCACAGAACTGTGGGAACTCGGCCGCGACGTGCTGCACCGGGCAGTGGCCCTGGCACAGCTGGACTCCGGCCAGGGGCGTGCCCGCTCCAACGGGTCGGGTGGAGGCGGCGAAGCCATTGGCGGACAGTGCCGTTGCCAGCACGTCCGCCCGGGAAGCGACGTCCTTGCCTGACTCGGCGAGCTGCGCGGCATACCTCTGCTCGAACTCGGCGATGCGTTCGCGGGCAAACTCGCTCACGGCATCCTCACCGGCGTGCTCAGCAAGAAACCGCAGCGCCGAGGTGGCCACGTCGTCGTAGTCGCTGTCCATGCCGACGTGGCCGGCCTCGGACAGGACGTAGGCACGGGCAGGGCGTCCGCGGCCACGAGAGGCAGCGTTGGCAGGCTCGTGTTCGACGATGGCGCCCTTCTCGATGAGCAGGTCGAGGTGACGACGGACCGCGGCGGGCGTCAGTCCCAGGCGGCAGGCGAGGGCGCTCGCGGTGAGCGGGCCATCCTCTGAGATCGCCTGTCGGACCCGGTCCCGGGTGCGCGCCTCGAGAACGTGCGGAGCGGGGTTGGGCCCCTCTGCACGCTCGGAAACGAGGTTGTCGGTGATAAACACAAGGCTAGTGTGACCTAATTCGACCCCAAATGGCTAGTAAGGGTTACCTAACTCACTCAAGGGACGCCACCACAGCCTGCCGGCGCGACCTCCGTCATGAGATGCTCGCCATCAGCACGAACGCCTGGTTCACCTAGACTCTGCCCGTGACCGAGGCTGTGAGCGTGCGCGATCTCGCCAAGCGATTTGGTGCCACCACCGCCCTCGCGGGTATGACGTGGGCCGCTCGCCGTGGCCAGGTGACGGCGGTCCTCGGCCCCAACGGCGCCGGCAAGACGACGACCATCGAGTGCGCCGAGGGTCTGCAACGGCCGGACTCGGGCGAGGTCCGCGTCCTGGGCGCCGATCCATGGCAGGCCGGTCCCGACCACCGTGCCGCCGTGGGAGTCATGTTGCAAGACGGCGGGCTGCCCAACGCCAGCACCCCGGTGCGACTGCTGCGCCACCTCGCCGCCTTCCACCAGTCCCCCGCCGACGTCGACGCGCTCGTGGAACGGCTCGGGATCGATGCCTTCAGCGGCACGACCGTCCGCCGGCTGTCCGGCGGGCAGAAGCAGCGCGTCGCCCTCGCCGCTGCTCTGGTGGGCAGGCCCGAGGTCGCCTTCCTGGACGAGCCCACGGCGGGGCTGGACCCGCACGCCCGCCTCGACGCCTGGGAGCTGTTGCGTGAGACCCGGGACACCGGCTGCGCCGTCATCGTCACCACCCACTCCTTCGAGGAAGCGGAGCGGCTGGCCGACCACATCGTCATCGTCGACCGCGGCCGCGTTGCCACCCAGGGCAGCCTGGCTGAGCTGACCGGCGAACGTTCGCTTGAGAAGATCTACTTCTCCCTCACCCGGGAAGCCACTCGATGAGCACCGCATCCACCGGCACAGAGCCGGACAACCACGCCGCGCCGGCGCGACAACGGGTCCTGGCACAGACCCGCTTCGAGACGGGCACCCTGCTGCGCAACGGCGAGCAGCTTCTGGTCGCCATCGTGCTGCCGGCCATGGCCCTGGTGGGCCTGGCACTCAGCCACTCCCCCTCGCTCGGCCCCGGTCGACGCATCGACCTGGCCGTTCCGGGAGTACTGGCGCTGGCCGTGATCTCCACGGCCTTCACCGGTCAGGCGATCTCCACGGCCTTCGACCGCAGGTACGGCGTGCTGCGCCTGCTCGGGGTGAGTCCCCTCGGTCGCAACGGCCTTCTCGTCGCCAAGGCGCTGGCAGTGTTGACGATCGAGCTCCTGCAGTTCCTCGTGATCGGTGGTCTGGGCCTGGCCCTCGGATGGCACCCGGAGTGGATCGGGCTGTTCGCCGCCGGACTCATGACGCTGGTCGGCACCTGGACGTTCGTCGCGCTCGCCCTGCTGCTGGCCGGCACGTTGCGCGCCGAGGGCGTGCTCGCCCTGGCGAACCTGATCTGGGTCCTCCTTCTCGGTCTCGGTGGTGTCATCGTCCCGCCCTCCCAGATGCCTGCAGGCCTCTCGCGCATCGCGGCCCTGCTTCCCTCCGGCGCGCTGGGGAACGGGCTGCGGGCTGCTTTCATCGACGGGCGACTGGCCGCAGTACCGCTGCTGGTGCTTGTTGTCTGGGGCGCAGTGGCCACGGTGCTGGCCTCACGAACCTTCCGGTGGAGCGACTGATGAAGCGAAGCGACTGTTGAACCCGGAGCGACTGATGACTCGGAGCCACTGATGACCCAGCCCCTGAAGCCACCACCACTGATGCCGGCACAACCGATGACACCCATGGTCAACCCCTGGCTGCGCCGCGTCCTCCTGGTCAACCTGATCCTCGAGATCGGCATCGTGGTCACCGGCGGGCTGGTGCGGCTGAGCGGTTCGGGCCTTGGCTGCCCGACCTGGCCCCAGTGCGTCCCGGGGTCGTTCATGCCGGTGCCGCACCAGGAGCAGGGATTCCACAAGCTCATCGAGTTCGGCAACCGCAGCCTGACCAGTGTCGTCAGCGTTGCCGCGGTGCTGGTGATCGTCGCGATCTGGCGCTGGGCGCCCGGGCGTCGCGGCCTGCGCCGGATCTCCGTCCTGCCGCTGGTCGGCGTCATGCTGCAGGCGGTGCTCGGCGGCATCACGGTGCTGACCGGCCTCAACCCTGCGCTCGTGGCCGCTCACTTCCTCGCCTCGATGGTCCTGGTCTCCCTGTCGGCATACCTGCTGTATCGCGTGGGCGAGGGGGATGAACCCCCAGTTGCCTTGGTGCGCAACGAGATTCGTTCGGTTGCCTGGGTCACCGCCACGCTGGGCGCGGTCATCCTCATCCTCGGCACGATGGTCACCGGATCCGGCCCTCACTCCGGTGACGCCAGCACGCCACGCTTCGGGTTCGACCCGCGCACGATCTCGTGGCTGCACGCCGACGCCGTGATGCTGTTCGTGGGACTCGTGATCGCCGTGCTGCTGGCAGTGCAGCTGACAGCGACCGACCCGCGACCTCGACGGGTCTGGCATGCGCTCTTCGGGATCACCGTGCTTCAGGGTCTGGTCGGTTACACGCAGTACCTCACCGGCCTGCCCGAAGCGCTGGTCCTGGTCCACATGCTGGGAGCCAGCCTCCTGGCAGTGTCGCTGACCTACGGCGTGCTGAGCCTGCGCCGCCGCTAACCCCAGGGAAGCGCGAAGTGCAGCGCTGAGTCGACAGCGACCGCGAGGAACACGAGCGTCAGGTAGCTGATCGAGTAGTGGAACAGCCGCATCGGGTTGATCGACGCGGTCGTCAGGTTCTCCGGCGCCTTGGCGCGCAGCAGGAGCTTGTGCGCCTCCAGGAGGAAGAGCCCGCCGGACGGCAGCGCCACGACGAGATAGATCCAGCCCATCGAGGCGATCGGGATGAGCGCCAGCGAGGTCAGCACCGTGTGCCAGCTGTAGATCACGACCTGACGAGCCACCGCCGAGTCCTTGGCCACGACCGGGAGCATCGGCACTCCGGCGGCTGCGTACTCGTCCTTGAAACGCATCGACAACGGCCAGTAGTGCGGTGGGGTCCAGAAGAAGACGATGAGGAAGAGAACCAGCGGCGGCCACGCCAGGGAGTCGGTGACCGCTGACCAGCCGATGAGCACCGGCATACAGCCGGCGGCACCGCCCCACACGATGTTCTGGGAGGTACGGCGTTTGAGCAGCATCGTGTAGAAACCGACGTAGAGCGCGATCGCGGCCAGGGACAGCTCAGCCGACAGCCAGTTGACCAGGAGCCCCAGCCACAGGGTCGAGGCCAGGCCCAGGACCGCTCCGAAACGCAGAGCGGCAGCAGGGGCGATCGCGCCGGTGACCAGCGGCCGGTTCTCGGTCCGGTGCATGACCTTGTCGATATCCCGGTCCAGATAGCAGTTGAGCACGTTGGCAGATGCGGCCGAGAGCGTGCCACCGACGAGCGTCGCCACGATCAGCCACAGCGGAGGCAGCCCGCGCTGAGCCAGGAACATGGTGGGGAACGTCGTCACCAGGAGCAGCTCGATGATTCGCGGCTTGGTCAGGGCGACATAGTTGCCCACCGTCCGGGGCAGGGCCTGGGTCACGGTCTGACGCCGGCCCGGGCGACCCGGCCCCGTCGATACAGGATCCAAACGCGGCTCTAGAGCAGTCACGACGTCCTTGGGGAAGTGGTGTGGACCGGACGCGAAACCCGCCGAGACGGGGCGCCCACTGAGCAGCTGGAGTCTAGCGTCGTCAGGCCGTTTTGCGGGGTTTGGACTCGACAACAGGCCCCCTCTTTCTCGGGATAGGCTCGATCCGTGACCGACCTGAATACCACGAACGTTGACCAGACCGCCACGAGCAGGAACCGCGACTCGTCGCTGGCCGCTCCGATCGCCACCCGCGCCCGGTGGACCGAGGTGGACGTGCGGGCCGTCGACACGGTGCGGCTGCTCGCCGCTGACGCCGTCCAGAAGGCTGGCAACGGCCATCCGGGCACCGCCATGAGCCTGGCCCCGCTGGCCTACCTGCTCTACCAGAACGTGATGCGTCACGACCCCGCCGATCCCCAGTGGCTGGGCCGTGACCGGTTCGTCCTCTCGTGTGGCCACTCCAGCCTGACCCAGTACATCCAGTTGTACCTCTCGGGCTACGGTCTTGAGCTCGACGACCTGAAGTCACTGCGCACGTGGGGCTCCCTGACCCCGGGCCACCCCGAGGTCCACCACACCGCAGGCGTGGAGATCACGACGGGCCCGCTGGGCTCCGGGCTGGCCTCGGCAGTGGGAATGGCGATCGCCCAGCGCCGCCAGCGGGGCCTGTTCGACCCTGATGCCGCACCCGGGCAGAGCCCCTTCGACCACCACATCTACGTGGTCGCCTCCGACGGCGACATCATGGAGGGCGTCTCGCACGAGGCCAGCGCCCTTGCCGGGCACCAGGAGCTGGGCAACCTGACCCTGATCTATGACCAGAACCACATCTCGATCGAGGACGACACCAACATCTCGTTCTCCGAGGACGTGAGCAAGCGTTACGAGGCCTATGGCTGGCACGTCGTCACCGTCGACTGGCGCAGCAGCTGGACCCAGGCCGGCGGTGGCGGCGACAGCACTGACCCCAATGGCAGCAACTCGTACGTCGAGGACGTCGACGCGCTGCTCGCCGCGATCGAGAGCGGCAAGACTGTCACCGACAAGCCGACGCTGGTCATCCTCAAGACGGTCATCGCCTGGCCCGCCCCCGGCAAGCGGGACACCGGTGCCTCCCACGGCTCGGCACTGGGTGACCCGGAGATTGCCGCCACCAAGACGCTGCTCGGGTTCGACCCGGCCCAGACCTTCGAGGTGGGCGCCGACGTTCTTGCCCGCGCCCGCGAGGTGAAGGGCCGTGGGAAGACCGCCCACGCCGAGTGGGACAAGGGGTATGCCGCCTGGCGGGCTTCGCACACCGACAGCGCCTCCCTGCTCGACCGCCTGGTCGACCGCAAGCTGCCGGCCGACTTCGCCGCCGCCTTCCCGACGTTCCCGGCCGACGCCAAGGGCATCGCAACGCGCGCCGCGTCCGGCAAGGTGCTGAACGCACTGAGCGAAGTCATGCCCGAGCTCTGGGGCGGCTCGGCGGACCTGGCCGAGTCGAACAACACCACGATGGCCGGCGCGCCGAGCTTCATCCCCGCGGGCAAGCAGACAGATGCCTACCAGGGCGGCCCCTACGGCCGGACCCTGCACTTCGGCATCCGTGAGCTCGGCATGGGCTGCATCCTCAACGGGATCACCCTCGAGGGGCTGACTCGTCCCTACGGTGGCACCTTCCTGGTGTTCTCGGACTACATGCGGCCGGCAGTTCGGCTGGCCGCCCTCCAGAAGCTGCCGGTGAGCTTCGTCTGGACCCACGACTCCATCGGCCTCGGAGAGGACGGACCGACCCATCAGCCGATCGAGCACCTGGCCGCGCTGCGTGCCATCCCGGGCCTGGATGTCGTCCGCCCGGGCGACGCCAACGAGACCGCAGTCGCCTGGCGCACCGTCTTGGAGCACACCGACCGCCCGGCCGGTCTGATCCTTTCCCGGCAGGCCCTGCCGACCCTGGACCGCGAGACGTTCGCTTCAGCCGAGGGCACCGCCAGGGGCGCCTACGTGCTCATCGAGGGTTCGGCGGGCATTGGCGGCACAGGAGGGACTGGCGCCAATGCCCGCCAGGTCATCCTCATCGCTACCGGTTCCGAGGTGAGCATTGCCATCGCGGCCCGCGAGCTACTCGAGTCGCAAGGGATCTCGACCCGGATCGTGTCGATGCCATGCCGCGAGTGGTTCGAGGCTGAGAGCCAGAGCTACCGAGACCAGGTCCTGCCTCCCAGCATCCGGGCCCGGGTGAGTGTCGAGGCCGGAGTGCCGATGGGCTGGCGAGACTTTGTCGGGGACGCCGGCCGCATCGTCAGCATTGACCATTTCGGCGCCTCGGCCGACGCCGCGACGCTGTTCCGTGAGTTCGGTTTCACCCCTGCGGCCGTCGTTGCCGCAGCAGAGGAATCCATCCGCTCCGCAGCCGGCGAACGTACGGGAGACGAGTGACCATGACCGATCACCTCAAGGAACTGTCTGCTCAGGGGGTCTCGATCTGGCTCGACGACCTGAGCCGGCCGCTGATCACCGGCGGCGGCCTCCAGAAGCTCATCGACGACAGCAGTGTGGTGGGCGTGACCACCAACCCCACGATCTTCGCGGGGGCGCTGTCCAAGGGAGACGCCTACAGCGACCAGATCAAGGAGCTCGCAGCCGCGGGCAAGAGCGTCAACCAGGCAGCGTTCGCCCTGATCACCCGCGACGTCCAGAACGCCTGCGACATCATGGCGCCCACCTACCAGGCGAGCCAGGGCGAGGACGGCCGGGTCTCCGTCGAGGTGGACCCCGGTCTTGCTCACGACACCGCCAGGACTGTCGAGCAGGTCAGGGAGCTGTACGCCGCCGTCGATCGCCCCAACGTGTACATCAAGATCCCAGCCACCGTCGAAGGCCTGCCTGCGATCTCGCAGGTCCTGGCCGAGGGCATCAGCGTCAACGTGACCCTGATCTTCTCCCTCGACCGCTACCGCGGGGTCATGAACGCCTTCCTGACCGGGCTCGAGCAGGCCCGTCTGGGCGGTCTGGACCTCTCCGCGATCCACTCCGTCGCCTCCTTCTTCGTCAGCCGGGTGGACACGGAGGTCGACAAACGCCTCGACGCTCTCGATATGGACGAGGCCACGGCGCTCAAGGGCAAGGCCGGCGTGGCGAACGCCCGGCTCGCCTACCAGGCCTACGAAGAGATGTTCTCGACCCCGCGCTGGGCGAACCTGGCCGCCGAAGGCGCGCACAGACAGCGGCCTCTGTGGGCCTCCACGGGCGTGAAGAACCCGGCATACAAGGACACGATGTATGTCGTGGACCTCGCGGCACCAAGCACCGTCAACACGATGCCGACCAAGACGATGCAAGCCGTCGCCGATCATGGCGAGATCGCCGGGGACCAGGTGACCGGCAACTACGACCATGCACGCAACGTGCTGGACGCACTGGAACGCCTTGGTATCTCCTATGCCGACGTCACCGCCGTGCTCGAGACTGAGGGCGTCGACAAGTTCGCGAAGTCGTGGGCCGAGCTGCTGGCCGACGTGCAGACCGAGCTCACCAAGGCGGCGCTGTGAGCAACGTGGCGCTGGGCGTCCTCGCCTCCGGACCGGCCGCCGACGCGGTGACCCGGCACGTTCCCCAGCTGGTCGCGGACGGTTTCGCGAGCAGGCTGTTTGCCAAGGACCCCACGCTGTGGGGGCCGGACGCCGAGTCCGAGTCGGCCGTCCGCCTCTCCTGGGTCACCCTTGGGCGAACCTCGCGCCCCCTCCTCGGCGAGGTGGCTGCCCTGCGCGACCACCTGTCCGGACAAGGCGTGGACCACGTGGTCCTGTGCGGTATGGGCGGCTCCTCGCTGGCGCCTGAGGTCATCTGCGCCACTGCGGGCGTCGAGCTCACCGTGCTTGACTCCTCACATCCCGACTCCGTGCGCACCGCCCTGACCGACCGGCTCGACCGCGCGGTCGTGGTGGTCTCGAGCAAGTCCGGTTCCACCGTCGAGACAGACTCCCAACGTCGTGCCTTCAAGGACGCGTTCACCCGGGCAGGCATCGACCCGACCCAGCGCATCGTGATCGTCACCGACCCCGGCAGCCCGCTGGACAAGGAGGCACGAGCGGACGGATATCGCGTCATCAACGCAGACCCGAACGTCGGCGGGCGATACTCCGCGCTGACCGCGTTCGGACTGGTTCCCAGCGGCCTGGCCGGGGTCGACCTCGAGCAGCTGCTGGACGACGCCGAGTCCGTGTCCGACCTGCTGGCCGATGACGACGAGGCGAACCCCGCCCTTCGCCTCGGTGCTGCCATGGCCGGCACCGAGCCACTGCGCGACAAGCTCGTCCTGGTCGAGGATGGTTCCGGGATACCAGGATTCGCCGACTGGGCGGAGCAGCTGATCGCCGAGAGCACGGGCAAGAACGGCACCGGAGTGCTGCCCGTCGTCGTACAGGGTGACGGTGACAGCGCAGACCCCGAGGTGACCTCCCCTTCGGCCGAGATCACGGTTGCCGGGCTCGTCGCCGACGTGGCCGGTGATGAGACCGACGATGACACCGGCGTTGGTGGTGACGATGCTGCGATGGCACCCGGCAGCGACCCGTCGCGTTCCGAGGTCCGGGTCAGCGGGTCCCTCGGAGCTCAGCTGCTGCTGTGGGAGGTCGCCACAGCGGCTGCCGGCCGGATCCTGGGCATCAACCCCTTCGACCAGCCCGATGTCGAGAGTGCCAAGAAGGCAACCCGCGGACTGCTTGACGCCACCGACACCAAACCGGACCCGGCCGCTTTCGCCGATGGTGCCATCGAGGTGCGCGCTCTCGGGGGCGACTGGCTCGGAGACGCCACAACCGTTGCCGCCGCTGTGGACTCGTTGCTCTCGCAGCTGGACCCACAGCACGGCTACGTCTCGATCATGGCCTATCTCGACCGGATCGCCGACACCGCTCTGGCCGGCGTTCGTCGAACCATCGCCAACCGCACCCAGGCCCCCACCACCTTCGGCTGGGGACCACGCTTCCTTCACTCCACCGGGCAGTACCACAAGGGCGGTCCGGCCACGGGCGTCTATCTGCAGATCACCACGGAACCCCGCGAGGACCTGGCCATCCCGGGCCGCGACTTCACGTTCGGCGACTTCATCGCGGCTCAGGCCGCGGGCGACGCCCAGGTCCTGGCAGACCGCGGTCGCCCCGTCCTGCGACTGCACCTGACCGAGCACGACGACGGACTTGCCCAGCTGAGACTCGCACTCGGTCTCGACTCCCCAGCGGGGGGCGGGACCGGCGCCGTCGCGGGGACCTGATGATTCCGACCGCTGTCGCGCAGGGACAGAACCCGCTGCGCGACCCCCAGGACAAGCGCCTCCCACGGATTGCCGGTCCCTGCAGCCTGGTCCTCTTCGGGGTCACCGGAGACCTGGCGCACAACAAGATCATGCCGGCCATCTACGACCTGGCGAACCGTGGCCTGTTGCCCCCTGGCTTCAGCCTGGTCGGGTTTGCCCGCCGTGGCTGGACCCATGCGGACTTCGCCAAGATCGTGCGCGAGTCCGTCCGTGCCCATGCCCGAACTCCCTTCCACCAAGAGGTGTGGCGCAACCTGGCCGAAGGCTTCCGTTTTGTCGAGGGCGCATTCGACGACGCGGACGCCTTCGACGTGCTCCGCGAGACGCTGCAAGAAGTTGACAAGGAGCGCGGGACATCCGGCAACCACATCTTCTACCTCTCGATCCCGCCGGCGTTCTTCTCCACCGTGACCCAGCAGCTGGATCGCAGTGGCCTGAGTCAGGGCATCGAGGGCGCCTGGCAGCGGGTCGTCATCGAGAAGCCTTTCGGTCACGATCTGGACAGTGCCCGTGAGCTGAACTCGACCGTCGGATCGGTCTTCGCCTCGGACTCGATCTTCAGAATCGACCACTACCTGGGCAAGGAGACGGTCCAGAACCTCCTGGCCCTGCGCTTCGCCAACCAGATGTTCGAGCCGATCTGGAACGCCAACTATGTCGACCACGTGCAGATCACCATGGCCGAGGACATCGGCATCGGCGGCCGGGCCGGCTACTACGACGGCATCGGCGCCGCCCGTGACGTCATCCAGAACCATCTGCTTCAGCTGCTGGCCCTGACAGCCATGGAGAAGCCCGTCTCGTTCCAGGCTCACGACCTTCGCTCCGAGAAGGAGAAGGTCCTCTCGGCGGTGCGACTGCCTGAGGACCTGGCCACGTCCACCGTTCGCGGGCAGTACGCCCGGGGCTGGCAGGGTGGCGAACATGTCGGCGGCTACCTCGACGAGGAAGGCATCCAGGAGACCTCCACTACCGAGACGTATGCCGCCCTCAAGGTCGAGATCGACACCCGCCGCTGGGCCGGGGTCCCCTTCTACCTGCGCACCGGCAAGCGCCTGGGAAAGCGGGTCACCGAGATTGCGGTGGTCTTCAAACGCGCCCCTCACCTGCCGTTCGACCAGACCGCGACCGAGGAGCTCGGCCAGAACGCGATCGTGATCCGCGTCCAGCCTGACGAAGGCGTCACCATGCGATTCGGCTCCAAGGTGCCCGGGAACGCGATGGAGGTCCGCGACGTCACCATGGACTTCGGCTATGGCAGCTCCTTCACGGAGTCCAGCCCCGAGGCCTACGAGCGGCTCATCCTTGACGTCATGCTGGGTGACCCGCCGTTGTTCCCCCGCCATGAAGAGGTGGAGCTGGCCTGGCGGATTCTTGACCCGGTCGAGGCCTTCTGGGCCACCCAGGGACGGCCCGATCCCTACCCTGCCGGCGGGTGGGGCCCAGAGTGCGCCGATGTCATGATGCGTCGCGACGGACGCACCTGGAGGAAGCCATGATCGTCGACCTGCCCGGCACCACCACAGCCGCGGTCAACAAGTACCTGGTCAAGCTTCGGCACGACATCGGCGCGATGACCCTCGGGCGGGTGCTCACCCTGGTCATCGTTGTCGACGAGGCCGGGGCCGAGGCAGCCATCGAGGTTGCCAACGACGCCAGCCGCCAACATCCCTGCCGCGTCATCGCCGTGATCAGCGGGAAGAAGAGCGGCGCCAGCCGGCTCGACGCCCAGATCCGGGTCGGCGGCGATGCCGGGGCCAGCGAGGTGGTCGTCCTGCGGTTGTTCGGCGCTCTCGCGGGCCACGGCCACAGCGTCCTGGTCCCGCTCCTGCTGCCCGACTCCCCCGTGGTGGCCTGGTGGCCCAGGGAGGCTCCCCTGAACGTCTCCGAGTCCGCGATCGGGCAGATGGCGCAACGACGAATCACCGATGCCGCAGAGGCCTCGAACCCCCAGGCGGAGATGCGGCGTCGTGCGGACAGCTACCAGCCGGGGGACACCGACCTGGCCTGGACCCGCATCACCTTGTGGCGCGGCCTGCTGGCCGCAGCACTTGACCAACCGCCATACCAGCCGGTCCTGGCAGCAGATGTCGCCGGTGCAAGCGACTCCCCCTCCGCGGACCTGATGGCCGGGTGGCTTGCCCAGGCACTCCAGTGTCCGGTCACCAGGACGCGCACCCCTGCGGGGACCGGCATGACGAGCGTCCGGCTGACACGTGGCAGCGGCAATATCGACCTCCTGCGCCCTGACGGCGCAGTAGCCACTCTGTCGCCACCGGGCCAGCCGGTCCGTCGGATCAGCCTGGGCCGCCGAGAGCTGGCCGAGTGCCTCGCCGACGAGCTGCACCGGCTCGACCCGGACGAGGTCTACGCCCAGACGCTGACCAAGGGTCTGGCCCTGATCGATGCGCCAGCGCGACAGAAAGAGAGCAAATCGTGAGCCAAGGCCCCACTGTTGTCGTCCATCACGACAAACAGCTGCTTGCCGAAGACGCCGCCGACCGTCTGGTCATGGCCATCCTCGAGGCCCAGTCCTCCCGCGGGCAGGCAGACATCGTGCTGACCGGCGGCTCGATGGGCTCCGCGGTGCTGGCATCGCTGGGATTGAGCCCGGCCAGGGACACGATCGACTGGCGGCATCTGAACATCTGGTGGGGTGACGAACGCTTCCTGCCCGCCGGGGATCCCGAGCGCAACGAGACGCAAGCCCGCATCGCGTTGCTCGACGCCGTACCCCTGAATCCTTCGCGAGTCCATCCGATGCCTGCCTCCGATGGACCTGACGGATCCGACGTTGACGCGGCGGCTGCCCGTTACGCCGCGGAGCTCGCCACCGCGGCACCCCGCGGGCACGACGTTCCGGAGTTCGACGTCCTGATGCTGGGCCTGGGACCGGACGCCCATGTGGCCTCACTGTTCCCCGAACACCCAGCCCTTCATGAGCGCGAAGCATCGACCATCGGCGTTCGCGGGGCACCTAAACCGCCACCGGTACGGGTGTCCATGACGTTCCCGAGCCTGTGCGCGGCACGCGACGTATGGTTCCTGGTCTCGGGCCCGGACAAGGCCGGCGCGGTCGGTCTCGCCCTCTCGGGGGCCGGTGAGATGCAGGCGCCGGCAGCCGGCGTGGTCGGACTGCGATCCACCACCTGGCTTCTGGACCGGGATGCGGCCACCCACGTGCCTACGCAGCTGATCCGGCTGGCCAGCCACTGAGCTTCCTTCGGCTGCCGCCTCACCCAGCACGGCTGTGCGACGCCTCTGACCCAGCAAGGACGCGCATCTGACGAGGCCTTTAGCAGATCAGCCCTCGGTCGCGCAGGGCCCGGAGGGCCTCGTCCAGGATGGCCTCACCCTCGGTCTGGCTGCGGCGCTCCTTCACGTAGGCCAGGTGGGTCTTGTAAGGCTCAATGCGGGTGGCCGGCGGCGGGTTGGCCTGGTCCTGACCGGAAGGCAGACCACATCGCGGGCAGTCCCAGGTCTCGGGAACGGCAAGACTGACCTCGTCGGCGAAGGTGGGGCGCGTCTCGTGACCGTTGCTGCACCAGTACGAGATGTGGACGCAAGGGGCGGAGTCGCCCCGCTCGGCCTCTCCCGAAGGACCAGCACCAACTCGGCTCCCCCGGATCGCGTTGCCACTAGCCACGAAGTCTCTCCTTGAGGTTCAGGTCAGCCCATGCAGTTCGATGGCGGCGCCCATGCGGGCCGGTCGCGGACTAGGCGGAAGCGTTGAAGCGCGTGATGAGATCAAGCCCGATGACGGTGGCGCCCCACACCAACCCCAAGGCAACGGTGAACCGGTCGAGGTTCCGCTCGGCCACCGAGGAACCGCTCATCGTGCTGGACATGCCTCCACCGAACATGTCGGAGAGACCACCACCCTTGCCCTTGTGCAGCAGAACCAACAGGGTCAGGAGCAGGCCAGACACGACCAGCAGTACCTGCAACCCGATCTTCACGGCATTCACGTAAGTTAGACCCAATCTCGTTCGATGTCAGTGCGGTCGCACCAACACGACCCATGCACAGGGTACCTGACGGCCCCCGCCCAGCCACGTCGCCTCGCGGTCAATCGCGTGCGGTCCCTGACAGTGCACAGTAGGCCACCAAGGTCCAAGACCGCATCACGAAGCACCTTGCGCCCTCGGCAGGTTCAGGACGGCTTTCACCGTGCCGAGACGCCGGGTGCACCGTCAGGCGACTGTCTTCTCAGCGACAGGCTGTCAGACCGCTGTGACGTGGTCACGGTAGCGGCAGATCGACACGAACTCGTCCAGCACGATGGCAGCGCCGCCGACCAACGCTCCGTCCACATCAGCCTGGGCCATGATCGCTGCCACGTTGCCCGCCTTGACCGACCCTCCGTAGAGGATACGGATGCCGTCCGCAATGTCGCCGGAGTACAGCTCAGCCAGCCTCGTGCGGATCGCCGAACAGACCTCCTGTGCATCCGCCGGGGTGGCCACCTCGCCGGTCCCGATGGCCCAGATGGGCTCGTAGGCGATGACGATGGAGCGCACCTGTTCGGCACTGACACCAGCCAGGGCTGCGTCGACCTGCGCCAGGACATGCTCAACCTGCCGGCCCTCCTTGCGCACCTCAAGACCCTCGCCACAGCAGAGGATCGGGGTCAGGCCGTGCTTGTATGCCGCCTTGACCTTGGCCGCCACCACAGTGTCGTCCTCGGCGTGGTACTGCCGGCGCTCACTGTGCCCGACCGCGACATAGGTACAGCCGAGCTTGGACAGAAACGCGCCCGAGATCTCGCCGGTGTATGCGCCCGAGTCGTGCACCGACAGGTCCTGCGCACCGTGCTTGAGGAGCAGCTTGTCGCCCTCGATCAGGGTCTGCACGCTGCGCAGATCCGTGAACGGCACGAGCACGGCAACCTCGACCGCACCGTAGTCATGCTTGGCGTCGCGCAAGGTCCAGTCGAGCTTCTGGACCAGGTGCGTGGCCTGGAGATGGTCGAGGTTCATCTTCCAGTTGCCCGCCATCAGCGGCGTGCGGTTGGATGATGCGGCGGTGCCGTTCTGTGCCATGGGTTCAGCTCTCCAAAACTGTAAGGCCGGGGAGCGCCTTGCCCTCGAGATACTCCAGGCTGGCACCTCCACCGGTTGAGATGTGTCCGAACTGGCTGTCCTTGAAGCCAAGCTGGCGCACGGCCGCAGCCGAGTCGCCACCACCGATGACCGTCAGCGCGCCCTTGGACGTCGCTTCGACCAGCGCCTGGGCGACGACCTTGGTGCCAGCCGCATAGGGAGCCATTTCGAAGGCGCCCATCGGGCCGTTCCAGAAGACGGTGCGGGCGTCGGCCAGCTTGGCTGCGAATGCCTTCGCCGACTCGGGACCGATATCGAGGCCGATCCGGTCTGCGGGAATGCGGTTGGCGTCGACCACACTGTGCTCTGCATCAGCCGAGAACGCGGTGGCTGCAACGATATCCGTCGGCAGGATGATCTCGACGCCAAGCTCCTGGGCCTGGGCGAGGTAGCCCTTGACGACGTCGATCTGATCGGCCTCGAGCAGGCTCTTGCCGACCTCGTGACCCTGCGCAGCGAGGAAGGTGAAGACCATGCCGCCGCCGATCAGCAGGCGATCGGCGGTCTTCAGCAAGTTGGCGATGACACCCAGCTTGTCGCTGACCTTGGCACCACCGAGCAGCACGGCGTACGGGCGTTCGACCGACTCGGTCAGGCGCTTGAGCACCTCGACCTCGGTCTGCACGAGCCCGCCGACGGCGTGCGGCATCCGCTGCGCCACGTCATACACGCTGGCCTGCTTGCGATGCACCACGCCAAACCCGTCGCTGACGAAGACGTCCGCGAGAGTGGCCAGCTCGTCGGCGAACCCGCGGCGCACGACATCGTCCTTGGACGTCTCGCCCGCATTGAAACGCAGGTTCTCCAACAGTGCGACCTGCCCGTCCGCCAGCCCTGCGACAGTGGACCGGGCAGACTCCCCCACCGTGTCGGTGGCGAAGGCGACCGGCGTGCCGAGCAGCTCCTGGAGCCGCCGGGCCACCGGCGCCAGGGAGTACTTGGCCTCAGGCACACCCTTGGGCCGCCCGAGATGGGCGCACACGACAACGCGTGCGCCCGCCTCGGTCAGAGCCCTGATGGTGGGCACCGAAGCCCGCACCCGACCGTCGTCGGTGATGGTGCCCTCAGCATCGAGAGGGACGTTCAGGTCACTTCGGACCAAGACGCGCTTCCCGCGCAGGCCACCAGACAGAATCAGGTCGTGTGCTGTCTTCATCGTGCGGTCAGAGCGTCTTGCCGACGTACGTGATCAGGTCGACGAGGCGGTTGGAGTAACCCCACTCGTTGTCGTACCAGCCGACGACCTTCGCCATGTTGCCGTTGACGTAGGTGAGACCGGAGTCGAAGATGCACGATGCCGGGTCGGTGACGATGTCGGTCGAGACGATCGGGTCCTCGGTGTAGGACAGGTACCCCTTCAACGGGCCCTCGGCTGCAGCCTTGATCGCGGCGTTGATCTCTTCCTTGGTGGCCGGGGTCTTCAGCTGGACGGTCAGGTCGGTGGCCGACCCCGTCGGCAGGGGCACGCGCATCGCGTAGCCGTCGAGCTTGCCCTTGAGCTGAGGCATGACCAGGGCGATTGCCTTGGCAGCGCCGGTCGTGGTCGGGATCATGTTCAGGGCAGCGGCGCGAGCGCGACGCAGATCCTTGTGCGGGTAGTCGAGGACGTTCTGGTCATTGGTGTAGGCGTGGATGGTGGTCATGAGACCGCGCTCGATGCCGAACGTGTCGTCGATGACCTTGGCCATCGGCGCGAGGCAGTTCGTGGTGCACGAGGCGTTGGAGATGATGTGGTGGGTCGCCGGGTCGTAGTCCTCGTGGTTGACACCCATGACGATCGTGATGTCCTCGCCCTTGGCCGGGGCGGAGATGATGACCTTCTTGGCGCCTGCGGTGATGTGTTTGCCGGCGCTGGGCGCGTCTACGAAGAAGCCGGTCGACTCGATGACCACGTCGGCCTTCACGCTGGCCCAGGGCAGCTTGCCGGGATCGCGCTCGGCGAAGACGGGGAAGCTTCCGGTGCCAACGACGGTGATCTCGTTCTCACCGGCGATGACGTCCTTGCCGAGTCGGCCAAGGATGCTGTCGTACTTGAGCAGGTGCGCGAGCGTCTTCGTATCCGTCAGGTCGTTGACGGCGACGATCTCGATGTCCGCGCCGGAAGCCTGCACGGCACGGTAGAAGTTGCGGCCGATGCGGCCAAAGCCATTGATACCAACGCGAACAGTCACGAGGTGGAGCCTTCCTGGACGATCTTTCGATGCGGCGGGACCGCACCCGGATGACATCTTCGTCACAGCTAACCCTAGGCGATCCGGAAGGCAGACTAAAACGCACCCCTTGGCCGAAGCTGAGCCGGCAGAGAGGTCTGTCTTGCGGACTCAGGCGTCCAGCATGTCAGCGGTCAGGTTGGCATCCGTGCCGGCTATTCCGAGGTCGACGGCCCGCTTGTCCGCCATGGCCAGCAGCCGACGGATCCGGCCGGCCACCGCGTCCTTGGTCATCTGCGGGTCTGCCAGCTGGCCGAGCTCTTCCAGACTGGCCTCCTTGTGCTCCAGGCGCAGCTTGCCGGCCTCGCACAGATGGTCAGGGACATCTGATCCAAGGATCTCCAAGGCCCGCTCGACCCGGGCGCCGGCCGCAACGGCTGCCCGCGCGGAACGGCGCAGGTTGGCATCGTCGAAATTGGCCAGCCGGTTCGCGGTGGCACGCACCTCACGCCGCATCCGGCGCTCCTCCCAGGCCAGCTTTGCTTCATGGGCGCCGAGCTTGGTCAGCATGTCGCCGATCGCGTCGCCGTCGCGGATGACGACGCGGTCCACGCCACGCACCTCGCGCGCCTTGGCCTGCAGGCCCTGCCGCCTCGCAGCACCCACCAGCGCGAGCGCGGCCTCGGGGCCGGGGCAGGTGATCTCGAGGGCAGAGGACCGGCCGGGCTCGGTCAAGGATCCGTGAGCAAGGAACGCACCACGCCAGGCGGACTCGGCGTCGCACACCGAGCCGCTGACCACCCGGGGTGGCAGGCCACGCACCGGACGACCGCGGCCGTCGATCAGCCCGGTCTGACGGGCCAACCCCTCGCCGTCCTGGACGACTCCCACAACGTAACGACTACCGCGACGCAGTCCCCCTGCGGACAGCACAAGGATCTCGCTGCTGTGTCCGTAGACGTCAGAGAGATCCTTGCGCAGTCTGCGGGCCGCCGCGGCAGTATCCAGCTCGGCCTCGACCA
>Ga0207932_1000128_pt1 | contig 25081 bp, 26 predicted proteins | sample NGESurdeep092012_FD_184480 | JGI IMG/M metagenome (GOLD analysis project Ga0207932, IMG submission 184480) | Arctic peat soil microbial communities from Barrow, Alaska - NGEE Surface sample 415-2 deep-092012 (SPAdes) | ecosystem: Environmental > Terrestrial > Soil > Wetlands > Peat ...
TGGGGGGTGTGGGGGGTGTGGGGGCGGCGGCAGGCGCGGTGAATGCCGGAGCTGGTTGCTGCACCGGCGCTGCCGGTGCGGGTGCCTGGCCACCATGGGTGCCACCGATGATGACCAGATCCGCGCCAACGGGAACGGTTTCGTCCTCGCCGACCAAAATCTTGGTGATGGTGCCCGCTACCGGCGACGGGATCTCAGTGTCCACCTTGTCGGTCGAGACCTCGAGCAGCGGCTCATCGACTTCGATCTGGTCGCCCTCGGCCTTGAGCCAACGAGTGACTGTGCCCTCGGTCACCGATTCGCCCAGGGCCGGCATCGCGACGGTGGTGCCGCCCGTGATCTGTGCGTCAGAGGCTGGCCGTGCTTCGGCGGGCACCTCGGCGACCCCCGGCTGTTCGGCCGGTTGGGGCACGGCTTCTGGTTCTGCAGCCGGAGCTGCCGCATCAGCCGGAGCTGCCGCATCAGCCGGAGCTGCCGCATCAGCCGGAGCTGCCGCATCAGCCGGAGCTGCCGCATCAGCCGGAGCCGCTGCGCTATCACCCACGACGGCCAGATCTGTGCCCACAGGCACGGTTTCGTCCTCGGCCACGAGGATCTCCTGCAACGTGCCGGCAACTGGTGAGGGAATCTCAGTGTCGACTTTGTCAGTGGATACTTCGAGCAACGGCTCGTCGATGGCCACCGGGTCGCCGACATTCTTCAGCCAGCGCGTCACGGTCCCCTCGGTGACCGATTCCCCAAGGGCCGGCATGGTCACGCGTTCAGACATGAGTTGAGGTCTCCTCGTTGTGCGGTGCGACGGTCAATTCTTGCACTTGCTGGATACGGGTGGTGACTACCGGATACGGCTGTCGTGCTTGCGCTGCGTGGTTGCTGTCAGCCGTGGGCGTGAAGCGGTTTGCCGGCCAGGGCGAGGTGGGCCTCGCCGAGGGCTTCGTTCTGAGTCGGGTGGGCGTGGATGAGTTGCGCGACGTCGCTGGGCAGTGCCTCCCAGTTGTAGATCAGCTGGGCTTCGCCGACCTGCTCACCCATCCGTGCACCGATCATGTGGACACCCACGACCGGGCCCTCCTTCTGGCGAACCAGCTTGACGAAGCCCTGGGTCGCCAGGATCTGGCTCTTGCCGTTGCCACCGAGGCTGTAGTCGTAGGTCTCGATCTCGCCGAACTTCTCCTTGGCCTGGGCCTCGGTGTAGCCGATGGAGGCGATCTCCGGGTCGCAGTAGGTGACGCGCGGGATGCCCATCTCGTCGATGACCGGCGGGTTGAGTCCGGCGATCTGCTCGGCGACGAAGATGCCCTGGGCGAAGCCCCGGTGTGCAAGCTGCAGCCCCGGCACGATGTCGCCGACGGCGTAGATGCCTTCGACATTGGTCTGGCAGCGCTCATTGGCCAGGACAAAGCCTCGGTCGACGGCGACGCCAGCCTCTTCATAGCCCAGGCCCGCGGTGACCGGACCGCGGCCGACGGCCACCAGGAGTAGGTCGGCCTCGATGGTCTCGCCGGACTCCAGTGCCACGCTCACGACATCACCGGACTGGGTGACTCCGGAGAACTTGACGTTTGTCTTGAAGTTGATCTTGCGCTTGCGGAAGGATCGTTCGAGCTGCTTGGAGATTGCCTCGTCCTCGGCCGCCACCAGGCGGGGGAGAGCCTCGATGATTGTTACCTCTGAGCCGAAGGACTTGAAGACCGAAGCGAACTCGACGCCGATGACTCCGCCACCCAGCACGATGACGCGAGAAGGAACGAAGTCGAGGAAGAGCGCCTGCTCGCTGGTCATGATCCGGCCGGTGATGTCCAGGCCGGGGAGAGACTTGGCGTAGGAGCCGGTGGCCAGGACGACGTTCTTGCCGACCAGCTGACGTCCGCCGACCTCGATGGTGTTCTTCGCGACAAGATGACCGACGCCCTCGACGTACTCGATGCTCTTGGATTTCACCAGGCCTTGCAGGCCCTTGTACAGGCGTCCGACGACGCCGTCCTTGTAGGCGTTGACGCCGCTCATGTCGACCGACTCGAAGGTGGTCTTGACGCCGAACTGCATGCCCTCGCGCGCGGTGTCGGCGACCTCGGCTGCGTGCAGCAGCGCCTTGGTCGGGATGCATCCCATGTGCAGGCAGGTGCCGCCCAGCTTGCCCTTCTCGACCAGGGCGACGGACAGGCCCAGCTCGGCGGCGCGCAGTGCGCAGGCGTAGCCGCCACTGCCTCCGCCCAAGATGACGATGTCGAACGTGTTCTCGGCGGTAGCCGACATGCGGACGCTCCCTTGCCTGTGCGCATCTGACCGGACATCGTCCTGAGGCGTTCGGCACGCGTGCGTGCGTCGTACACCCTCGGACGTCGAACAACATCCTGCCACTGATGGTGGCTTGAGTCGCACAGTCAGCACGTCGACGGCCGTGATCGTCATCGACGCCGGGCCAACAGGGGCGCCCTGACACGCCCTGGCAGCCAACAGTGCCAGCCGTGCACCGGAAAGGAGATGGGCCCTAGAGTTAGCACATGATGTGGTGTGGCGTGCCGATAGCCAGAGGCCTCGGATGAGCTGGTGGCGACGGCGACGGCGAGCCTCGGAGCCGCGTCCGAAAGGGCCGGTGGACGGGCCGGGCATGACTGTGGACAGCAAGGCGGTCCGCGATCACCTCGCGTCATTCGTTTCGAGCAGGCGCGGGGTCGAGGCGTTCGTTGAGCCGCCGACCAACGTCACGGCGACCACCGTGGTGCTGATTGCGCACGACGGCGAGTGGACGCGACGCGCGGTTTCCTCGCGTGACGCGGCGTTCGAGCTACCGCGCGACCTCGGCATACCGGTGTATGACGTCAATCAGACCGGATACCCGTCTCGTATGCGTGAGTGGAACTCCAGACAGCGCAGGAGCCCAACGAAACCAGAGCGGGGCCTTGACCAGGGGCATTAAGCGTGTCATTTCATCCCAAGGTTGGATGCACAGCGACGAAGGAGAACCCTCATGACGAACAAGTCAGACAAGCCCCACAGTGACCAGCCTGATGCTGCGACCTCGGCCGAGGATGTGAAGCGCAAGTTCCGCGAGGCGCTCGACAAGAAGCACGCCCACGGCGGGCGCAACGTCTCCGAAGACGGCGATCAGGCCAAGATTCATGACGCTCACGGACCGGCGAAAGCGCAGCAGATGTTCCGTCGCAAGAGCGGCGGCTGATCGCCACCGCCCAAGCGCCGCAACTGCCAGGCATCTGCCGGCAAGTGCCGAAGGGAGCCAGCCATGTTGATGTGGCTGGCTCCCTTTTGTCTGGGTAGAGCAGTCAGTGTGGGTCGGTCCTCGGAGGCCCGGTTGTCATCCGAGTGCTCAGGCCTGTGACTCGGCGATCCCCACGAGGGTGCGGATTCCGAAGCCGGTGCCCTGTTTGGGCGTGTAGCCCCACGGCGCCTCGTCGTTGAACGCCGGGCCGGCGATGTCGAGGTGGGCCCACGGAATCGGCTCGCCGCTCTTGCCATTGCCGACGAACTCGGCCAGGAACCATCCTGCGAAGATCACACCGACCGGGCCGGACTGCAGCAGATCGGCCACGGCGGAGTCCAGGGTCGGGCGGATGTCCTCCAGCAGCGGGAAGGGCCAGAAGGGCTCGCCGGCCTCGTCTGCGATGTCCTTGACGGCGAGTCGCAGGTCGTCGTCGTTGCTCAGGAAGGCTGCCGTGCGGTGGCCCAGGGCCATGACCGCGGCACCGGTGAGCGTGGCGATGTCGATGATCAGGTCGGGCTTCTTCTCCGAGGCCAGCGCGAGGCCGTCGGCCAGGACCATGCGGCCTTCGGCGTCGGTGTTGTTCAGCTCGACGGTCCTGCCACCCCGGATGGTGACGACATCGCCCGGGCGGCAGGCGGCGGGGCCGGGCAGGTTCTCCGCGAGGCAGAGGTGCGCGGTGATCTGGACAGGCAGACCCAGTTCGGCGATGGCGAAGACGGCGGAGGCGACGGCGGCAGCACCTGCCATGTCGCACTTCATCGTGGTCATGCTCTTGGAGGGTTTGATGGACAGGCCACCGGAGTCGAAGGTGATGCCCTTGCCGACAAAGGCGACGTGCTTGGTGGCCTTGGCCGGCGCGTAGCGCAGGGTGACCACGCGCGGACCGCGGGACGAGCCCCCGCCAACTGCCAGGTGGCCGCCGAAGGCCCCCTTGGCCAGGTCATCCTCGTCGAGGATGGAGACCTTGACGTCGGTGCCGGCTGCGCGCTTCTTGACCTGTGCTGCGAATGTCTCCGGATAGAGCTCGTTGGGTGCCTGGTTGACCAGGTCGCGGGCGTAGGTCGTGGCCTCGCCGAGGGTGATTGCGCGCTTGACCGCGGCGCGCATCTCCTTGTTCCCGGCTGCCGGGGTCACGACGGTGATGGACTTGACCGGAGCGGAGCCGGGGCCCCTGGCGGCCGTCGTGATGGCGTAGGCCCCGAACAACGCACCCTGGGCCGTGGCGGCGGCCTCGGCCACGCCTTCTCCGGGTGCCAGGATGACGACCTTGGCCAGGCCACTGAGCTGGCGGGTGGCCGACCCGACCGCTCGGCGGATGGCTTCAGCATCGAGGGTGGCACCCTGCTCGACGACCTTGCCGGCACCTGTCACGACGACCAGTGCGGCAGCCACGCCGGGCACCGAGACCAGCTTGACGACCTCGTCGCTCTTGCCCTTGGCTTTGAGCGTGGAGAGCGCTGCCTCGAGGTGGGCGACGGTCTCCTCACCCAGCCCGTGTCCTGGTGCCAGAGCGGCACCCTTTTCGGTCTGGACGGAGACAAGGACGACTGCATCGCCCTTGAGCTCAGCCACGCTTCGGTTGGACACGGTCAAGGTGGTCACAGGGTTACTGTCCTTCGTGGTCGGTGGTCGGTGGTCGGTGGTCGGTGTTGGGGCGCGGCCGGGGTGTCACGCCTTGGACGAGGGTCGTTCGTGATCCACCGTGAGAATACCGTCAGCAGTTTGCGGATACGGTGGGCCTCATGACTGACGCCTCGCTCAAGACCTCTCCCCTTCACGAACGTCACGTGGCCCTTGGTGCCAAGATGGCGGACTTCGGCGGCTGGGAGATGCCGATCGAGTACCCCGGCGGCGGAGTGGTGCGCGAGCACACGGCGGTCCGTGAACGGGTGGGCATCTTCGACGTCAGCCACCTGGGCAAAGCCAGTGTCAAGGGGCCCGGCGCGGCGGCGTTCATCAACTCCTGTCTGACCAACGACCTGGGCCGTATCACCGAGGGCAAGGCGCAATACACCCTGTGCTGCGACGAGACGGGCGGGGTGGTCGATGACCTCATCGTCTATCTGCGCGCCGATGACGACGTCTTCCTGATTCCGAATGCTTCCAACACTGCTGAGGTGGTACGCCGGCTGCAGGCGGCTGCGCCCGAGGGTCTGGAGATCAAGAATCTCCACAACGGGTATGGCGTTATCGCGGTCCAGGGAACCAACAGTGACGAGGTCTTGGAGGCTCTCGGTCTGCCGACCGGCCACGAGTACATGTCCTTCGTCGAGGCCGACTGGAACGGCAGGCCGGTCATCGTCTGTCGCACCGGCTACACCGGCGAGCGCGGCTATGAGCTGGTGCCGCTCTGGGACGACTCGCCCGCTCTCTGGGACGCCCTCATCGCGGCGGCGGCCCCGTACGACGGGCTGCCCTGCGGGCTCGGCGCTCGCGACACCTTGCGAACCGAGATGGGATACCCGCTGCATGGCCACGACCTGAGCCTGGACATCACGCCGGTGCAGGCGCGGTCCGGCTGGGCCGTCGGCTGGAAGAAGGACACGTTCTGGGGCAAGGACGCACTCGTCGCAGAGAAGGCCGCCGGCCCGAAGCGGGTCACCTGGGGCCTACTCGTCAGCGGCCGCGGTATTCCGCGCGATCACTGCCAGGTCAAGGCCGCGGATGGCACGATGCTGGGTGAGGTCACTTCCGGCACCTTCTCGCCAACTCTGAAGCAGGGAATCGCACTGGCCCTGCTCGGCCCGACGGCCAAGACAGGTGACCAGGTTCTCATCGACGTACGCGGTCGCGACGTGGCGGCCACGGTCGTCAAGCCTCCTTTCGTCCAGGTTCAGATTCGCTAACACTGGCCCATGGCCAGTGACGTCGTGGGACAAGGGACGGCTGCGGATCCCTGGGTGTTGAAGACCCCACCGGGGACATCCGACTACTCGATGCACAAGGACGAGTCGTCGGATCCGCCGCGTCTGGTATGCACGGTGGGCAAGACCACGCTGTACTACCAGCTCCGGTGCATCCAGGACCTTCACGCGATGCTGCGTGAGCACGGCGGCTGGATGGAGCTGGGCTCGGCTGACGAACAGAAGCCGGCCAAGGACGGCACCGTCGAAGCCTGGGGTCGATCAGAGACTAATCCGGTCGGCGGGTGGTACGGCCTGAAGAAGGGGCTCCGTGGGCGGTTCGGGATGTACATCCCCCCGCTGATGGAGGCGCTCGGTCTGGCGGAGCTGGAGCACAACCCGCGCAACAACCGGATGCGCGCCATCTGAAAAGCCCTGGCCTCTTGGCGACTTTACCGGTTGCCGGTCATCAAGTGGCGCGTCTCGAAGTTGACTGATCGATTGGCCGAGTGCGACCTGGTGCGGATCGCGGACATCAATGGCAGTGATGGGGTCGCTCAGCCGGTCTCGTCGGTGCCGGTCTGCCCCAGCTCTATCAACTGGCCCTCGAGGTAGGACTTCTGCCGCGCTTGGTGGTCACGCTCGGAGGCTCGCATCTCTTCGATCTCTTTCTGCAGCACGCTGCGCTCGCTACTGAGCCCTTGAAGCACCTCGGCCCTCTTCTCTTGGGCTACGACGACCATTCCTGTGGAACGCTCACGCGCCTCACTGATAATGCGCTCATGCTCAGCAGTGGCCGCGACGATCAGCACATCGGCCTCTGCGACGAGCGCGTCGTGCTTGGCCTGGCTGGTCGAGATCAGCTCTTCCTTTATCGCGGTGGCTTCTCCAACGAGCTGGTCATGGCGTGACTGCCCTTCGGTGATAAGGCGCTGGCGCGTGTCCTGGCCCTCGGCGACGTACTCCTCGTGCAACTTCTGTGCCAGAGCCAGCACGCCAGCCGCCGAGTCCAAGTCTGTGGCGGCGGCACCGCCGACCTCGGCGGCGGCGGCCGCCTCTTCACGCTCAGCCGCCTCTGCCTCCGCCTCCAGAAAATCCGCGTTCGTCTTGGCATTGCGAGCGGCTTTGGCCATGAACGCCATGTCTTCACCTCATTCGATTAGGTTCGGGTCACAACAATCATACGCAAGGCCATCGCCACGTACCGGCATACAACCTGAGGCTTGAGACAGTGCCAGGTCATGATGTGGGTGGCAGGGCCACCGTTCGTGGTGCTTGTGGGGCGACCTCGGAGCATTTGTTGGCGGGCTTTTCTTTATGCACAGATGCCATGTCTGCCAAACACCCTAAGGAGTGAAATAGCTGCCAGTGCCATCAAACTGACAAGCCCACACGAGTTACTGGCCGTATGCCTTTCATCCTGGGCCTTCATCCGAGAAGCAGCAGCGTGGTGTCGTGCCTGCGGAATCAGCGACTCGGCCTGACTTAGGGCTCCGGCAGCCAGCCGGAGCCCTCCCCACTGGGCACGACCCACTCCTTGGAGTGTTGATGGTGGCTTACGACGCTGCCTCAACGGCATGCCCAAACAGCCCAGCAACTGGCCAACATGTTGACGCTCATGTGATGCTCCTCACACCGCTACCCGGGACACCTCTGGGGGAAATGCTCGCCTGCATAATTGGTAGACAACGTTCGTGTTTCTGTCTCAGTCAGAAGGGAGAAGACGTGCCTTCGACGACTGGAGAGGCGACGTCCCCACGCTTGGCACTCGGGCGGGGAGAGGGGGACTTCGACCGCCTCCTTGATGCGGTGCCTGATGCCCTAGTGGGGGTCGATCGGGCAGGCGTGATCCGGTACGTCAATCGCCGGGCGCAGTCCCTCTTTGGCTATGAACGCGACGACCTGGTCGGACAGCCCATCGAGACTCTCGTGCCGGAGTCCGTTCGGCCGGGCCACCCGGCGCACCGGGAGGCCTATTTCGCGGGCTCTGCGACTCGGCGGCCAAGACCCGATCCGCAGGGAACGAGTGAACAGAAGCCTCCAGCGTCACCACGGTGCCTACGCGGACGGCGCCGGGACGGCACCGAGTTCCCCCTGAACCTCAGCTTGTCCCGGAACAACACCGAGGACGGCCCCCTGGTCATAGCGGCGGTGCACGATCTGACCGACAGCCAGAAGGCAAACGAGAAGCGCGACCGGATGAGCCGACTGGCGGCGATGGTCGAGTTCAGCGAGGACGCCAATATCAGCATCGGGTCCGACGGGATCATCACGAGCTGGAACCCGGCCGCCGAGAGGATATACGGCTACTCCAGCAAGGAGATGATCGGCAAGCCCGGCTCCTTCGTGACTCCCGATCGGGCACCCCGCTGAAGGTTCTCGTTTGGCGGCCAGCGGTCGGTGGCGATCTGGATGAACCCTTCCCAGACCGCCTCGATCGCCTCATCGCCTAGCCGGGGGCGGAGCTTGCTCATCTCGACCAGTGCCACCGCTGCGTTGTTGACCCCGACCTGCGCCCCAGACCCGAGCACTGACAGGCCCGCATGATTCCAGAACCACGAATCACGTTGCGAAGAAACAAGGTTCGCAACACCCGCACCGTCCCTAGGTTAGCCACCGAAACACTCACGCCGTCCCTAGGTCTGCCGTCAAACCGGCAGCACCGTCCCCAGGTTTGCGGGAAACCGCAGCACCGTCCCTCGGGCTGGCGCTGACGTCGGGGTCAGCGGGCGGCTGCGTGAACGTCTAGGTAGCCCGCGCTGGCGCGCCACAACGCGTCGGCGACCGGCTCAAGCTTGCCGGGGCTGAACCGGCGTTGTTCGTAGGCGGCAGTGGTGGACTTCAGTGCCCGCGTGCTCACGGCGAGCTCGGCCTCGAGCCTGGATGCCATCTCGCCGGGAGTCGGTTCTGGGAGACGCAACGTTTCCGCGGTGCCGTCGCGAAGGGCACACAACGCGTCGACTGAGCGGTCCCCGGACTCATCCCGGATGCCGTGCTCGTCCCAGATCAGCAGCGGACGGCGGATGCGATGGTTCCACAGGGGTGCCTGCGTCGACCGCCACATGGCCATGACGGGGTTCTTTGACAGCCGGGTCGCCTGGGACCAGTGGTCGGCCCCAGCTGGAGGGCAGAACCAGGCCACCTCCTCAACCGGCAGGTCAACAGCCAGCACCACGCTCAGCCAGTCGAGATCGTCCCTGCTGTTCAGCACGTTTCCGAACGCCCAGAGCGCGGTGACCCGCAGCGGGAAGATCGTGGCCGGCCGCCCAGCCATGTCGGCGCAGACGTGGGCGAGCTCTTCCAGATGGTGAACAGCGCGAGACCACTTCATTGACCCATCATCAGCCATCTGACCACCGCTTTCATGAGTTCACAGACAGGAGCAGAGCGGAGGTGGTCAGCGCGACGGCGAAGGACACCTCGATGACAGCGCCGAGCACGTCACCCGTGATCCCGCCGAAACGACGCGTGGCCCGATGGATCACGGCCACACCGCCGAGTGCTGCAGTGCACATCGCTACCGGTCCGGTCCACCAGGAAGGGCCGGACCACCGGGTCGCCAGCGCCGAGATGCACAGCAGCAGAACGAAGCCCAGCGCCACCATGGCGGGTGGAACCGTGCCTGCAACGGTGGCACCCAGTCCCGCCCTGCGGGCGGAGGGCACCCCTTCGGAGCAGGCCCAGGCCAACATCTGCCGGCTCGCGACCACGCTGACAGCGATCAGGACCACCCCGGGTGCGGTGGTCAACAGAGAGGTCAGCGCCCCGGCGTCGACCAGGAGCACGAGGACTACGGCAGCTACGCCGCTGGGACCGATGTTGCCCCGGCGCATGACGTCAAGAGCGGTGACGCGGTCGTAGCTTGCCGACAACCCGTCGGCGGTGTCGGCGAGGCCGTCCAGGTGCATGCCGCGGGTGGCGAGGGTGATGGCGACCAAGGTCGTGGCGGCCGCCACCAGGGGAGGCACCGGCGCCTCACGAACCGCCCATCCCCAGAGCAGAAGCACGCCGACGAGGGGGAGCTGGGTGACCGGAGCCAGGGTCATCGCCCGTCCGGCGACCCGTCGGTCGATGCGGGTGGGAGCCGGCACCGGGATGGCGGTCAGCGTGCCGAATGCGAGCCTGAGACCGTCAAGCATCAGTCGGCCACGACCGGGCAGCCCGAAAGGTCCAGGACCCGCCCGGCGACCACCAGGGCAACATGGTCGCTGGCGCCGCTGACGGCGGCGTTGAGCCTGCCCAGGTCATCCCGGAACATCCGGCCCGACTCTGTGCCAGGCACAACAGACCAACCCACCTCGTTGCTGACCAGCACGATCTCGACCGTGGCTGAGCCCAGGGCCTCGAGCAGACGTGCTGTCTCCTTCTCCAGATGGGACGCAGCCCTTTCGCGGTCCTGCCAGGCGTCGATGTCGTCGACCAGATGGGTCAGCCAGGTGGACAGGCAGTCGACCAGGACCGGCCGGTCCGCCGCGCGGATGACTGCGGCGAGGTCAGTCGTCTCAAGGGTGGTCCAGTGCGCCGGCCGCCGGGCCTGATGCCGCAAGATGCGCTCTTCCCACTCAGGGTCAGAAGGGTCCGGCACCGGTCCGGGTGCAACGTAGGTAACCTCCGCGTAGGGGCGCATGAGGCTCTCGGCATACCGGCTCTTCCCGCTGCGCGCGCCACCGAGGACAAGAGTCACGCTCATCAGTGCTCCTTGGGGCGAAGGTCTTGGGGTGATGGTCCGGGGCGATGGTTTTCGGGTGATCGTCTGGGGGTGATGGTCGCCGCTGGTCCCGCGCAGGGGCCTGGCGTGGGATACACGGTACCGAGCCGACTACCGTTGCCGGGCAGGCAGTGCCGCGCGGCACCTGACGAAGGAGACACGGGTGGGCTTTCCGGCTCGGGACAGGACTGGGGCAATTGCTCAGGCGGGGCTGACACTACTGAGGCGCGGTCGTGGCTAAGGGACTGCTCGTGGCGGGCACCACGTCGGACGCAGGCAAGAGCCTGGTGACGGCCGGCCTGTGCCGTTGGCTGGCCCGGAGGGGCGTCTCGGTGGCTCCGTTCAAGGCACAGAACATGTCCAACAACTCGATGGTCTGCGCCGACGGCTCGGAGATCGGTCGGGCGCAGTGGGTCCAGGCGGTCGCGTGCGGGGTCACGCCCGAGGCCGCGATGAACCCGGTGCTCCTGAAACCGGGGTCCGATCTGCGATCGCACGTCGTCCTGATGGGACGCTCATGGGGAGAGCTCGGGGCCGGCGAGTGGGCGACCGGTCGAAAGGTGCTGGCGCAGACGGCGTTTGAGGCATTTCGGGACCTGTCATCACGATTCGACGTCGTCATCGCAGAAGGTGCGGGGAGTCCCGCAGAGATCAACCTGCGCGAGGGCGACTTCGTCAACATGGGCCTGGCCCGGGCCGTGGACCTGCCAGTGGTCGTCGTCGGGGACATCGACCGCGGTGGTGTCCTGGCCGCCATGTATGGCACGTTGGCGCTGCTGGACGAGGCCGACCAGGCCCACATCCGCGGCTGGATCGTGAACAAGTTTCGGGGGGACCTGTCGCTCCTCCAGCCCGGGCTTCGGATGCTGGAGGAGCGGACCTCTCGGCCGGTGCTGGGAACCCTGCCGTTCTTGTATGACGTGTGGCTCGATGGCGAGGATGCGCTTGCGATCTCGGGTTGGTCTGGTGCTGACTCTGCGGGAACGCCACCAGGGTCTGCTGTTGGTTCAACGCTTTCGGTTGCTGTGGTTCGCTTCCCCAGAGTCTCCAACGCCACCGATGTTGACGCTCTAGCCGCCGAGCCCGGTGTTGATGTCCGGGTGACGGCCGATCCGGATGTCGTCGCCCGAGCGGATCTGGTGGTGCTGCCGGGGACCCGTGCCACAGTGGCGGACCTGCAGTGGATGCGCGGTCGGCGGCTGGACGAGGCGGTGCTCTCCCGGGTGACGACTGGCCGTCCGGTGCTCGGGATCTGTGGCGGATACCAGATGCTGGCGAAGGCCATTGATGACCCTGATGGCGTCGAGTCCGGCTCCGTCCAGAATGTTGCGGGGCTTGGGATGCTGCCGATTCGGGTGAGGTTCGAGGCGGATAAGCATCTGGGACGACCCACTGGTCGGTGGCGCGGAAACGCCGTGACGGCATACGAGATTCACCACGGGGTGGCCTCGCGCACATCCGGTGGTCTTGAGGCTGAGCCGTTCCTGGATGGGTGGCGATCGGGCCCGGTGTGGGGGACCACCTGGCATGGAGCCTTCGAGAACGACAGCTTCCGGAGGGCGTTCCTGACTGAGGTTGCATCGCAGGCGGGCGTGCGGTGGCGGGCCGCTGCGGGCGCGCCGGGGTTCGCCGCGCGGCGCGAGCTGATGCTCGATCGTCTGGCGGACGCCGTCGACCAGGCTCTCGACACCGCGGCATTGGCAGCGATCATCGGCGTCGACCTCTGACGTTCTGATGTCGTGGATCTCGTTCTGTCCCAGACCTGACCCAGATGTCGTGGCGCTCGCTCAGATGTCCCAGACCTCAAAGGTGATGGCCTGCTCGACTCCCATGGCCTGGCCGCCACGGCCGAGGATCATCTCGAGCAGATCCGTTGGTGAGGGATAGTCTCCGCCGAGGCCCTGGAGATAGATCTGATGGGCCGTCAGGGATGCCACGGCCGCATCCACGTGTCCGGTCACCTCCACCCCATGGGTGTTGTTGGGCGAACCCGCCATGCAGACCCACTTCACTCCACTCCACGGTTCGTAGCCTTCATCAGCCAGCTCGGGGTGGATCCACCGGTTGCCCGCATCCTTGGAGGCGTCCAGCGTGGCAAGTCCCACCGCGCGGTGATCGGCCTGGTTGGTGCCGCCACCGGCAAACCGTTCGTGATGGGTGAGCGTGAGGACGACCTCTGGTTTGTGGATGCGGATCGCGCGGGCGATGTCGCGGCGCAACGGCAGACCGTACTCGACCATGCCGTCGTCGTAGTCGAGGAACTCCACGACTTCGACGCCAACCTCGGATGCGCCGTCGCGTTCCTCCTGGGCGCGCAGTGACGCTGCTTCGCTCGGTGGAATGCCATCGATGCCGGCCTCGCCGTGGGTGGCCAGCAGGTAGCTGACCGTCTTGCCCTGCTGGACCCAGCGGTCGACCGCAGCGGCTATGCCGTATTCGAGATCATCTGGGTGCGCAGCCACGCAGAGTGCTCGTGACCAGGACTCGTCGAACGAAGGAAGGACCTGCTCTTGCGATCGAAGGTCGCTCATCTGGTCACGCTACACATGGTTCCGCTGCCGCGGTGGTCAGACACCCGGCCTGTCGCCGGTGGTCCATGATGGAACCTTCGGGCGACCGTCGCCCTTCAGGAGAAGAACCTATGTCCTTGTTGACCGAGACCGTCGCGGCGATCACGTCGGCATCCATCGAAGCGATGACAGCCGCCGAGGAACGTCAGTCGATGCTCACCAAACCGCGTGGCTCGCTGGGTGCGCTCGAAGACCTCGGGACCCGTCTGTGCGGCATGTATGGCGAGTGCCCACCGCCGATGCCCGAGCCGGTCACCATCGCGGTCTTCGCAGGAGACCACGGTGTCCACGCGCAAGGCGTGTCGCCATGGCCGCAGGAGGTGACCACCCAGATGGTCGGCAACTTCCTGGCAGGGGGAGCGGTAATCAACGTCTTCGGCCGGCAGGTCGGCGCGGAGGTCGTCGTGATCGACATAGGGGTTGCCGGCGACGTGCCGGCGGCTGCGGGTTTGATTGCGCGCAAGATCGCCGCGGGGACTGCTGACATGACGCGGGGTCCGGCGATGACGCCAGCTCAGGTGCAGGCGGCCATCGAGGTGGGCATCGAGGTGGCGAAGGACTGTGTGGCCCAGGGAAGCCGGCTGCTCGTCACCGGCGACATGGGCATCGCGAACACCACGGCGTCAGCGGCCCTGATCAGCGTCTTCACCGGCCTGGACGCCGCCGAGGTCACCGGCCGCGGCACCGGCATCGATACCCCGATGCTGGCGCACAAGGTGTCTGTCATCGAGACCGCCATCAGGATCAACCAGCTGAGTCCCAATAGCGACCCGCTCGCCGCGCTGGCCGGCGTCGGTGGGTTCGAGCACGCAGGCGTCGTGGGCTACCTGCTGGCCGCCGCCGCACAGCGCACCCCGGTCATCCTCGACGGCGTTATCGCCTGCTCGGCGGCCTTGGTGGCGCGGGCGATTGCGCCTGACGCCGCGGACTACTGGATCGCGGGCCATCGCTCGATCGAGCCGGGCGCCACCGCGGCCCTCGCCCACCTCGGCCTGGTGCCGCTGGTTGACCTCGGGATGCGGCTCGGCGAGGGGTCGGGGGCGGCGTTGGCCGTGCCGCTGGTCCAGGCCTCGGCCCGCATCCTGCGTGAGGTCGCCACGTTCGACGCAGCTGGTGTCTCGAATAAGGAATAGCCGTGCCACAACGACCGGAACCCTTGCTTCCGTTGGGCTTGCGCCTGCGTGGCCGGCGAGTTGTCGTCGTGGGCGGGGGACCTGTGGCGCTCCGCCGGGTCGGTGCCCTGATGGCCGCCCGGGCCAGCGTCACGCTCGTTTCGCCCACCGTCGTGGCGGCGTTGGAGGACCTTGCCGAACGTGGCCGGATCGACTGGCTCGTGCGGCGATATGAGCCGGGTGACCTGTGCGACGCGTGGCTCGCCATGGCTTGCACGGCTGATGCCGCGGTCAACGCGCAGGTGCTTGTCGAGGCCGAGGAGGTGCGTATCTTCTGCCTACGCGCCGACGACGCGTCAGAGGCCTCGGCCTGGATGCCGGCCACCGGTCGCACCGGACGAGCCACGGTCAGCGTCCACGCTGATCGCGACCCACACACCGCGGCCGCTCTGCGCGACGTAGCGCTCGCTGCGGTGGAGGCCGCGTTACGTGAGGACCCCTGGGTGCGCTCTCAGCGCCGGGTCCGGACCGCCCGTTCCGGCCATGGCTCAGGCGAGGGCTCAGGCGAAGACTCAGGCGAAGGGTCAGGCTTGGTGACCCTGGTCGGTGGCGGCCCGGGGGATCCGGAGCTGATGACTTTGAAGGGTCTTCAGGCGTTGGCCGAGGCCGATGTCGTTGTCGTCGACCGGCTGGCGCCGTTGGCCGTGCTGGACGGGCTGCGTGAGGGTGTCGAGATCATTGACGTCTCTAAGATTCCGCGTGGACGGTTCACGCCCCAGGAAGAGATCAACGACATCCTGGTCGGTCGGGCGCGTGAGGGTCGCGTCGTGGTCCGGCTCAAAGGGGGAGACCCGTTCGTCTTCGGACGGGGTCTGGAAGAGGTCATTGCCTGTACAGAGGCCGGAGTCGCGGTTCAGGTCGTCCCGGGGGTGTCCTCCGCCATCGCCGCCCCCGAGCTGGCCGGCATACCGCTCACCCACCGGGGCGTCTCTCAAGGATTCACGGTGGTCTCCGGTCATGCGGCCCCGGACGATCCGCGCAGCACCCTGGACTGGCAGGCCCTGGCTCGCACAGGCACGACGCTTGTCGTCCTCATGGGCGTCGAGACCCTGCAGTCGATAGCTGTCGCGCTGGTCGGGGCCGGTCGTGACGTGAACACCCCGCTGGCCTGTGTCATGGACGGAGGTCTGCCCAGCCAGAAGGTCCTCCTCAGCACCCTTGCCGGGGTCGTCAGCTCCGGCCCACCGCCGGAGCTGCTTTCTCCTGCAGTCATCGTCATCGGTGCTGTCGCCGCCTTCGCGACCGGGTAGAGGGCGTGGGCTGGCCAGGTGCTATCGGCTGGCTAAGGTGACGTCCATGACAGATGAGTGGACCTGGACCTATTTCGATGCAGATGCCACGGTGATGACCGGTGAGGCACTGGTTACCACCGGTTTTCCCTCACAGAGCGACGCGGAGACCTGGCTCGGCGAGCAGTGGCGTGAGCTGGCCGAGGCTGGGGTCGAGGCGGTCACGCTCGAGCACGAAGACGCTGTCGTCTACGGACCGATGAGCCTGCGAGCCGCTCAGTGAGCGCACCGGCGAACGCTCTGTCGTTGGGCGCTCTTCCGCTGGGTCAGGGGCTTGTCCGGGATCTTGAGCGCCGGGTGCGTGAGGCGCAGAGTCAGTGGCACTCGCCGGCGGTCAGTGCCGGCCTCGTCAGGGATGGCGCTCTTGTATGGTCCTGCCATGTGGGTTCAGCCCGGCTCGACCCGCTCGCGGCGCCCACCGATGACACGCAATACATGATCGGTTCGATCACCAAGACGTTCACTGCGGTGCTGATCATGACATTGCGTGACGCAGGCAGGCTGTCGCTGGACGATCGGCTCGACAAGTACCTGCCAAAGACCAGACACGGCGCCATCACCATCCGGCAGATGCTGGCTCACGCGTCCGGCCTGCAGCGTGAGCCGGTCGGCCGGATCTGGGAGAACCTCGACGCGCCCGACCAGGAGCGTCTGCTGCGTGAGCTCGAGGATGCCGAGCAGGTCCTGCCCGTCCACTTCGCCTTCCATTACTCCAACCTGGCGTTCGCACTCCTGGGACAGGTCGTGGAGCTGCTCGAAGCACGGCCGTGGGGCGAAGTTGTCACCGAGCGCATCCTCGCGCCGCTGGGGATGAGGAACACAGGACTGGCCCCTGACGAGGTGGGTCGGGCCCTGGGCTACCAGGTTCATCCGCACACGGGCGTCGCGACTCTGGAGCCTCGGTTTGAGCTCAAGGCGACGGCCCCGTTGGGCGGGCTCTGGAGCACCGTTGCCGACCTCGGCCGGTACGCATCCTTCGTGGCGGATCCGATCGATGAGGTTCTCGCCCCTGACAGCGTCGAAGAGATGTGCCGGCCCCTGATCATGACGGATGTGGAGGGATGGGCCCGGGCCTACGGGCTCGGCTATGACCTGCAGCGCACAGGCGAACGTGTGCTTGCCGGTCACGGCGGAGCGATGCCCGGTTTCCTGGCCGGCCTGCGGGTCAGGCGCCAGGACCGGGTCGGGGCTGTGGTCTTCGCCAACAGCACCGCAGGGGCTGAGCCCGTGACCCTGGCCGGTCAGCTGGTCAATGCTGTGCTCGACGCTGAGCCATCGCTGGCGCACATGTGGACGCCGTCGCAGTCGCAGCCGGACTTTGAGGGAATCCCAGGCAGCTGGTGGTCCGAGGGTGAGGAGATCGTCTTCGAGGTGCGCGACAACGTTCTGTGGTCGCGGATTCCCGGTGGGTTGCCCATCGCGGACACCCGGTTCGTCAGGGTGGACGCTGACCGCTTCCGGGCGGTTGTCGGACGGGAGGGCGGTGAGCTGCTCGAGATCGTGCGAGGCCCGGAGGGCGACGTCGAACGCATGTACTTCGCGACTTATGCGCTCACCCGTACACCGACCGCCTTCGCTGACCTGCTCGGCTGAGTCTCGCCCGGCTTGCTTGATGAGGCGCCGTCGCGCACAAGTACCAGCAGCGTTTCGTGGCGTCAAGCCTCAAGGAGCTGACCTGTCCGACCCTTACGTGTGGCGACCTAACAGGTAGGCGGTTTGTGTGGCGAGCTACTTGCGCTTGAACGCGCCCGCGATCTTGGGATTCATGCGGTCGACCTGGGGACGCGGCAGCCGCGAGCGACGCATCTGGAAGGCGCGCATGACGGCATACATGGTGGATCCGCGAGGGGGAGCCTCGCCGAACTTGGCGACGATCTTTGCCTTGGTATGCCGCCACATCATGAACGTGTCGAGCGCGCCGGCGACAACCAGGCCGTAGACCAGTATGACGACCATCAGCGTGGCCCAGGATGCAGACGACTTGAAGATAGCAGGCACAAAGGTCAACGCCAGCACCACGAACATGACCGGCAACATGAACTCGCCGATGTTCCAGCGGGAGTCCACGCTGTCGCGGATATAGCGCTTGACCGGACCCTTGTCGCGCGCGGGCAACGCGGACTCATCGCCGGACAATAGCGCGGCACGTTGCTTGGCCCGGGCCAGCCGGGACGCGTCCCGCGACTGGCCGGCTGCGGCCTTGCGGTCCGTGGGCACCAGGGGTCGCTTGCGGGCGGTCTCCTGCTCCCGCCGGGACGGGGTGGGGCGGTTCTTGGCACCTGGCCGCTCGGCATACGTCACGGCCGAGGGGGTGCTGTCCTTGGGGGTCTTTTTGCGTCCGAACACGTAGTTCACTGTATGTCGTGTGGCTGGCTTCCCTCGTATCGCCCGTCCCTGGCGGCCGCGCGCGCACGGGTGGGTACCCTCGAGATCGTGACCAACGACGTTCTCACCCCAGACCTTCACCCCGCCCGACTGAGTGCCCTGCAGGCCCGGGTCGCTGAGCTCCTGCCCGCGTTGCGCCAGGATCTCGAAGCGCTCACCCGGATACCGAGCGTCTCGCTCGCGGCCTTCGACCAGGCAAACGTTGACGCCAGCGCGCAGGCCGTGGCCGAGCTGTTGCGAGCCGAGGGTCTCGAGGTCGAGATCGTCAGGGAGGGTGGCCGACCCGCCGTCATAGGGCACGCCGCCGGACCCGAGGGCGCACCGACCGTCATGTTGTATGCCCACCATGACGTCCAGCCTCCAGGGGCCGAGTCCGAGTGGGACAGCTCGCCGTTCGAGCCGACCGAGCGTGATGGCCGGGTCTATGCCCGTGGCATCGCTGACGACAAGGCGGGTGTGATGGCCCACGTTGCGGCCCTTCGCGCCCACGCTGGTGGCCTCCCGGTCGGGGTCACCGTCTTCGTCGAGGGCGAGGAGGAGATCGGCTCGGATAGCCTGGCCGCCATCCTCGAGCGGCATGGCGAGAAGCTGCGGGCTGACGCGATCGTCCTGGCTGACTCGGCCAACTGGGCCGTAGGGGAGCCGGCGCTGACGACCACGCTGCGCGGCATGGTCCGTGTTGTCCTCACGGTGCGCGCGCTGGACCACGGTGTCCACAGCGGGATGTTCGGTGGTGCCGTTCCGGATGCCATCACCGCGCTGATCAGGACGATCGCCACCCTGCACGACGCCGAGGGCAATGTCGCAGTCGCCGGGCTGAAGTCAGGTGTGGCCTCCGACCTCGACTACCCTGAGCAGCGGCTCCGCGAGGAGTCCGGGCTGCTCGACGGTGTCGAGCTGATCGGCACCGGCTCGATCCTGACGCGGATGTGGGCCAAGCCATCGATCACCACCATCGGCATCGACGCGCCATCTGTCGCCACGTCATCAAACACCCTGGTCCCACAGGCCGCTGCGAAGATCTCCATGCGCATCGCCCCCGACGAGGACCCGCATGAGGCCTATCAGCTCCTGGTGGACCATCTACGCGCCAACGCGCCGTGGGGCGTCAAGGTGGACATCCTCTCGGACGACGAGGGCTCCGGCTTCTCTGCGGACGCCAACGGTCCCATCTATGACCAGGCGCGCGCGGCCTTCACCGATGCCTGGGGCGTCGCACCGGTGGATGTCGGCATAGGCGGTTCGATCCCGTTCGTAGCCGCGTTCGCCGAGAAATTCCCTGACGCCGGCATCCTCGTCACGGGCGTCGAGGACCCCGACACGCGGGCTCACGGCGCCAACGAGAGTCTGCATCTCGGCGAGTTCGGGCGAGTGTGCCTTGCCGAGGCTGTGCTGCTCGAACGTCTGGGTCTGCTGCGCGTCTGACTTCACGCAGGCGCGCTGCAATGGTCAGCGCCGGGTGGCCGTGCGCGTAGCTCGCCGAGCGGTCAGTCGCTGGCGGCCCTGCCGGGAAGAGCGAGCATCTGGTCGAGCGCAACCCTGGCCCATCGTGCGACGTCGGGGTCGACGGTGATCTGGTTGACGATCCGCCCGGCAACCAGCGACTCCAGCGCCCACACCAGGTGGGGGAGATCGATTCGGTTCATCGTCGAGCAGTAGCAGACGTTCTTCTCCAGGAAGGCGATGTGTTGCTGCGGGAACATCGTCGCGAGCCTTCGCACCAGGTTGAGCTCGGTGCCGACCGCCCACGAGGTCCCGTCCTCCGCCGCGGCGATCGTCTCAATGATCTTCTCTGTCGAGCCGACTTCATCCGCGGCCTGCACGACCTCGTACTGACACTCCGGGTGGACGATCACCTTGACGCCGGGGATGGTGGCGCGGGCGGCTTTTATCGCTTCGAGAGAGAACCGGCCGTGTACCGAGCAGTGTCCACGCCACAGGATGACCCGCGCCGCGCGGACCTGTTCGCGGGTCAGCCCTCCGGCCGGCTGGTGTGGGTCGAAGACAACGCAGTCATCCAGCGAGAAGCCGAGCTCGCGGACCGCCGTGTTGCGGCCCAGGTGCTGGTCAGGAAGAAACAGCACCTTGCCCTGTCCGTCGATCCCCCCGCGCTGGTCGAACGCCCACTGCAGAGCGGTGACCGCATTGCCTGAGGTGCAGATCGTGCCGCCATGGCGACCTGTGAACGCCTTGATGGCAGCAGAGGAGTTCATGTAGGTCACCGGGACCACAAGGTCCGCGATGCCCATCTCGGTCAGGTCGTCCCACGCGTCCTCGACCTGGCTGATCGCGGCCATGTCCGCCATGGAGCACCCGGCGGCAAGATCGGGCAGGACCACTTGCTGGTGGCTGGCAGTCAGGATGTCGGCCGACTCGGCCATGAAATGCACACCACAGAAGATGATGTATGGCGCGTTCGGTCGGGCGGCTGCCTCCTTGGCCAGCTTGAAGCTGTCGCCAGTGACATCAGCGAACTCGATGACCTCGTCGCGCTGGTAGTGGTGGCCGAGGACGAACACCTTGTCCCCCAGAGCAGCCTTGGCGGCACGGGCGCGTTCGACCAGGCCGGGGTCTGATGGAGCCGGCAGCTCACCGGGACATTCAACGCCTCGTTCTGTCGCGAGGTCGCGGCCCTGGCCGAGGACGAGGAGCGGCAGAGACGAATGACCAAGCGATTTCAGTGTGGTGCTCACGGTCCGATCGTATGCTGTGGCGCGGAATACGACATCCGGCCCCAGTTTTGATGCCGGATGACCCGCACCGGCTCCTGGTCTGGCGCCTGGTAACCCGCATCAACCACAGGTTTGCTACCGCATGGTGCGCAGAGTCCTTAGGTTTGGCAGATGCACTATGTAGTCAGCGACGTGCACGGGCATGCTGAGGAGCTGGTCGCCGCGCTTCGGCATGCGGCGTTGCTCGGTGTCGACTGCGCCTGGTGTGGGGGTCAGGCCCGCCTGACCTTCCTGGGCGACTACTTCGACCGTGGTCCGGATGGCATCGCGGTCGTCGATCTTGTGCGCCGGTTGCAGGACGAAGCCGGTGCTGCGGGTGGACGGGTCGATGCCCTGATCGGTAACCACGAGATCCTCGCGTTGGGCATGCGCCGCTTCGGCGCCCAGCATGTGCCGTCAGACCTTTGGAGCCGCCGTAGCTTCGCCCGCAGCTGGGCACTCAACGGGGGCCAGGTCCATGACCAACAGTGCCTTACCGACGAACACACTGAGTGGTTGTGCGGTCTCGACTCCATCATTCTGGCCGGAACTGACCTGTTGTTGCACTCCGACACCACGGACTACCTCCGTTGGGGCGATACGACAGAGCAGATCAACGACCAGGTGCGCAAGGTGCTGGCCAACGACGACCTCGAGCAGTGGTGGCAGTGCTGGGTCCGGCTGACGAATCGCTACGCCTTCGCCGGGTTCGAGGGTGAGCAAGTTGCCACCGAGCTGCTCGACCTGATCGGTGGTGAGCGCATCGTCCACGGCCACAGTGTCATCACCACGTTCACCGGGCAGAGTCCGAGCGAGATCACCGGTCCGCTCTCCTACGCGGGCGGCAAGGTACTGGCGATCGACGGAGGCATCTACGGGGGAGGTCCCTGTCTGGTCGTCCGCCTCGACCACGAGCCGGACATCAACCAGCAGCACCATCCCTAGTTTTGTCGGGAACCAGCAGCACCGCCCTTAGGTTTGTCGGGAAAGCTTTGCCTGACAGCATGGGCAGGTGCGCGTTCTCATTGCCCCCGACAGCTTCACCGGAACCCTCAGCGCAAGCGAGGCCGCCGAGGCGATCGCCGAGGGGTGGCGCCGCAGCGCACCCCAGGACGACCTCACCCTGGTGCCTCTGTCCGACGGCGGACCAGGATTCCTCGACGTCTTGTCGAGGGCGCTTGGCGGGGAGACTGTCTCAGTCACGGTGGCCGACCCGCTCGGGCGTTCGGTCCCTGCCGTGATTCTCATGGCTGACGTGGGTGGCAGACGGACCGCATACATCGAGTCCGCTCAGGCTTGCGGTCTCCATCTGCTCGCGGAAGGTGAGCGCAACCCGATGGTCACCAGCACCTATGGGGTGGGGCAGCTCATCGCGGCGGCGGCGGCTGAGGGCGCCGCCCGCGTGGTGGTCGGACTCGGGGGCAGTGGGACCAATGACGGTGGAGCGGGTCTGCTTGCGGCTCTCGGAGCAGGGGACACGGACGCGCTGGCCGACGGAGGCGCGGCACTCAAGGATCTGGATGACGATGCCCTTGGGGGACTCCCCGCGGTCCGTGAACGGCTGCAGGCGATCGAACTCGTCCTGGTCACCGACGTCGACTCGCCCCTGCTCGGATTTCACGGTGCGAGTGCCGTGTTCGCGCCGCAGAAGGGCGCCACTCCCGAGATGGCCCAGCAGCTCGAGTCCGCGATGGGGCGCTTCACCGAGGTAGTGAGCAAGGTTGTCCCACCCGGGCGGGATCTGCTCACCGGCAAGGAGATGCGACTCGACCGCGAACCCGGGGCCGGCGCGGCCGGCGGGCTGGGGTACGGCCTGCTCCTGCTCGGGGGACGTCGGGTCAGCGGGGTGCAGGCTGTGCTCGACGCGGTCGGCTTCGAGTCGCTGCTGGCGGCCACCGACCTGGTCGTCACCGGTGAGGGCACGTTCGACTGGCAGAGCCTGCGCGGCAAGGTCGTCGCCGGGGTTGCGCACGCCGCCCTCGCGGGCGCCAAACCCGTGGTCGTCATCGCGGGTCAGGCGCTTGTCGGGCGTCGCGAGACGATGGCGCTCGGGATCAGCGGTACCTACGCCGTCGCGGAGAACCCTGATCAGATCGCAGCCGCCCTGACGGACCCCGCCGGCACCCTCAGTGCCCGGACCACGCGAGTGGCGACCACATGGTCGCCCCGACAAGCCTGACGTACCCTTTCGTCCCGCCCCTTTCGTCCCGCCACGTCTGACGTACCCTTTCGTCCCGCCAAGCCTGACGTACCCTTGATGCGTTGGGAACACATCCCGGCGCCCGTGGGTTGGCACTGTTGCAGCGCCTGCTCCACGATCACCGACAGGCATGACCACCGACATGAAGGACGCACCCAGATGAGTGTTCAGGACGACACCCAGGCCCGCCTTGCGCACGCTGTTGCCGAGGAAGCCTCTGTCGAGAAACCGGCGCACGGCGTGCTGCTCACCGATGTTGCCGCAGCCAAGGTCAAGAGCCTGCTCGAGCAGGAGGGTCGCGATGACCTCCGCCTTCGAGTGGGCGTGCAGCCTGGTGGCTGCTCCGGCTTGGTCTACCAGCTCTACTTCGACGAACGCACCCTCGACGGTGACCTGGTCGTGGACTTCGGCTCCGTCGAGGTCGTCATCGACCGGATGAGTGCTCCCTATCTCGACGGGGCGTCGATCGACTTCGCCGACACCATCGAGAAGCAGGGCTTCACCATCGACAACCCCAACGCGGGCAGCTCTTGCGCCTGCGGCGACTCGTTCAGCTGACCTGACCGCAGCGGTCAAAGCCAGCAGACTCTCGGCTGAAGTGGCCGGCATACCCGCATTGAGCGGGTATGCCGGCCACATCACGCTCACGGGGTGGGGGTCGCCTCCCACCACTGCCATCGCGTCAGGCGTACTGCTATCACCGGTCCCGAAGGGGGGCTGCTGACATACTGCGGGTACTTGTGGGTCAGGGCTTCGATCGCGATATGTACCTGCTCTGGAGCTCCTCGGCGCAGGACCGTCCGCCGGCGCTCGTTCCCGACGGCCAGGACCCGCGCAGGGCCCTCGACGCGTACCCACCACAGGGCTGACCAGTCCTCGGTGTACTCGTCCACGAGCAGGCTCGCCCGGCCCGTTGCGTCGATATTGGCCAGTCGTTGCAGCGCCACGGTGCTCTTGGGCTTGGCGTCCACCGCGGTGAAGAGGAAATCGTCAACCAGTGCGAATACCACTGGGACCAGGTGTGGTGTCCCGTGCGGCGTTACCGTGGCGAGCCGGCTCACCTGCGCTGCCGCGAACCTGCGTCGGGCCTCGTCCTCGTCCATATCCACATTGTGCTGAACGGCGCCGAGCTATGCGATAGAAACAGGGCGCTACAAGTCAGCGCGACAAGTCAGCGCGACAAGTCAGCGCGGAGTCAGCTGACACTGACTGCGGCGACAGCTGACACGGTGACACCCTGCGCGGTGAAAGGCGCGGTGACAGCTGGCTACGCGCCGTAGGCCGCGAGCCCGTCGATCAGGGCGGAGGCATCGTCCGGGACATCGATCGGACCAAAGGTGGCCGCGGTCCGCGGCCGGGGACTCTCCACATCCACCTGGATCTCCCGGCCGTCCTGTACAAGCTCGGCCAGGCTGCCTTCGTCAAGGCCCTCTCGGGGACCGGGAAAGTACATAGGAGTGGTCATGCGGTCACTCTATTTCGCTGGTTCCCTGCGTGCCAGGGTGAGTTGAGGCCAACGGTTCATAGCAAGTCCGTCCTACGCAGGGCGAGATTCGGATAGATTCCTGATGAGTTTTTCAACTCTTACACCTGTACCCCACGATGGTCGGATGGATCCTTCACAACCACGCTTTGGTGGCCCTACCCGTCGGCGGTCGTTCACGCCGGCGCAGAAACTGGACCACGTGGCCGCCTACGAGGCGGCGCTCACCGGGGGCGGTGGTGGGGCGTACCTGTGCCAGGAGGGCTTGTATTCCTCCCAGATCACCGAGTGGCGAAGGCTGCGTGACGCCGGCGTCCTGGCGGGTAAGCCGGCCGGCGCCAAGATCGGGCGTCCCACCGCTGAGCAGGCCGAGATCGCCCGGCTACGCCGACAGCTGGACCTGGCCCAGCGCCGCCTGAGCAGGACCGAGGCGGCCTTGGACATCATGGGAAAAACACACGCGCTCCTGGATGAGATCTCCAAGAGCGCGCCAGATC
>Ga0207932_1000131_pt1 | contig 24565 bp, 24 predicted proteins | sample NGESurdeep092012_FD_184480 | JGI IMG/M metagenome (GOLD analysis project Ga0207932, IMG submission 184480) | Arctic peat soil microbial communities from Barrow, Alaska - NGEE Surface sample 415-2 deep-092012 (SPAdes) | ecosystem: Environmental > Terrestrial > Soil > Wetlands > Peat ...
CCCGGCGGGGAGCTTGGCGAGCCAGGCGGCCACGGCCGCACTCGTATGGGGTTTCATCCGTGCCAGGATAGAACTCCGACAGATTTTGTCAAGAATCCCCGCGCCGGGTCCCATCGCCTGTCAGGGGGGCGCGCCGTCGGCACGCGGGGTGCGCTTCGCCGCGGACGGTCCCTCGCGCTCCAGCAGGTCCACGTACGCTTCGGCGACGAGCGCCTCTTCGCCGATGCCGAAGGCGCGCATCAGGCGCTGCGCCTCGGCGACGCCGGCCGACTCGCGCTCCCCCTCGGCCATCTCGACCTCGAGCTCGAGGAAGGCCCCGAGGCCCCGGACGTCGTCAAGGTGCACGCGTGTGCGCCCCACGCGATAGAGGATCCGGCGCTTGACGACGCTCCCGCGCACGCCGAGCGCGGCCTCGAGCAGCGCGCGGAGCGTGGCGCCCTCGGCGACGGCGGCCTTCGCGTAGCGCGAGCCGGCGGGGGCGGTCGTGTCGGGTCGCTCGTAGTGGATCAACTCCGCCGTGCCGTCCCCGAACTCGCGGAGCTTGAGGCGGCCGCAGGTGACCCGAAAGAAGGAATCCGTCTGGTCCAGCGTCGCGGGCGGGCCGTCGGCCGCGGCGGCCACGAGGCGGCGCGTGGCCTCGGGATCGCGGAGGCGGGCCTTGATCTCGACGTTGCGGGGCATGGCCGTCAGGGCGCCGAGGTGCAGTCGCAGGCGGGGCATCCCTTGTCGAAGACGACGCGCCAGCGGCCGTCGCCCTCCCGCCGCCAGATGGAGTTGAAGGTGGCGATGCGTTTCCCGGCCGGGTCACGCACCGCGCCGCTACTCAGCGCGAGCGTCCCCGAAGCCAGCACCTCGACCGTCTCCGGTTCCCAGGAGAAGGGGGCCGCCGGGCCGTCGAAGAGGCCGCGCCATCCCTCGAGCACCGCGGCCTTCCCGCGGAGGGGCGCGCGGCGGCCGTAGAAGACCGCCTCGTCGGAGACGAACCCGCCGAAGGCGGCCAAGTCGCGCCGGGCCATCGTCGCCGCGAAGGCGATCTCCGCCGCGCGCACCGAATCGGCGAGGGGCGAGGGCGTCGGCGCCTGCGCGGCGGTGGGCCGGGCGGCGAGAGTCGCGGCGCAGGCGAGGGCGACGGTGAGGGCCGAGAAGCGTCCCATGCGGGCCTCGGTGGTGTGTGGCGATGGTCGGCGCGCCACGGAGTGTGTCACGAGCGCGCCAGCTGGGGGATGCGCTCCGCCGCGGCGGAGCAGGCGATGAGCTGGGCGAGGCGCTTGGCGCGCGTCTCCTCCCGCTTCGCGCTCATCACCCAGTAGGCGCAGGTGCGCCGGTACCAGGGCGCCTCCCCCTGGAAGAACGTCCACGCGCGCGTCTCGGCGCGGAAGGCGCGGGCGTACGCCGGGGCGAGCGTCGCCGCTCGCCGCTCGAAGGAGTAGATGCCGGTGCGCGCGTCGTCGCGCGCGGCGTAGGAGGCGAGGCCGGGAGGCGCCATCCGTCCCGCCGCGATGAGGCGCTCGACGTGCGCGACGTTGACGCGGCTCCAGATGCTGCGGGGCTTCCGGGGAGTGAAGCGGATGGTGAAGGACTCGGCGTCGAAGCTGCGGCGGATGCCGTCTATCCAGCCGAAGCAGAGGGCTTCGTCGAGGGCCTGCGGGTAGACGAGGCCGCGGTGCGCGGCGCTCGTCTTGAAGAGCCGCACCACCAGCTCCGGCGTCGTTGCGTGGTGCGTGGCGAGCCACGCGCGGAACGCCGCCTGGGAACGGAAGGCGCGGGGAGCGGCGGCGGGCGTCGTCACCGTCCTCTGTGCTAGGCGGCGGGCTCGGCGAAGAAGACGTGCTCGTCGAGCCAGACGCCGAACTGCCGCTCGAGCTCCGCGGTCTCCGGCGGCTCGCCCGCCTGCTCTGCGACGGGCCAGCGCTTCCCGTCGAGCATCAGGTACCACGTCGGCGGCATCGCGATCTGCTGGTGCTTCTCGTTGGCGACCTGCGCCTCGTACGAGACGAAGTGGAAGGTGCGCCCCCGATGCTCGAGGCGGTGCTGCTGCGTCTTGTAGGCACTCACGCTCACACTCGTCGTTGCCCGCCGGACCGCGCGGAAGATGTACCGGAACATAACCCCTTCGCTCCCCCGGCGGGCGGCGAGTCTACGGCAGCGCGAGGTCGAAGTCGTTCACCAGCGCGCCGCGCGCCACCAGCGCATCGAGGGAGCGGCTGTCGTGGCTCAGCACCACGGACACGGCGCCCGCCTCGAAGACGCGGCGCAGCCAGTCGAGCTGCGCGCGCACCGCGACCGAATCCTCTCCCAGCGAGCGCACCGTGGCGTCGGGCTTCTGCCGGCCCGTCGCCAGTCCCTCCGTCTGCCACGCGATGTCGCCCGCGAGGAGGATCTCGCGCCCGCTCGCGAGCCGCACATAGACGAACTGCGCGCCCGGCGTGTGCCCCGGCGCCTTGATGAGCACCACCCCCGGTGCGAGGGGGAAGAGCCGGTCGTAGCGGAGCGTGGGGAAGAGGGCCGCGGTGTCGGCAGTGAGGCGGATGATGCCGCGCGAGGGAGGATCGAGGAGCGCCTGCATCTGCTCGGCGGTCAGCAGCGTCTTCGCCGCCACCTGCCGGAAGTACGGCCCCCGCGTGACCCCCACCGCGTGATCGAGGTGCTCGTGCGTCAGCACCACGTGGTCGGCGTCGCGCAGGGCGGCCATGAGGCGATCGTACCGGTCGGGCCAGAAGGTGAGGCGATTGGCCGCGCCGTAGGACCGGGTGATCGTCTCGCGGTCGAGTCCCGCGTCCACCACGATCCATCGGTCGCGCCAGCGGATCTGGAAGACGGGGAAGCAGGAGGGCACGCGCTGGCTGTCGGCGCCGGCGACGTAGTTCGCGAGCGGGCCCGTGGACTCCACGATCTTCATCACGTGGACGGCGAGGGGCCGCTCCCCCGGCTGCGCCCGCTCGAGGGCGCGCACCTGGTCTAGCAGCGAGTCGGAGAAGGACGCCGCCTGGGCGGCGAGGGACGCCGGCAGGAGGGCGCCCGCAAGAACGAGCGCCGCCCTCTTCAGGATCGTGCGGGTGTTCCGATGCATCGCCGCCTCCATCGCTACGCCAGCACCTCTCGCCATTCTGGGGTGTGGCGGCGCGACGCTCGGGATGGCGGATAAGGTGCTGCGGTCCTGCCCTGCGGACAAGCGGGGACCGGGCGGCCCCCGCGCCTCTCGGCGTCGGTCAGTGCCGAGCGAATGCGAGGCTGTCGGTCGTCCCGCCGGGATACCTCTCGACCCCGGCCATGTGCATGGGGTCCTCGACCACGCCGACGAAGTGCGTGGTGGTGCCGGTGTCGTACCGGATGGTCAGCGAGACCAGCGCGTTCGCATTCGTCCCGGCGACGGTCATCGTGCCGGTCGGGGGATTGATGAACCGGTAATACGAACCCGAACCCGCCACGCTGTCGCCGACCTGCACGAGGATGAGGGTCGTGGACGACTCGACGTGCTGCGCGGACCAGGTCCCGGTGAGATCGGCGCGGGGCGCGAGCAGTCCGCCGCCGCAGCCGAGGAGGGCCGCGAGGGGCAGGGCGAGGAGGGCACGGCGCATCAGGAACTCCGGGCGTTGAGGTAACCCTGGTGACCTCCCTACCGCCCGGACCGTCACAAGTTCCTCCTCGGGAAAGCGGATTCCGCGCTAACGGGCAGCCGCCGTAGCCAGGGGAGCCGGCTTCACGTACCGGTCGAACCAGGCCACGCGACGCCGCAGACGGTCCAGCAGGAAGCTCGGCCGCGTGATGCCGTGGTACTCGCCGGGGTACACCACCAGCTGCGTGGGCACGCCGAGGCGCCGCAGCGATTGGTACATCTGCTCGCTCCCCGTGACCGGCACGTTCTCGTCGAGGGAGCCACCCATGAAGAGCGTCGGCGTACGGATGCGGTCGGCGTGGAGGAACGGGTACGCCAGCTTCAGGTAGAGGGCGCTGTTCGCCCACGGCGAGCCCAGCTCGAAGTCGTACTGCAGGATGTACTGGTCGGTCCCGTAGAGGGCGAGGGGGTTGATCGCGCCCGCGCCGGCCACCGCGCCGCGGAACCGGGTGGTCGTCGCGATGAGGTAGTCGGTCGTGATCCCGCCGTAACTCCACCCGCCCACGCCGAGGCGGTCGGGGTCCGCGATCCCCACGCGCACCGCCTCGTCCACCGCGCCGAGGACGTCCATCACCTCGAAGTGCCCCCAGTCGGCGAAGATGGCCCGGCCGAACCGCTCTCCCCGGCAACAGGAGCCGCGGTAGTTCACCGCGAGGACGGCGTAGCCGTTCGCCGCGAGCCACTGCCGGTCGAAGGAGAAGCCGTACTCGTCCTGCCCGTTGGGGCCGCCGTGGATGTCCACCAGGAGGGGGACGCGGGTCCCCGCGGCGACGCCCGCCGGGCGGACGACGAGGCCGTGGACCTCGGTCCCGTCCGCACTGCGGGAGACGAGGTCCTCGACGGCGCCCAGCTGCAGGGCGGCGAAGAGGGAGTCATTCTGGTGCGAGAGGGCGCGCAGCGTGTCCCGCTCGAGGGCATAGACCTCGGGGGCGCGGTCGGGGCTGGCGACGAGCATCGCCATCCGGGCGTCGTCGCGGGACGCGCTGTAGCCGAGCACCGACCGGCGGGCGGAGGCGATCGGGGCCGTGGCGCCGTCGGCGGTATTCACCCGGGCGAGGTACGAGCGGCGGTCGTCGGACACGACGACGCGGAGCGCGCTCCCGTCCGCGAGGAAGGTGGGTCGCGAGACGGGACGGTCGAGCGTCCCCGTCACGATGCGCGCCGGCGCGCTCCCGTCGCTCGGCACCACGGCGAGCTTGCGGAGCTGGTACGCGTCGTGGCGGGGCTCGTCGCCGCGCGTGAACGCTACCCAGCGGCCGTCGGGGCTCCACGCCAGCGGGCCGTCGTCGGGGCCGGCGAAGTCGGTCAGGCGGACGGGCTGGCTTCCGGCCCGCGCGTCCATCACGAAGACGTCGGGATTGTCCCCGGTGCCGGGCGCCGGCTCGGGCGTCCGCACGAAGGCGAGGCGCGAGCCGTCGGGGGACCAGGCGGGGGACGCCTCGTCGGCGTCGCCGGAGGTGAGGGTGTCCACCTTCCGGCTCGCGACGTCGAAGAGGAGAAGATGGCTGTGCGAGCGGGTGAGGTACCCCTCGCGGTCCTGCTTGAAGACGTAGCGGTCCACGACGATGGGATGCGGGCGGGTGGTGTCCGCGGCGGCGCTGTCAAGCTTGAAGTCGGCCACCAGCACGAGCCGCGACGCGTCGGGGGACCAGGCGTACTCCCCCACGCCGTCCTTGATCTGAGTGACGCGCTGCGCCTCGCCGCCGCGGCGGTCGAGGAGCCACACCTGCGCGCCGTCCCCCGCCTGCCGCGACGAGAGGAACGCGAGGTAGCGGCCGTCGGGGCTCCAGCGCGGCGACGTCTCGGCCCCCGGCGTCGAGGTTACGCGGACCGTCTGCGTTCCGTCCCAGCTCGTCATCCAGATGTCCGTCTCCGACTTGTCCTTGGCGGAGTCCACCGACGCGACGGTGTACGCGACCCAGGCGCCGTCGGGGGAGAGCTGCGGGTCCCGCACGGTGCGGAGGCGGAACAGGTCCGTCGCGGCGAGGGGCCGCCGCGGGGCGGGCGTCTGCGCCGAGGCTGCGGCGACCCCGCAGAGCGCGGCGAGGAGCAGAGCGGGGGCGTTCCGGCGGCGGATCGGCATCGGGGGTGCCCTGTCAGAAGATGAACGGGATGAAGAGACGGGTGCGCGTCATGTACTCGCGGTACGCCGCGCCGAAGCGCGCGATGTTCTCGCGCTCCTCGGCCTTCGCGGTGGCGACGAGGAAGCCGGTCGCCACGAAAGCGAGGGTCGCGGGCAACCACCAGACGGACTTGAGGGCCACGCCCCACGCGAGGAGGACGAGGGCGGCGTACAGCGGATGCCTGATGAAGCGGTACACGCCGCCCGTGACGAGGGCGGAGGTGTTCTCGAAGCGCATTAGCGGGGAGCCGGGGTCGGGAGCGGACGGCTGTCCGCTCCGGTGCAGCAGAAGGAAGCCGGAGATCGCGGGGAAGAGCGAGCCGGCCAGCAGCGTCCACGAGAGGAGCTGCGGGAGGGACCGGGGCCTCTCGAACCAGTGTGGGAGGTTGAGCGCGACGAGGCAGAGGAGGGCGAGCAATGCGAAGAACCGGAAGAAGCCGTGTGACGACGGGTGGCGCAGGGACGGCCACGACAGCGCGGTGACCACGGCCGCGCCGACCGCGGCGAGCGCCCACGGGTTTGCACGGATCATCGGGCAGAAGCTGCGGTGCGGCGGACGTGCGCCGCAAGTGGAGAGTGGCTGCTGTGCGGAAGCGAATGCCGGCTAGCGGCGCCTGGGCGTCGGCCGCGCGGCCTGGACGCGAGCCCTGGCGGTGGCGGACGTCACGCCCGAGCAGACGACCTCGCCGGCCGTCGTGGTACCACACAGACCGTATGCCGTCGTCAGGCTCGTGAACTGGGTGCCCGGGAACTTCCGCACCGGGACCGGCAGGGAGGATCCCCAACAGTAGGCCGAGCCCTCCGCATCGAGGCCGCAATTGGGGTCGCCGCCCGTCGCGAGCGAACGGAGGTGAAGACCGCCGGCCACGACCACGGGCTCCGTGCTCGACGTGGTGTCACCCGTACCCAGCTGGCCGTTGTAGTTCGCGCCCCAACAGAAGGGCGTGCCGTCGGTCGTGAGGCCGCAGCTGTGATCGTACGAGGGGACGACCACGCTGAACGGGTGCGATCCCAGGACCAGCGCCGGCTCGATCGCCTGGCGGCTCCGGAACCCCAGGCCCAGCTGGCCGCGGTCGTTCCATCCCCAGCAGAAAGCCGCCCCGGCGGCTTCGAGGGCGCAGTCCGAGCCCCATGACGAGAAGACCCGCGTGAATGACCGCCCACCGGGAACCGGGCTCGGCGCCGGGTCCCTGGGCTTCCAGCAGTACGCGGCGCCCCCCACCGCGATGCCGCAGACGTGGTTGCCGTACGTGTCGAGCGAGGTGTACTTGAGCCCTCCCGGCAGCGCGACCGGCGCCGACACGGTCAAACCTGGCACGTGCCCGTAGCCGTTATCCTGGGTGCCCCAGCAGTACGCCGTGCTGTCCGCGGCGAGGCCGCACGCATAGTCTCCGTAGGGCACCAGGGGCGACAGGGAACTCCCGCCGACGGCGATCGAGCGGAACGTGAGGCCGCCCGGGACCGCGACCGGCGTCGTGCTCGAGTCGGCCCTGACCGGGTACTGGACGAACCGCAGGTAGAAGCAGGAGACCGTGCCGTCATCCGCGAGGGTACAGGCGTTGCCATGCGGTCCGGCAGAGACCGCCGTGACGGGCCTTGCGGAGTGCACAGGGAATTGCAGCGGGGGCTCGTGGCAACCGACGTCCTCGGCGTAGCCGCAGTGCAGGAACCAGCAGTATGCTGTGCCGTCCGCCGAGACGGCGCAGTCGGCGTCGTCCCCGGCTGTCACGCTCGTGAAGGCGGTGCCGTGCGTCACGGCCCGGGAGCCGCTCCCGTAGCCCCAGCAGTACACGGTGCTGTCGGATGCGACGCCGCAGGCGTGTTCCCACGCGTTGCCGAGGTCGGAGTACCGCCGGCCGTCCGCGGGTTCCTGCAGATAGTACCCCCATCCGCCGGGCGCCCAGCAGTGCACCGCGCCGTCGGTCGCGAGGCCGCAGTACTGATCGCGCAACGCCAGCGTCAGGAAGGTCTGGCCTCCGAGCGCCGCGACGGGTTCCTGGAACACCGTGTCGGTCACGACGCCGAGCTGGCCCGACATGTTGTCGCCCCAGCACCAGGCCGTGTGGGCCGCGGTGACGCCGCACGTCGAGCTTGCCCCGGCCGCGATCGCCACGAAGGGCGGCGCGCCGGGCACGGGGGCCGGAACGAGCCGGTTCGCAAGGCCTGAGTCACCGTTCTGTCCGAAATAGCCATAACCCCAGCAGTACGCCGCACCGCTGGCTGTCAGCGCACAGGCGTGCAGGTCGCCGACGGCGAGCGCTACGAAGCGCAACCCGCCCGCCACCGGCGCGGGAGTCGTGCGGGATACGGTGTCCCCCGTGCCGAGGGCGCCGAACGCGCCCGAGCCCCAGCACCAGGCGGTGGAGTCCGCGGCCAGTCCGCAGGTGGCAAGTTCGCCCGGCCGCACCGTGAGGAAGCGGTGGCCCCCGGCGACCGCAACGAACGTGTCGGAGGCGACCGTGGTCCCGTTGCCGAGCTGCCCGTTCGCGTTGTGCATCTCTCCACCCCGGCAGTACGCCGCCCCCGTCGAAGCGAGCGCGCACATGCTGGCGAACCCTCCGACGATTTGCACGAAGCGGATCGTGACCGCGACACCCAGCGTATCGTGCGCCCCCTCGGCGACCGCGGCCACCGTCGTCCGGCCCGGCCCCCTCGCACGCGCCAACCCGGTGGCCGAGACGCTCAGCACCGTGGTATCCGCGCTGGACCAAGTGACGAGGGTGCCGGTGAGCGTCTTGCCGCTCGCGTCGGTGACGGTCGCGCTGAGCTGGGCGGAGTCGCCCAGCGCCAGGGTGGCGAGGCGCGGCGCGATGGCGAGCGACGCCGGATGCGGGGCGGTGGCGTCGGGACAGCCGGAGAGAACGAAGCCGAGGAGGGCGAGGAGCGACGCCGGGCGGAGAGCGCTCATGCGTGCCACACTAGGGCGCGTACGGTGACGGCGCAAGGGAGACGGAGTGGGTGCGTCGGTGCGCCGCCGTTGGTGCGCCGCTTCAGGTGCGCCGCCGTTGTGCGCCGCCGTTGTGCGCGGCTTCTAGTGCGCCGCTTTCCCCTTCAGCGGGCTCTCGTTCCACAGACGGAGCATCAGCAGTGCGCCGATGACCGAGAAGGGGATGATCATCCACGTCCACGCGCCCCAGCCGAGCTTATCGATGTAGTGGCCGAGGAGGAAGCCGGTGAGGCCGGAGGCGAGGTACTGCACCCCGTCGAGCATGCCGGCCACGGTCGAGGCGGCCTTCGTCCCGCCGAAGTCCATCGAGGCGGTGCCGGTGAGCATCCCGTGCACCCCGAAGATCCACATGCAGGTGAAGCCGATCATGAAGGCGGCGAGGCCCGGAGTGGCCGCGCGCCCCAGGATGAGGAGCGAGCCGATCTGGCCGAGGTAGAAGAGGAAGGCCACCGGCGGGCGCCGCGACTGGAACCAGCGGTCCGAGAGGTAGCCGCACAGGAGGCCCCCCACGATCCCGCCGACCGTGACGCCGATCGTCGCCACGGAGAAGAGGAAGCTCCCGGGCGAGACGCCGTGGACCTCCTTCAGGAAGGGCACGAACCAGAGCATGAGCCCCTGCCGCACGAACCCGGTGCAGAACTCCGCCACGGCGAGGGTGATGATGACGGGGTTGGTGAAGACGCGCGTCACGAGGTGGTGCCAGTCCACCGGCTTGTCGCGGTCGGCGTCGTGCGAAGTGGCGTCGCCGGTGTCGAGGTCGGCGAAGCCCGCCCGAGCCGGAGTGTCCTTCACCAGGAGGAGGTCCACGACGAACATCGTCGCGATGGCGGCCGAGGGGATGAGGAAGACCCAGAACCACGGCAGCGCCGCGAGGATCCAGCCGCCGACGGTCATCGCGAGGAAGTAGCCGCTCGAGATCATGATGCCGAAGATGCCGCCGAAGAGGCCCCGCTCCCGCACGTGGAACCAGGGGGCGTTGACCTTCACGACCGAGAGGGCGCCGAACGACTGGAAGTACTGGTTGACGGCGTAGAGGAGGGACATCCCGACGACGATCTTGGTCTGCCAGCCGCCGAGGAAGAGGAGCCCGATGACGAGGTTGAGGACCGCGGCGCCCGCCGCGCCGATGAGGATCGCCTTCTTCCCGCCGATGCGGTCGGCGAGGGGGCCGTTGAAGATGACCGAGAGGGCGTAGGTCCAGAAGCCGGCCGTCGCGATCGTCCCGAACTCCCCCTTCGAGAGATGGAAGGCGTCCATCATCGTCTTGGAGGAGACGTTCAGGTTGTAGCGGCCCATGTAGAAGGTCGCGTACGTGATCCCGAGGGGGAACCAGTTCAGGAAGCGGCGCCTGCGGAAGGCGTCGCTGTGCTGCACCGGGTTCGACATGGGGCGGGTCCCCTAGCGTGCTGTCGCGGGGTGCATCTGGGCCCAGAGCGCCTGGAAGGTCCGCTCGAGGGCGGGGCCGAGCTTCGCGGGGTCGTCCGTCTGCTCGGGCTCGTTGTCGAGCACGGCGAAGGGGACGCTGTGGCCGCGGACGGCGATGCGCCCCGCCTTCTTCCCGCCGGTGAGCTTCTCCCAGTCGTTGGTCTTGTAGTAGCGCTCCATCTTCGCGTCGGGGAGGCCGTGGTGGAGGATGGAGTCGGGCCGCTTCGGGTCGAAGCGCCGGCGGTTCTTCCGGCACGACTCCTCGTACGAGACGTTGATGTAGACGATCCCGGCCCGCTTGAGGATGTCGTCGGAGAGGAGCGAGAAGGCGTGGCCGAAGGCGTCGTTCCCGCCGCGGGAGAACTCCACCAACACCGTGTTGCGCTCGGTGTACTCGGGATCGGCGCTCAGCCGCTTCTGGAACTCGAGGTTGATGCGCTCGATGAACAGGTCCCAGACGTGCTCGCCGAGGAAGAAGTAGTCCTTGTCGGTGAAGACGCGCGGCTGCCCCATCTTCTGCAGGATGTCGTCGACCTCGAAGGTCTCCCACACGAACGGGAAGTCGTCGATCTCGGCGAAGAAGCGGATGCGGAAGCGCTTCTCCCGTTCGGCGTGCACGACTTTCTTGAGGTAGTCCACGACCTCGCTCTTGCCGGCCGCCGGCCTGCCGACGACGATGATCGTCTCGAACCGCTCACTCATGGCGCGAACCCTTCCTTGGGATCCGTGGGGATGCACTGCGTCGCGACGGCCGCCCGGCGGCGCCGCCGCCGGGTGTGCGAGACGATACACCGTCGCGCGGCTCTCCGCGACCCGGCGCGAGGGGGAGCGGCTCGCGCGACGGCGGGAGGGGGGGCCGCGCGGGCGGCGAGAGGAGCCAGGCGCCGAGGGCGAGCCGAATGCCACTCGAGCCTGAAGTCGCTGCCGGGGACGCGGAAGGCGCTGCCGATGCTCTGGTAGGGAAGGGGCGCCGGCGGCCTACGTCGCCAGCTCCCGCAGGGCGCGCACCAGCGCGTCGAGGTCGGCGGTGGAGGTGAAGAGGTGCGGCGTGATCCGCACCCCGCGCACCCCGGCCCCGTCGATCGCCACGGTCCAGATGCGGTACCGCTCGAAGAGGGTCCGCATCAGCTCCGCCGGCTCGTGCCCCGCCACGCCCACGTTCCCGATGGCGCCGGTGCGCGCGGGATCGCTCGGCGAATTGAGCGTGATCCCCGGCAGGCCGCGCACCTTGTCGGTCCAATAGCGCTGCAGGTACCGCAGCCGCCCTTCCTTCCGCCGGATGCCGATCCCCTCGTGGAAGTCGAGGGCGTCGTTGATCGCGAGGTCGGTGTGCGCCGGGTGCGTGCCCGTGTGGTTCAGCTTCCGGATGTCGTCGTCGGGGACGGAGAGGTCCGCGAAGGTCGGCCAGAGCTCGGCGATGTGGTCGCGGCGCACGTGGAGGATCCCGGCCCCGAGGGGGCAGGCGAGCCACTTGTGGAGCGATGCCGCGAAGTAGTCGGCGTGCAAATCGGGGACGGCGAAGTCGAGCTGCGCGAAGGAGTGCGCGCCGTCCACCATCACCTGCACGCCGTGGCGGTGCGCCATGTCCGCGATCCTCGCCACCGGCAGGATCTGCCCCGTGATGTTCACCATGTGGCAGACCATCAGGAGCCGCGTCTTCGGTCCGATGGCGCCCTCGTAGAGCTGGACGATCTCCTCGTCGGAGCGGGGGTCCATCGGCAGGGAGACCACGCGGTTCACGATGCCGTGGCGCCGCGCCTGCAGCCGGAACATGTCCAGCATCGCGCCGTAGTCCTGCGCCGCCATCACCGCCTCGTCCCCCGCCTCCCAGTGGAACCCGCCGATCACCGTGTCGAGCGACTCGGTGGTGTTCCGCGTGACGATCAGCGTCCCGGGCTCCACCCCCGCCATCCGGGCGAGGCGGTCCCGCACCGCGGCCTTGTCGTCGAATTGGCGGGTCCGCATGTAGCGCGACGCCTGGCGGTTCACCTCCCGCACCCGGGCGATGAACGCCTCGAGGACGGGCTGGGCCTGCATCAGGTAGTAGCCGTTCTCGAGGTTGATGTACTCGGGGGTGAGGAGGTACTGCCGCCGGATCCGCCCCCAGAACGCCTCGTCCTGCGCGACCTGTTGCGGGGGGAGCGCGGCGTAACGCGCCCACGCGTCCTCGCCGAAGAGGAGGGCGAGGGACGCCCCGCCGATCGTCCGGACGAAGTCGCGCTTCTTCATCGGTGGGTCCTCCCGGCTATCCGGGCCGGCGCCGTGTGCGGAAGGCGTCGAGGCTCCACGGCCCCGCGCCCGCCGCCGAGAGGTACAGCCAGACGAAGCAGAAGAGCACCGCCGGGGAGCCCTGGTTCAGCACGGGCCAGAATCCCCGCGGCGCGTGGCCGTAGAAGTACGCCACGGCCATCTCCCCCGCCAGGACGAACGCCACGGGGCGGGTGAAGAGCCCGAGGAGCACGAGCCCGCCCCCGAACGTCTCGAGGATCGCCGCCAGGCCGATCAGTGACGCCAGCGGCACGGTGCCGCCGTTCGGCATCAGCGCTATGGGGAACGCGAACAGCTTGGCCGTGCCGAACTGCATGAAGAGGAAGGCGGCCAGGATCCGGAGCAGGCTCCGCAGGTACGGCGCCCAGTCGCGCCAGCGCGCCGCGAGAATGGTGTCGCTCATCGTGCCCCCGTCCTTCCTGCAGCCTCAGCGCCTGCCCACGTGCGCTGCGAGGCGCTCGAGGCTCTCGGTCCACCCCTGCCGCTGCCCCCGCGCCATGGCGGGATTCACGGGCACGGTCTGCCGCACCGTGAGGGTGGTCTTACCCCCAGCCTCCGCGAACGTCACGGTCGTCACGATCTCCTGTTTCTCCTTCGGATCGATGACCGAGGTGAAGACGATCCGCTCCGGCGCGACGACCTCGCGGAAGGCGCCCCGCATCCAGTAGTCCACACCATCCGGCCCCCGCATGCAGAGGTCGAACTTCCCGCCGGCGCGGAACTCGACGTCGCACGCCGGCACGGTGAAGCCGTTCGGCCCCCACCACTTCTTCAGGCGCTCCGCGCTCGACCACGCCGCGAAGACGAGCCGGCGCGGCGCGTCGAAGACCCGGGTGATGACGACTTCCTTCTGCGCCGCCGCGGCCCCGCCCTCAGTCCGTGCGTCCATCGCGCTCCTCCTGACGCAAGAGGTCCTCGAGGTACCGGTCCAGGTTGTCGAGGCGCTCGTTCCAGAAGCGCTCGAACTCCCGGACCCAGTCGTGAATGGGCTTCAGCCCCTCGCCCTGCAACGCGTACAGCCGCCGCCGCCCCGAGCCCCGCACGTGGACGAGACCGACCTCCCGCAGCACCCGCAGGTGCTTGGAGGCTTGGGGCTGCCGCACCCGGAGCGACTTCGCCACATCCCCCACCGAACGCTCGCCGCCCGCGAGGAGGGTGAGGATCTGCCGCCGCCGCGGTTCGGCGACGGCGTTGAACGCGTCCGAGGTCGTTGCCAGTCGGGCCATGGGTCAATGATATTCCCATATGGGAATACGTCAAGAGGGACCGCCGGCGGCACCAGCCCCGGCGCCCGCCCCCGCGGCCTCCCTATAGTAGTGGACTACCAGTCCCGACTCGAGGGGCTCCCGCCTGAGGAGGTTCAGGCGCATCGGATGCGTGAGACCTTGGAGGAAGGGCGTGCCCGCCCCCAGCACCACGGGGTTGATGAGGACGCGGTACTCGTCGATGATCCCGAGTGGGGCGAGCGAGGTCGCGAGGCGGTTGCTCCCGAAGATCGCGAGGTCCTTCCCCGGCTCGCGCTTCATCCGGCGGATCTCCTCCGCCGCGTCCCCGGAGGCGATCCGCGAGTTCCGCCACGTGGCGGCCTTGAGCGTCTTCGAGAAGACCACTTTCGGCAGTTCGTTCATCGCCCGTGCCTCGGGAGAGGTCGCGGTAGGCCAGAAGGACGCGAACATCTCGTACGTGGCGCGCCCGAGGACGATGCCGCCGATGGAGTCCGTCATCTCGGTGACGTAGTCCATGAAGTCGTCGTCCACCACGTGCCAGTCGAGCGCGTGGTTCGGTCCTTCGTGGTAGCCGTCGAGCGAGACCATCATCGAAAGGAAGAGCTTCCGCACGGGGTCCTCGTCGGAGGTGGGTGGCGGCTTGCGTCGGAGCGGCTTGGCCTGCTTGAGCCTAAGCGGCGGCCCCCGGGCAGGGCAACGGCCTCCGGGGCCATGAAGCGCAACGCGAGGCGCGGGTAGCGTCGCGTCGGGCAGCTCCAACGCGACGCGCTCTGAACTAGCGGGCCCCGTCCCCGTTTGCCCTCCCGCGCGGCTCCCCCATATTCGGCCATATGAAGGAACGGCTCATCGGGCTCTTCGAAGAGCGATACGGCCGCCGGCCGGACGTCATCCTCGACATGGCGGCCGACGGCTCGCAGCGGCAGTACTTCCGCCTCGTGTGGGACGGGGAGCGCACGGTGGTGGGCGCCATCGGCCCCGACCACGACGAGAACCGCGCCTTCCTCGCGTTCGCGCGGGCGCTCCGCGGCATCGGCCTCCCGGTGCCCGAGGTCTACGCGGAGGACCAGGACGCCGGCGTCTGGCTGGAGGAGGACCTCGGCGATACCACCCTCTTCGCGGCGCTGAACGCGGCCCGCGTCGGGTGTGCGGAGGACGAGTTCCCGGCGGACGTCGAACGCCTCTATCGCCGCGTCCTCGAGATCCTGCCGCGCTTCCAGCTGGAGGGCCACCGGGCGATCGACTACCGCCTCGCCTACCCGCGCCGGGCCTTCGACGAACAGTCCATCCGCTGGGACCTCAACTACTTCAAGTACCACTTCCTGAAGCTCGCGCAGGTGCCCTTCAACGAGCAGCGCCTCGAGGACGACTTCGCGCGCCTCACCGCGCACCTCCTCGAGGCCGGCGCCGACACCTTCCTGTACCGCGACTTCCAGTCCCGCAACATCATGATCCGCGGGGGGGAGCCCTGGTTCGTGGACTTCCAGGGAGGGCGCAACGGCGCGCCGCACTATGACGTCGCCTCCCTCCTCTACGACGCGAAGGCGAACGTCCCCCCGGCGGTGCGCGAGGTGCTCCTCGAGCATTATCTCGACGCCCTCGGCACGCACGTGAAGGTGGATCGCGCCCGGTTCCGCGCGGAGTTCACGAGCTTCGTCCTCGTGCGGCTGATGCAGGCGATGGGCGCCTACGGCTACCGCGGCTTCTTCGAGCGGAAGCGCCGCTTCCTGGAGAGCGTGCCCAACGCGGCCCGCAACCTCGACCGCCTGCTCGCGGGGGGGCTCCCGATCGCCCTGCCGGAGCTGGAGCGGGTCTTCCGGCACATCGCCGACCGCTGGGCCGGCCCCGCGCCGGGCGCGGCGCCGCACAGCGGGCTCGTCGTGCTGATCCAGAGCTTCTCGTACCGCGACGGCTATCCGGCCGACACCGAAGGGCACGGCGGCGGCTTCGTGTTCGACTGCCGCGCGCTCCCCAACCCGCACCGCGAACCCGCGCTCCGCGACCTGACGGGCGAGGACCCGCCCGTCGCCGACTTCCTCGAGCGCTCCGCCGAGGTGCAGGAGTTCTGGGCGAACGTCAGCGACGTCGTGGGGGCGCACGTGGAGCGGTTCGTGGAGCGGGGGTTCACGAGCCTCACCGTGTCGTTCGGTTGCACCGGGGGGCGCCACCGGTCGGTCTACCTGGCCGCGAAGCTCGCCCAACACCTCGCCGCGCGGTACCCGCACGTCGGTGTGCGCGTGGGGCACGCGAAGCGCTGATGGAGGCGATGATCCTCGCGGCAGGGGAGGGCACGCGGCTCCGCCCCCTCACCGATCGGATGCCGAAGGCCCTCGTCCCCGTGCGCGGCCGGCCCCTCCTCGCGCACGTGATGGAACGGCTCGTGGCGGCGGGCGCGACGCGGATCGTCGTCAACACCTGCCCGCACGCGCGGCAGGTCGCCGCGTACCTCGACGGCCACACGCCGCCGGGCGTGGAGGTCCTCGTCTCCCACGAGCCCGACGGCCCCTACGAGACCGGCGGCGGGCTCCTCGCGGCGGCGTCCCTCTTCCGGGGCGACGGGCCGATCCTCCTCCACAACGTGGACGTGCTCTCGCGGATCCCGCTGGACGATCTCCTCGCGGCGCACCGGAGGGCGCGCACGCAGGAGGGGGAGCCCGTCGCCACCCTCGCCGTGCAGGACCGCGGCGCCGCCCGGGCGCTCCTCTTCGACGACGTAGGCCTGCTGGGAAGGGAGAGCCGGGGGCCTGGCGGCCAGGTGACGGAGTCCGAGCGGGTGCGCGAACGGGTCGGGGCGGAGCGGCGCTGGTCGTTCGCGGGGATCCACGTCGTCGAGCCGGCGATCCTCGAGCTCTGCGAGCGGACGGGGCGCTTCTCGATCCGGACGCTCTACCTCGACCTCGCGCGGCAGGGCCACCGGATCCAGCCGCTGGACGTCACCGCCTCGGAGTGGTTCGAGGTGGGGACGCCCGAGCGGCTGGCGGAGGCGGAGGCGCGGTTGGGGTGAAGGCGGAGCGGCGCCGCCCGCCGCGCCACTAACGCCGCCGGTACCCCTCCACGATCTGCGGGATCGTCGCGCCCGCGCCGAGCCGCGCGTACCAGCGGGTCGTGGTGAACCAGTCGGCGAGGACGGCATCGCTCCGCGGGTCCGCCGCGTGGAAGGCGGCGAGGAGGTCCGCGCTCGTCGCGCCGCTCTCCCGAAAGCGCTGGAAGAAGCCCCGGTACGCGCGGTCGAAGGCGTCGGCGCCGAGCACCTGGTAGAGGGCGTAGAACATCAGCATCCCCACCGAGTAGGAGCGGTCGGTCAGCCCGGCCGTCCCGTAGGCGGCGAAGGGCGTGTCGTCGCACCGCGCCGGGGGGGCGCAGGAACGCCGGATCCGCTGCGCCATCCGGTCCAGCAGCGCGTCCCACCCGCTCCATCCGTCCAGCTCCGCCGCCACGCGGTACTGCAGGAACATCGCCAGCCCCTCGTTCCACCGCGGGGAGGGGCGGTCGCCGTCCCGCACGTTCCACAGGTGCGACAGCTCGTGGTAGAGCTGCCCGAGTTGCGCCCGGTCGCGGAACGCTCCCGCCGTCTGGAGGATGCCGGCGGCGAGGCTCGCCTGCGAGCCGAAGCCGTCCGGGATCTCCATCACCACGAGCTGCGATGTCCTGGCGAGGGGCCCGTACCAGCGGGTGTAGAGCCCGGTGGCGCCGGCGACGGCTCCCGTTACCATCCGCGCGCCCGCCGAGTCTCCTGGGAAGGAGTAGATCCGCGCGCCGGCGCCTTCGCTCACCTGGTACGGCGCGATGGCGATGTTGAGGAAGGGCACCGGCTGCGCGCTCCGGTAACTCCACGTCACGAGGGAGTCCCGCTCGGTGCGCCCCGTGCGCTCGCCCCCCATCGCGACGACCTGGCCCGCCGGCACCGTGACGCGCGCCGCGAAGGCGAAGGGCTCCCGCGGCGCGGCCCGGTTCGCATCCGACGAGAGCGCCCCCAGGACCGGGAAGGCGTAGGCGTCCTCCCGGAGGATGGTGAACTCCGGATCCACGTGGTCCTTGATGTAGAGGGAGCCCGTCTCCGTGTAGCCGACCAGGACGCCGCCGTATCGCACCACGAGGGTGAGCGAGTCGCCGGGCGCGACCGGGGTCGGCGGGGTGACGAGCAGCGCGTTCACCTGGCGCGAGGAGTCGTCCTCGAAGAGCGCCACGCGCTGCGCGAAGGGGAGACCGGGACCGGCATCGCGCGCGACGCCCGCCACGGTGAACAGGCGCCCAAGGAGGAGGGGGACCGTCGCAACCGGCTCCCTGGAGACGTTCCGGACGGTGAGGGCGACCGTGCCGCTCACCGTGCCGCGCTCGTAGTCCACGCGGAGGTCGAGCGTCATGCGCGTCAGGACGAAGGGCACCGTGTCGGGCGGCCGGGGGGAAGGCGCGGCGCCCAGGGCGAGCGCGCAGGGCAGGGAGGCCGCCAGCGCGCGCAGGGTACGTCCCATGGAATCCCTCCTTGTCGGGTCGTGTTTGGCGCCCTGTCCGGGTGCCCTCCGCCGCGGTCGCCTGTCACAGTAGCACCGTGAGCCGTGGCCCCGACAGACCGCTGCCGTACCGCGGGCCGGCCGGCCCCCCCCGGCCAGCCCTTCTGGGGGTGGACAGGTGGCGTTCCGGCGTGCATTTTCCGGTATTCCCGAAGTGGCATCACGGAGGGGGGGGTGCTCATGAGCGAGAGCAAGCGGAAGGATCCCGCGCCGGGCAGCGCCGCCGGTGGGGTGATCTCCATCGCGCTCATCGAGGATAATCGGCTGGTGCGCGAGGGGATTTCGGCGCTCCTGAACCAGGTGCCCGACCTCAGGGTCGTGGCCGGCGAGTCCAGCGGCGAAGCGTCGCTGCTGAAGACGGTGAACCCCCAGGTGGTGCTCCTGGACCTGGGGCTGCACAACGGCGACAGCCTGAAGGTGGCCGAGAAGGTCAAGAAGGAGTTCCCCGAGGCCAAGGTCATCGTGATGGACCTCCTGCCGGTGCACGAGGACATCGTGGAGTTCGTCAATGCGGGGGTGTCGGGCTTCATCATGAAGGACGCCACGCTCGAGGAGCTCGTGCAGACGATCCGCTCGGTGGCGCAGGGGGCCCACGTCCTGCCGCCCCAGATGACGGGGTCGCTCTTCTCCCAGATCGCGCGGGACGCGGTCGCCAAGGGGCGGCCGGAGGCGCTCGACTCGGTGCGCATGACGCCGCGCGAACGCGAGGTGATCAACCTCATCGCGGAGGGATTGAGCAACAAGGAGATCGCCTCCCGGCTCAACCTCGCGACCCACACGGTGAAGAGTCACGTGCGGAACGTGATGGAGAAGCTGACCCTGCACACGCGCCTGCAGATCGCCGCCTACGCCCACAACGACGCGACCCAGAAGGAGAAGTAAGCCCGTCCGGCGGAGGCGGCGCCCCCGCCCCGACCCGCCCTCAGCCGCGAGGCCCCCCGGAGACCCCGGGGGGCCTCTTCCGTACGGGTACCGCAAAGGGATTAGTCCGTCTGCGGTACTCCCCCTCTCACCCTTCTTTCACCCCTTCGCGCGATACCCGCCCCCTGCGTCCCGGCCTAGCTTCAGCCCTTCGTCGCCAATCTCGATCGACCGCGGCCCGGCACGCCGTCATCGTCCTTCAGCAAAGGTGGGTACCATGTCAGCCCTCCGCCGTCTTGCGGCGCGTCTCGTCTGGATCGTCCCTTTCACCGCGCTGGCGATCGCGGCGTGCGAGCACAACCCGATGGAGTCCGGGACCCTGGCGAGCATCGTCGTCACGCCCAGCTCCCAGACCATGGGCGTCGGTACCACGGTGCAGTTCACCGCTACCGGATACGACGTCGCTGGCAAGGTGGTCGGCATCAACCCCACCTGGTCGGCCGCCGCGGGCGGCGGGACCATCAACTCCTCAGCGGTGTTCCTCGCCGGCCTGGTGCCTCTCACCGGCACGGTGACGGCGAGCCTCGGTGGCCTCTCGGGCAGCGCCACGGTCATCGTGGTCGGCGGTCCGGTGGCGAGCATCACCCTCACGCCCCCCACCGTCACGCTGGCGACCAACACCACGCAGCAGTACACCGCCGTGGGGAAGGACTACGCCGGCAACACCATCACGATCTCGCCCAACTGGTCCGTCGCGTCGGGCGGATCCATTAGCGGCACGGGGTTGTTCACCTCCGGCATGGCGCCCGGGACGTACACGAATACGGTGAAGGCGAGCGTGGGCGGCGTGTTCGCCACCGCCTCCGTGACCGTGGACGCCTCGGCGCTCTCGACCATCACCCTCGCACCGACCCCGGTCACCCTGCCGATCGGCGGCACTCAGACCTTCACGGCCACCGGCAAGGACGCCGCTGGCAATGTGATCAGTCCGCTGACGTATAGCTGGTCTAACGTCACGGCCGCGGCGGGCGGCGTCGCCGCCGGATGCACGGGCAACACGTGCGTGTTCACGGCGGGCACGACCGCCGGCGCGTACGCCGGCACGGTCACGGCAACCTCGGGCACTAAGACGGGCACCGCGACCGTGACCGTGAGCGCCGGTGTGGCGGCGACCATCGTCGTTACGCCCACCCCGGACACGCTGGCCATCGGCGACAGTGTGCATCTCACCGCCGTGGTCAAGGACGCCTCCGGCAACACCCTCGCGATCACGCCCAACTGGTCGGTGGCCGCGGGTGGCGGAACGATCAGCACCACGGGCTGGTTCAAAGCGGGCACGGTAGCAGGGACGTACACTAATACGGGCATGGCCAGTGTGGGCAGCGTTCATGGCTCCGCGACCGTGCTCGTGAAGGCCGGCGCGCTGGCGGTCATCACCGTCACGCCTAGCCCAGTTAGCCTGGCGATCGGCGCCACCCAGACTTACAGTGCCACGGGCAAGGACGCCTACGGCAATGCGGTTCCGGTGACGCCCACGTGGACCGTCGTGGCGAGTGGCGGGAGCATCGTGAGTGCCACGCGCGTGTTCACCGCGGACACGGTGGCCGGGGTCTTCACGAATACGGTCAAGGCGTGCAGCACGGCGCTGTGCGCGAGCGGGAGCATTGCCGGCTTCGCTACGGTCACGGTGAGTGCCGGTGCCTTGGCGAGCATCACCGTCGCGCCCAACCCGGCAGCCGTCGGGACGAACGCCACACAGCCGTTCACGGCCATCGGGCGTGACGCCTACAACAACGTCATTCTGATCACGCCGGCCTGGTCCATACTCAGTACGTTCGCGGGTGTGGGCGCCGTCACTCCTGCTGGCGGGGTCATCCTCAGCCCCTCCGGCGTCTATACCGCTCCGAACACGGCCGGAAGCGGGGTCGATTCGGTCAAGGCGGCCAGCGGCAGCGTCGCCGGCTTCGCGAGGGTCAACGTGACCCCGTCGGGCGCGCTGGTTTCCATCGTCGTCACCCCCAACCCGGCCAGCGCCGTCACGGGTGGCTCGGTGCAGTTCACGGCTACCGGCTATGACAACACGAACCTGGTCGTCCCGACCCCGCTCCTCGCCTGGGCGGTCGTGCCGAGCCAGTCGGCGGCCGGGACCATCAACAGCGGTACGGGTCTGTACGATGCGGGCACCACCGTTGGCACGTTCGTCAATGCGATCCAGGCGACCAGCGGCACGGTTTCCGGCTTCGCGACCGTGGCGGTGACGCCCGCCCAGGTCGACCTACTGGGCGCTGCGGCAACCCACGGGATCCTCGCGGGCTCGTCCGTCACCTGCGCCAGCCCCCCGGGCACCGTCAATGGCGACGCGAGCGTGTATCCGGGTAGCGCGTTCACCGGCTTCGGTGCCGGTCTGTGCACGATCACCGGCCAGGAACACGCCGCTGATCCGTACGCGCAGGCGGCGCAAGGGGACCTCACCACGGCGTTCCTGGCGCTGCAAGCCATGCCGTGCACTGCCACCATTACCTCTGATCTGGGTGGATCGACGCTCGCGGAAGGCGTCTACTGTACCGGCGGGTCGATCGGGGTGACGGGAACCGTCCATCTCACGGGCACCGCGACCTCCGTGTTCGTGTTCCTAGCCGGCTCCACGATCACCACCGCCGGGAACGTCGTCATGGACGGTACCGCGCTCGCGAAGAACGTGTACTGGGTGGCCAATAGCTCCGCCACCTTGGGTGTCGGCAGCCAGTGGCAGGGCAATGTTCTCGCGCTCCAGTCCATCACGCTGGCGGGCACCGTCAACCTGGTCGGCAGAGCGTTGGCGCGAAACGGCGCCGTGTCGTTGGACGGCACCGGCAACGTGATCACCCTGCCGTAGGCCTTACGGCCCGAAGGCCGGCGCGGGAGCCGGAGACCACTCCGGTCTCCGTCTCCCGCACCAGCCGGAAGCTGCAACTCTTAGCGAGATGAGGGACTACAAATGCGTAACCGAATCCTGATGAGTGCGTTGGCGCTGGCGGTGTGTGTGCCGACGCTGGCGCAGGCCCAGTTCCGGCGCGTGACGGGGGCGGGGGCCAACCGCGACGGCACTTGGGAGTTCAGCCTGGGGGGCGGGTTCTCCGTCCTGGACCGGGCCCAGAGCGGCTATCTCTACAGCGGGGCGCCGGGATTCCGGTTCGCCAGCAGCGTGCCGTCGCGTCTCGCGCCCGCCGCCACCCTCCGCGTCGGCTACAACTTCTCGCCGTACCTCGGGCTCAGCGCGGCCGGCACGATCACCGGGGGGTCCGGCGTGCGGTATCTGACGGAGTCCGCCGCCTTCACCTACACGTGGAACCTCAATGCGAAGACGAGCCCCTTCGTCTACACGGGGGGGGAACTCACCCGGGTCGACGGCATCAACGAACGGAAGACGCACTCCACCTGGGGCATCATGGGAGGTGGGGGCGTCCGGCGCATGATTGGTGAGAGGTTGGCGCTGCGGCTTGAGGGCCGGCTGCGGCTCGAGGGCTACCAGGAGCTGGCCGCGGGTAACGCGTGGAACACCGTCGTCACGCTCGGCCTGTCGTACTTCGTCGGCGGACGGCGGCACTTCGAGCGCGCGGTCGCGGAGCCGTGCCGGGCGTGCACGCTCGCCCGTGTGGACACGGTCATGCGCTTCCGCCGGGATACCGTCGTGCGCGCACGGGTGGACACGGTGCAGGTGCTGCGCGTGGATACCGTGACCGTCGTGGAGCCTTCGGCCGACCAGCTCGTGCTCCGCGTGCAGTTCGTGACCGACTCGGCTAGGCTGCTGCGGCGGACGCTGCCCGAGCTCGACACGATTGCGAGGGCCCTTATCGCGATGCCGGACGCGCACTGGGAAGTGCAGGGCCATACCGACAACGTCGGCACGCCCGAGCACAACATGATCCTTTCCCGGGGCCGCGCGCAGTCGGTGATCGACTACCTCGCCAGCCACGGCGTGGATCGCAGCCACTTGATGGCCATGGGCTTCGGTGAGAACCGCCCGGTGGTCTCCAACGCCACCGTCGAGGGCAGGGCGCAGAACCGGCGCGTGCAGCTGCGGCGCCGGCCCGAGGGACCGCCGCCCGGACGGCCGGTACCGTAGCAGGGGCCTGACGGGTTGATCGCGATGGTCTGACCGCGGGAGTCGGACGTGTGTCCGGCTCCCGCTTCGCGGGCGGGACTCGAGGAGGAACGATGGCCAGTGACGGTTGGATCCTGCCCAAGGGATGCTACCTCGGTACGGAAGAGTCCCGTGGGCGCCAAGCATAGTGCGGCCACGCGGGAGCGCGGGTCGACAGGGACGGTCTGGGCCTACGCCTATCAGATCGTGCCGCCGCAGACCAAGACACGGCTGGCCGCGGTCCGAGCGCTCCTGGACCAGGAGCACTCGACCGCCCACAACGGGGACGGGACGCGCGCCTGGGCGGGCCGGCTCATCGTCGGGGCCAAGGCGACTCGCATCCTGGTCGTGAGCGACAGTCTCGAGCACAGCTTGGAAGTGAACCAGAAGCTGGAGACGGAGTTGCATCTGCTGCAGGCGACGTTCTCCATGAGCGAGCCGGTGCAGCTGCCGGCGGGGGCGCCATGAATCGCCGCCCGGATCCCAGGCTCCAGCTCGTCCCCTCCACGCAGGAGGCGCTGGACCGCATCACCTGCGTCGCGGGGGAGACCCTGAACGTCGACGTGGTGTGCGCGTCGCTGGTGGACGCGGACCGGAACCTCGTCGTCAGCAGTTACGGGCAGTCCGCGCCGGCCGCGCTCCTCCTCTCGCACGCGTTCCGGAAGCACGTGAGCGCCTCCCGGCGCCCGCTGGTGGTCGCCGACGGGCGGAGCGACCCGGTCATGGCGCACAATCCGGTCGTGCGCGATGGGACCGTGCGCTCGTGCGTGGGAGTGCCCCTCGGCGCCGCCGATGGCCGGGCGGTGGGGACGCTGCTGGCGATGGACCGCCGGCCGCGCGCCTGGACGACCCGGCAGCTCGTGCTGCTGGGAGAGCTCGCCGTGGCGATCGTCAGCGAGGTGGAATTGGAGGACGTGGTGCGCCGGGCGCCGCCGCGCGACATGGGACTGAAGCGCATGTCGGTAAGCGTGGTCCCCGGGTAGCGGTTGCAGCGGATACCAGTAGACGGGGATGCGACAAGACCCCAGGAGGCCCATATGAACACGCACAAGATCCCGATGTCCCTCGGCCGGGCGCTCACGCCATCCGGGTTCGCCGCCGGAGCGCTTGTCGCCTTCGCACTGCTGTCCGCGGGGTGCAGCGACACCGCGTCCCGCGCCACCGCGCCCGCGCTCCTCGCCAGCTCGGTCAACGGAACATCGGCCTTCGCGGTCCTGGCCAACGCGGCGGTGACCTGCACCAACGGCACGATCACCGGGGACGTGGGCACCTTCCTGGCCCCGCCCACCGGCTCGATCACTCGCACCAGTTGCCCGATCACGGGGACGATGCACAAGGGTGATGCGACCGCGGTTGGCGCGTACAACGCGTTCCTCACCTCCTATGCGGCGCTGGCGAATGTGACGTGTGACTCGACGCTGACCGGCACGCTCGCGGGCGTGACGCTCACGCCCGGGGTCTACTGCTTC
>Ga0207932_1000133_pt1 | contig 24360 bp, 20 predicted proteins | sample NGESurdeep092012_FD_184480 | JGI IMG/M metagenome (GOLD analysis project Ga0207932, IMG submission 184480) | Arctic peat soil microbial communities from Barrow, Alaska - NGEE Surface sample 415-2 deep-092012 (SPAdes) | ecosystem: Environmental > Terrestrial > Soil > Wetlands > Peat ...
GACGTGGGGTCGTTGGGGGCGATCGAGGTGGCGCAGTCGCTCGCGGAGCAGAACATCACCACGCGGCACCCACTCGAGGTCGTGATCTGGCAGAACGAGGAAGGCGGGCTGTGGGGAAGCCACGCAGCCACCGCGGTGCTCACGCCAGCGGACCTCGCAACGGTGAGCCGCAGTGGCAAGACCATTCGCGAGGGAATCGCCTTTCTCGGCGGCGATCCGGATCACCTCGAGCGCACGCGTCGCGCCAAGGGAAGCCTCACGGCGTATCTCGAGCTGCATATCGAACAGGGCGGCACGCTCGAACAGGAGAAGCTCGAGATCGGAGTCGTCGAGGGGATCGTCGGGATTCATCAGTGGAACGTCACGATCGACGGATTCCAGAATCATGCGGGTACGACCGCGATGAACAACCGGCACGACGCGTTGCTCTCGGCGGCGCGCTTCATAGAAGCCGTGAATCGAATCGTCACGAGCGAGCCCGGCCGCCAGGTCGGAACGGTCGGGCGCATCACGGCGCTCCCCGGCACGGTGAACGTCATTCCCGGCAAGGTCGAGTGCACGCTCGAGTTGCGCGACCTCGACGCGAAGAAGATCGACGGCCTGTCCACGAAGATTCAGGCCGAAGCGAAGAAGATCGGTGCGATGAACGGCACGACGTTCACTTTCGCGCAAGTCACCGACAACGTTCCGGCGCCGACCGCGCCGGCCATCCGCGCGATGATCGCCGCCGCGGCCACGGAACTCGGGCTCACGCACAAGACCATGCCGAGCGGAGCGGGCCACGACGCGCAGGACCTCGCGCAGCTCTGCCCGGTGGGGATGATCTTCGTCCCGAGCATCGGCGGGATCAGCCACGCACCGAAGGAGTATTCTCGTCCACAGGATATCACCAACGGCGCGAACGTCCTGCTGAACACGTTGGTCAAGCTCGACGTGGCGCCGTAGCTTTCCGCATGACCTTCATTCGGGAGATTCCAGTCATGATGCGTGGCCGATCGACGTTCGCCGCACTCACCGCCGCCTTTCTTTCGATGACGCTGTCGGCGCCGCTCGCGGCGCAGGGTTCGATCGCCGGCTGGCGCGGCGAGTTTCTCAGCCAGATGAACGGCATCGAGGGAAAGTTCACGCAGCTCGCGAACGCGATGCCGTGGGACAAGTACTCGTGGCGCCCGGGCAAGGGCGTGCGCTCCGTGTGCGAGGTATTCCTGCACATCGCCGGCGACAACTATTCGCTCGCCGAGCCGCTCGGCCCGAAGACACCCGCGGGCATCGACCTGAAGACCATCGAGAACTGCCCGGACAGCAAGGAGAGGGTGCTCGCCACTATGAAGGCGGGATTCGCCTTCATCAGGAACGCAGCAATCGCCACACCGGCTGGCGATGCGGATGCGATGGTCGATTTCTTCGGGCGCAAGATCACGAAGCGCGCGCTGCTGCTCGCCATCGCGGAACACGCGGGCGAACACCTTGGCCAGTCGATCGCGTACGCGCGCATGAACGGAGTGGTGCCGCCGTGGAGCATGACGCCCGCAAAATAGGCGAGAGCGAGATGGGAGTGGCGAGATTCGCCCCGATGCTCCCGGATGCAGGATGCAGAAGAGGAATGCGGGATGCGGAACGTCGACCCGATGCTCCCGGATGCAGAATGCAGAAGAGGAATCCGGGATGCTGGACAAGCTGTTGAGATGTGAGATGGATGCGGCCATGCGAAACGATGAAGGGCCCGACTTTAGTGAAGCCGCGCCCTTTCCCCATCCCGCATCCAAACTCAAATCTCGCCGCTTCTCCCGAACTCCGCATTCCTCTTCTGCATTCTGCATCAGGTCGAAGTTCCGCATCCCGCATTCCTCTTCTGCATTCTGCATCGGGTCGAAGTTCCGTATCCCGCATCCCGCCCCGCATTCCGAATCCATATCATGTCTCCCCACTCGAGCAGTTCTCCATCTCGCGTCGCCATTGCGCCGAGCCGCTCGGAGCGCGAAACTCTCTGGAATGACATCCCGCCGCTCCTTCCTGCAGACGCTCGGCGTGGCCACCGCCGCCGCCGCTCTGTCGCGTGACCTGCTCGCCGGGACCCGGACTGCGAAACTCGACGCCGTCGGCCTCCAGCTCTATACCGTTCGTGCGCTGATGGCGAAGGACGTCGAGGGCACACTCGCGACGGTCGCCGGAATCGGTTATCGCGAAGTGGAGTTCGCCGGCTACTTCAATCGCGAGCCCGCGGCGCTGCGCGCGACGCTCGACCGGCTCAAGCTCACGTCGCCGTCGTGCCATGTCGGGCTCGATAACGTGGAGACCGGATTCGACGCGACCGCCGCGGCGGCGAAGACGATGGGGCACAGGTGGGTGGTCGTGGCGTCGGTGCCCGGGCGATTCTTCCAGAGCGTCGCGTCGCTGAAGGAACTCGCCCAGCGCTTCAACGCCGTCGGCAAGCGCGCGAAAGACGCCGGCCTCCGTTACGGCTATCACAATCACAACGTCGAGTTCAAGGCCGTCGAGGGCGCGATCCCTCTCGAGGTGCTGCTCGCGGAGACCGACCCCGCCTTCGTCGACTTCGAGATGGATGTCTACTGGGTCACGCAGGGCGGCGGTGATCCGCTCGCGCTGATCGACAAGTTTCCCGGCCGCTTCCGCCTGCTCCACGCGAAGGACGCGAGCGGGCCGCCTGCGCAGGAAATGCGCGACGTCGGATCCGGAGTCATCGACTGGAAGAAGATATTCGCGGCACGAAAGAAGGCCGGCATCGAACACGTGTTCGTCGAGCACGACGTCGCACCCGATCCCAAAGCGAGCATCACCGCGAGCTACAACTTTCTTCACAATCTCTCGTTCCAGGGCTGATGCAATCTCCCAAACGCCTGATGTACGACGTCGCCATCGTGGGCTCCGGCGCGGGCGGTGGTATGGTCGCGCACGTCCTCACCAAGGCCGGTGCGAACGTCGTGATGCTCGAAGCCGGCGGTCCGTGGGACAACGCGAAGGATTCGGCCATGCTGAAATGGCCATATCAGTCTCCCCGTCGCGGCGCGAGCACGAAAGAACGCCCGTTCGGTGAATTCGACGCGTGCATCGGCGGCTGGGAGCTCGACGGCGAGCCGTACACGAAAGCCGAAGGAACGAAGTTCGACTGGTGGCGCGCGCGAATGCTCGGCGGCCGCACGAATCACTGGGGCCGCATCTCGCTTCGCTTCGGCCCCGACGATTTCAAGGCGAAAGGCCGCGACGGACTTGGCGACGACTGGCCGATTTCCTACGACGACATGGCGCCCTACTACGACAAGGTCGATCGCCTGATCGGCGTGTTCGGATCGAAGGAAGGGCTGCGCAACCATCCCGACGGCGATTTTCTCCCCCCGCCGCGACCGCGCTGCCACGAGCTGCTGGTCAAGGATGCATCCGACAAGCTGGGCGTCACCTGCATTCCATCGCGCCTCTCGATCCTCACGAAGCCGCTCCACGGCCGCGCCGCGTGCCACTACTGCGGCCAGTGCAACCGCGGCTGCATGGTGAACGCGAACTTCACGTCGCCGAACGTCCTGATCTTCCCCGCGATGAAGACGGGCAAGCTCACGATCCTCACGAACGCGATGGCGCGCGAGGTGACTACGAACGCGCAGGGGGTCGCGACCGGCGTGAGCTACGTCGACAAGCACAGCGGCCAGGACCGGCACGTGCAGGCGAGGATCGTCGTGCTCGCGGCGAGCGCGTGCGAGTCGGCGCGAATCCTGCTGAACTCGAAGTCGTCCGTGCACCCGAACGGTCTCGCCAACTCGAGCGGGGTCGTCGGCAAGTACATCACCGATACCACCGGCACGAGTGTCGGCGGCTTCATTCCGAAGATGATGGATCAGCCCGCGCACAACTGCGACGGCGTCGGCGGCCTCCACGTGTACATGCCGTGGTGGATCGACAACAAGAAGCTCGACTTCCCGCGCGGCTATCACATCGAGGTCTGGGGCGGGCGCGGCGTGCCGAGCAGCGGCTTCATGGGAGGCATTCACCGGTACCCGAAGGGCGGCGGCTACGGCAAGGAGCTCAAGGCCGATTACCGCCACTATTACGGAACGTCGATCGGTTTCGACGGCCGCGGCGAGATGATCCCGAACGAGAAGTCGTACTGCGAGATCGATCCCGAGAAGAAGGATCGCTACGGCATCCCGGTGCTGCGCTTCCACTGGGAATGGAGCGACCACGAGATCAACCAGGTGAAGCACATGCAGGAGACCTTCCGCGCGCTCATCGCGCAGATGGGCGGAACGGTCAACAACCAGATGCCCTCGAAGGAGCGTGGGTACGGCATCTCGAACGGCGGCTCGATCATCCACGAGGTGGGCGGCGTCCGGATGGGCGACGATTCGGACAGCTCGGCGCTGAACGCAAATTGCCAGGCGCATGCGTGCAAGAATCTGTTCGTCGCCGACGGCGGTCCGTTCGTGGGGCAGGCCGACAAGAATCCGACGTGGACGATCCTGGCGCTCGCGTGGCGCACCTCCGAGGGGATCGCCCGCATGATGAAGGAGGGAGCGCTATGAAGACGGAAGATGGAAGATCGAAGATGAAAGATGGAAGATCGAAGATGAAAGATGGAAGCGACCTCTCTCGCCGCGACATGCTCAAGGCGGCGATCGTCGCTCCGCTCGCGTTCATTCCATTTGCCGACGCTGACGCCGCGCACGCGGCGCATCACGCGATGGCCGCGCTGCAGGGGCAGGCCGCGGGCGCGCCCGCGTACGCGCCGAAGTTCTTCCACGCGGACGAGTGGAAACAGCTGCGCGTTCTCGTGAACCTGATCATCCCGAAGGACGAGCGCTCGGGGAGTGCGACGGATGCCGGCGTGCCGGAGTTCATGGACTTCATCTGCACGGAGTATCCGGGCTATCAGACGTGGGTTCGCGACGGCCTTCGCTGGCTCGACGGCCTCGCATACGACACGTATCACAAGAACTTCACGAATTGTTCGGACGCCGAGCGCCGCGCGATGCTCGACCAGATCGCGTGGCCCGCCAAGGCGAAGCCGGAGATGCGCGCGGGGGTGCAGTTCTTCAACAGCATGCGCGATTTCACGGCGAGCGGATTTTTCTCGAGCGAGATGGGCGTGAAGGACATCGGCTACATCGGAAATACCTGGCTGATGGAATGGAAAGGATGTCCCAAGCCGGCACTCGATCACCTTGGAGTGAGGTACACATGAACAGCAAACGGCGGGTAATCGGTATTTGGTCATTGGTCGTTGGTAATTGGACGGCCAAGAACCAACGACCAATGACCAAATACCGATTACTCGCCGTTGCGATTGCGATGTTCGCCGCAAGCAGGGCGACGGCTCAACGCCCAACCCTCGCGGCGACCGTCCGCCAGTTCGTGAGCGTCGATACGACCATCGTGGCCCTGACGCACGTGCGCGTCATCGACGGCACCGGCGCCGCGCCGCGTGAGAGCCAGACCCTGATCATCCGCGACGGCTCCATTTCCGCCCTCGGCGATGACGGCAAGGTCGCGATTCCCGCCGGCGCGCTCGTGATGGATCTCACCGGCAAGTCCGTCATCCCCGGCATGGTCCAGGTGCACGAGCACCTGTTCTATCCCACGGGCCCCGGCATCTACGGCAACCTCGCCGAGAGCTTCACGCGGTTGTATCTCGCCGGCGGTGTGACGTCGATGCGGACTGCAGGGAACATGAACGGCTACGGCGACATCGCGATCAAGCGCTCGATAGACGCGGGCACGCGCGCCGGACCGTGGATCGACGCCACCGCGCCGTACCTCGAGGGTCCCGGCCTCAATCTCATTCAGGTTCGCGAACTGAAGGACGCCGCCGACGCCACTCGCGAAGTGAACTTCTGGGCCGATGAAGGCGCGACGAGTTTCAAGACGTACATGCACATCACGCGCGCGGAACTCGCCGCCGTGATCACCGCTGCGCACAAGCGCGGATTCAAGGTGACCGGCCACCTCTGCTCGGTCACCTACCGCGAAGCCGCCGAGCTCGGCATCGACAATCTCGAACACGGATTCTTCGTCGCGACGGACTTCGTGACGGACAAGAAGCCGGATGAATGCCCGGGGCAGGTGAAAGGTCAGCAGTCCGTCGCTTCCTTGGATCCCAACAGCGCGGCGGCAAAGTCGCTGATCGCCGAGCTCGTGAAGAAGAACGTCGCGGTCACTTCCACGCTCACCGTCTTCGAGACGCGGACGCCCGGCCAACCGTTGCCGCGTGGGCTCGACGTGCTCGATCCGCAGCTGCGCGAACAGTTCGAGAAGGGGTACGCGGCCGGCCAGGCCAACACGCAATCGCTCAACGCGACACTCTTTCCCAAAGCACGCGCGCTCGAGGTCGCGTTCTTCAGGGCCGGTGGCATGTTGCTCGCGGGCACCGATCCCACCGGCGGCGGCGGCGTGATCCCGGGCTATTCCGATCAGCGCGAGCTCGAGCTGCTCGTCGAGAGCGGACTGACGCCACTCGAGGCGATCAAGGTCGGCACGCTGAACGGCGCGACGTTCCTCGGTCGCGCATCGAAGGTCGGCTCGATCGCCGTCGGCAAGCAGGCCGATCTCGTCGTGCTGAACGGAAATCCGGCCGCGCGAATCGCCGACCTCCAGAACGTCGAGATCGTGTTCAAGCAGGGTATTGGCTACGACCCGGCGAAATTGATCGCGTCGGTCAAGGGAAAAGTCGGACTCTTCTAACTCTCGACAATGGCGAATCGACTCGGCGTAGGCTTCATCGGCTCCGGCTTCAACACGCGCTTTCACATCCTCGGCTGGCGCGGCGTGCGCGATGCCGATGTTCGCGGAGTGTGGAGCCCCAACGCGAAGCACGCGGCGTCGGCGGCGAAGCTCGCGCGCGATATCGACGTGGGCGACGCCCGGGCCCATCGCTCCATAACCGAAATGGTCGCGGATCACGCGATCGACGCGATCTGGCTCTGCGGCCCGAACCACACGCGTATCGCGAACGTGGAGGAGATCGTCGCCGCGGTGAAGAGCGGCAAGGGCACGCTGAAGGGCATCGCCTGCGAAAAGCCGCTCGGCCGCAACGTCGCCGAAGCAAAGCAGATCATCGGCCTCGTGAAGAGCATCGGCGTTCCGACGGGATACCTGGAGAACCAGCTCTTCGCACCGCACATCGAGGCGGGAAAGAAGCTGCTCTGGGCGCGGGGTGTGGCCACCACCGGCCGGCCGTATCTCGCGCGCGCCGCGGAAGAGCACAGCGGTCCGCACGCGCCCTGGTTCTGGAACGGCAAACTGCAGGGCGGCGGCGTCCTGAACGACATGCTCTGCCACTCGGCGCTCGTCGTGCGGCACCTGCTGACGAAACCCGGCGATCCGCTGAGTTCCGTGAAGCCCGTGCGAATCACCGGGCACATTGCATCGCTCAAGTGGTCGCGGCCGGAGTACGTGAAGAAGCTCAAGAGCACCATGAAGGTCGATTACGCAAAGGCGCCGTCCGAGGATTTCGCGAGCGCGATGATCGAGTTCGAGACGCCCGACGGCACCATCGCGATCGGCGAGGCGACGACGAGCTGGAGTTTCGTCGGCGCCGGGCTTCGCCTGTCAGCGGAATTGCTGGGACCAGAGTATTCAATGAAGTGGAACTCGCTCGACAGCGGCCTCCAGCTTTTTTTCAGTCGTGAGGTGACGGGACGGGCGGGGGAAGATCTCGTCGAGAAGCAGAATGCGGAACAGGGCGTGATGCCGGTGGTGCCCGAGGAGTACCTTGCGTACGGTTATACCAACGAGGACCGCCATTTCGTTCGCGCGTTCCTCGGCGAAGAGAAAGCTCTTCTCACCTTCGACGACGGCCTCGAAGTGGTGAAGATCCTGATGGCGGCATATCAGAGCGCGGAGCAGGGAAAGACGCTCGCGTTTCCGCCCAAGGGCCTCGATGCGTTCGTGCCGCAGGTGGCGAAGGGAACCTGGAGACCGCAGCAATGAGAAACCCATGACCATCGGACGAAAAATTCTGCTCGCGGCCGCCAAGAGCGAGTTCCTGGCCCGCCAGGCTTCGAACCGCTACTTCGCCAGACGGGCCGTGAAGAAGTTCATGCCGGGCGAGGCGCCCGAGGATGCGCTCGATGCGGGCGCTATCCTCTCACGCGAAGGCCGTGGCACGGTGTTCACCAAACTCGGTGAGAACCTCACGCGGCTCGAGGAAGCGGAGGCCGTGCGCGATCACTACCTCGGCATGTTCGACCAGATTCGCGAGCGCGGGATTCCCGGGCACATCTCGGTGAAGCCCACGCAGCTCGGTCTCGATCTGTCGCGTGACGCGTGCGCCGAGCACCTGCGCGCGCTCGCCGGAAAGGCGCAGTCGACCGGATTGCTGCTCTGGATCGACATGGAGGACTCGAGCTACGTCGATCGCACGCTGCAACTGTATACGGAGCTCAAGCCGGAGTATCCGAGCACGGGCATCTGCATACAGGCGTATCTCAAGCGCACTCCGGCAGACCTCGAGCGGCTGCTGCCGCTCAAGCCGATCATCCGGATCGTGAAGGGCGCGTATGCGGAGCCGCCGCACATCGCGTTCCCGGCCAAGCGCGACACCGATTTCGCCTTCTTCGACCTCTCCGTGCGAATGCTCGAAGCGGCGGCCACGGGCGATTGCCTGCCGGTCTTCGGCACGCACGACATCCCGATGCTCGAGCGGATCGCGAAGCGCGCGTCGGAGATCGGCGTGGCCGACGGGAAGTACGAGATCCACATGCTCTACGGGATTCGCGACGCGGATCAGCGGAGGCTGCGGAGCGAGGGACGCGTGGTGAAGACGCTGATCAGCTACGGGAGTTCGTGGTACAAGTGGTACATGCGGCGGCTGGCGGAGCGGCCGGCGAACGTGTGGTTCGTGGTGAGGTCGATGCTGCCGGGGTAGATCCGGCCCGCGGCGCCGTAGTCGGGCATCCCGCTCCTGTTGACAGCCTACCCGAACGGCTGTAGGTTAGGTCGAATGTCAACCCAAGACGACGCCGACCGCACCGAGCTTCTGCAGGGGACGCTCGACCTTCTCATCCTCCGCACCCTCCGGCAAGGACGTCAACACGGGCAGGGCGTCGCGCGCGCCATCCTGCAGAACTCGCGCGATGTCCTGCTGGTCGAGCACGGCTCACTGTATCCCGCGCTCCAACGGCTCGAGGCCAACGGTTGGATTCGTGCCGAGTGGGGCGTGTCGGAGAACAACCGCCGCGCGCGCTTCTACGAGCTCACCAAGGACGGCCGGCAACAGCTGGTGAAGGAAACCGATGAATGGCGAAAGCTGGTCCGGGCGGTCGGGTTCATCCTCGGACCAGAGACTGCGCGTGGCTAGATACACGCGGTGGATGTTCTGGAGGCGACGGCGTGCAAGCTCCGACTTCGCCGAAGAGATCGCGTCGCACGTGCAGCTCGAAGCCGATCAGCTGCAGCGCGAGGGCATGTCCGCTGCGGACGCGCGCCACGCCGCGCGACGCACCTTCGGCAACATCGGCGCCTGGAAGGAACGCTTCCACGAATCACGCCGGGTGCTCCTGATCGACAACATCGGTCGGGATCTGGTCCATGCATGGCGCGGCCTTCGCCGGTCGCCATCCTTCGCGATCGTAGTCGTCTTTACGCTTGCGATCGGCATCGGGGCGAACGCCGCGATCATCAGCGTGATCGATACGGCATTCCTCCGCAAACTTCCCATTCCTGCGCCCGAACGCATCTTCGCGATCTTTTCGGGCGACGTGCACAATCGCGTCCGCAGGCCGTCAATCGGGTGGAACTCGTTTCCCGACTATGTCGATCTTCGAGCGCGCGTACAGGGAGCCGATGGACTGGCGGCCTACAGCATGGAGATGCTCCCGCTCGGCGACACACTCGCCGGCACGTCCGTATGGAGCGCCTTGGTGTCCGGAAACTATTTCGACGTGCTCGGCGTTCGTCCGGCGCGCGGTCGCTTCATCCGTCCCGACGAAGAGGCGCCGCGAGGCGCGCATCCCGTGGTGGTCATCAGCGATGCGTTCTGGAAGTCCCGGTTTGCCCGGGACGAGCACATCGTTGGCCGGCAGCTCGCCATTGGCACAGGACGGTTCACGATCGTCGGAGTTGCGCCGCCCGGATTCACCGGCACACATCCTGAAGGGAGAACCGATCTCTGGCTGCCGTACACGATGTCCGCGGAAGCATCGGGCAAGGACTACGTCTTCGGTAATCGGGACGCGAGATTCACTGCCATCATCGGACGCCTGGCCCCCGCGGCAAGCCTGCTGCAGGTGCAGGGAAGTCTCGATCGCGCGGCGCATGATCTCAGGACGACGTATCCCGACCTCGATGGAGCTCTGACTCTCCGAGCCGCGAAGCACGAACGGCTGGTCACGTTCGAGCAGGCGCCCGAGGCCCTCGTCTCATTCACGCTCGTGTGGGTGATGATCGCGCTGCTCCACCTAGTTGCATGCAGCAACATCGCGAGCCTGATGCTGGCGCGAGCCGCCGCGCGGCGGCAGGAGGTCGGCATTCGCATCTGCCTGGGTGCTTCGCGGGGGCGCATCGCGCTGCAATCGCTCGCCGAGCCCGCACTGCTCGCGTTCTTCGGTGCAGCTGGCGGCGTGATGATCGCGCGGTGGCTCACACTCCTCATTACCCGAATGCAGTTCATGTCGGCAATGGATCCCGGATTGGATATTCGTGTGCTTGGCATCGTCGCCCTGATCACCGTGGCGACCGTGCTCGAGTTCGGCTTGGCACCCGCGCTCGGCGCATCGCGACGCGATCCGCTGACGATGTTGCGCGGGTCGTCGGGCGCGAGGGTGACGGGATCGCGAGACCGCGCCGGCCGGTTGCTCGTCGTGGCCCAGGTCGCGGTATCGCTCATCCTCCTCGCGAATGCCGCGATGTTGCTGCGGACTTTCGAGCGCCAGTCTCGTGGGACGCTCGGATTCGACGCGCCGCACCTTCTCGTCGCCAGCGTGACACCGAGGAGCGGTTCGTCGCCGACAAACGATTGGGCCTCGCGCATCCGCGAGATCACGGCGCGCGCGGCATCGCTGCCCGGTGTAAGTCATGTCGCGGTATCCAGCGGAGCTCCGCTTCTCCCGGGAGGCTTCTACCAGGAGGTCGTTGTCGCCGGCCATCAATACGCTGAGGGCGAACCGCGCGCAGTGAGCGGCCAGAACATCGGACCAGGATATTTCGCGACGCTCGGAGCAACTCTGGTGCGCGGACGCGAGTTCACCGAGACGGACCGTGTGAACGAGGCCGGAGTGAAGTTCCACGGCTTCGACGCGGCGGTGGTGAACGAAGCAATGGCGCGGAGGTTCTGGCCCGGCGAGGATGCCCTCGGCAAGCAGCTCTCCTATCGCCACCAAGGTGCGGCCACGGTGGTCGGGGTTGTCCGCGACATGCACGACGTGACGTTATCGACGATCGTGCCGCGGGTCTACTTCCCGCTGCTCGAACTGCCGGCCACGCCGCGATTCGTGGTGATCGTGCGGAGCACGGCTGACCCGGCGGCGAGCCGCTTGATGCTGCGCTCTACGATCGTATCGTCGTCGCCGATGTCCGATCCCTCCGTTCAGACAATGGCGGAACTGCTCGACGGCGCCCTGAGCCTCTCCCGGATCGGGAGCGTCGGGCTGGCCATATGTGCCGGTATCGCGTTGCTCCTTACGGCGATCGGCCTGTACGGACTCGTCGCGTCGTGGGGTGCGGAGCGACGAAACGAGATCGGAATCCGGCTCGCGCTTGGCGCCCAGCCGTGGCAGGTGCACCGGCTTCTCGTGGGTGGAGTCGGGCGGCTGATCCTGCTCGGCACGATCATCGGGCTCGGCGGTGCAGTCGCGATGATCCGCGTCGAGAAGAGCCTGTACGGTCCATCGATCGCGTTCGAAGCATGGCCACTCGTCGCTGCCGTGTTGGTGCTCTCGGCAGCGGCGGCAACGGCCGCTTACATCCCGTCGCGGCGCGCCACGAGAATCGATCCAGCGCGATCGTTGCGGGCGGAGTAGGGAGGCGCGTCGGTCGCGCACGCCCCGGAGGCGTGCGGTTGGGCGTCGACGATCATCCTTCACCGTCAGCACTTGATTCAATCAACTGTTGATGGTATGATCGGGCATGACGCCGCAAGAACTCGATCTGTTGCAGGGCACGCTCAATGTTCTCGTGCTCCGCGCCCTCTCATGGCATCCCATGCACGGCTACGCCGTCGCGCGATTCATCCGCGACGCGTCGGGTGAGCGATTTCGGATTCTCGACGGCGCGCTATACACGGCTCTGCATCGGATGGAGGAACTCGGATGGGTCGAGTCGTCGTGGGGACTATCTGATAAGGGGAAACGCGCGAAGTTCTACGTGATCACCACCGGGGGGCGCCGTGCGCTGAAAGCGGAGACGACTTCGTGGACGGAATATGTCTCCGCAGTCGCCGGCGTAATGCAGTCCCGTCCTGAGCGCGCATGAGACCGTCGTTCTGGCGCAGGATCCCCGGCAACTGGAGCTATCTGCTCCGCATCTTCGCGCGGCGGCCGGAAGATGAGGTGGACGCCGAACTGCGCTTTCACTTTGACGAGCGCATCGCCGAGTTGACCGCGCAGGGCATGGCGCCCGATGTCGCGCGCGCGAGAGCACACGAAGAGTTTGGCGATGTCAATGCGGTGCGAACGCGCCTCGAGGAAATCGACCGCCGTTCCGCGAGCCGCCGCCGACGCGCCGATTGGTGGGAGAGCGCATTTGACGATGTGCGATTTGCTGTGCGCGGACTTCGCCGCTCTCCAGGTTGGACCGCCGTCGCGCTTCTGACCCTCACGCTCGGAATTGGCGCGAACGCCGCGATCTTCACGGTTGCTGACCGAATGTTCCTCCGGGCACCGTCAGGTATTGTCGATCCGGTGCGCTTGAGGCGTCTGTACGTACGCAGCGACTGGACGGTCGACAAATCGACGGTCATCAACTCAGAGGTGTCGTTCGCGGCGTTTCAGACTCTAGCGGCAGGACTGGCGGATCGAGCCCAAGTCGTGGCTAACACCCGCCCCGATACAGTTCCATTGATCCTTGGGGATGCGCGAACGACGGTGCGCGTCACGTACGTCTCGGACAAATACTTCGCCGTGCTGGGTGTTCATCCGGCATCCGGACGGTTCTTCGTGCGCGATGAGGATCGCATGGGCAGCGGACCGCCAGTTGCGGTCATCAGCTATCCACTCTGGCGCCAGCGATTCGGAGGCGATCCCGACGTTCTCGGTCGAACGGTCGAAATCGCGTTCCAACCGTACACAATCATCGGCATTGCGGCGCGCGAGTTCGTTGGTGCCGACCTTGACGCCGTGGAGGTCTGGTTGCCGCTCTCAATGCTTGGCGCCCCTCCGATCAGTGAATCGATGCCTTGGTACTCTGTGTGGCGAAGCTCGGTAAACGTCCAAGTCCTCGCGCGTCTCTCGAATCGCGCGACTGGAGAGTGGCTCTCGTCAGCTGGGACAGCGATCTGGCGGCGGGGGGAGCTAGCGAGTGAGGTGCGTAGCCCGGACACGAGTGCAGTGCTCCTCACCGGACCGCTGCTCGAGTTGCGCGGGCCGTCGGTGACGCCAGCCACAGCCGCCGCGGTTGAGGCCAGGCTCGTTGGAGTCGCCGTGATCGTCCTGATCATTGCGGGCGCCAACGTCGCGAGTCTCCTCTTCGTTCGCATGTTCGGTCGTCGTCGCGAAATTGCCATTCGCCTTGCGCTCGGCGTCTCGAGACGCCGCCTACTAATGCAGTTCCTAACCGAGAGCGTCGTGCTCGCCATGGCAGCGGGAACGGCCGCGTTCTTCGTAGGAGCTTGGGTTGGTTCCGTTCTATCCACGATGCTCATGCCCGGGATCAAATGGGGCGCTCCGGTGCTCGATCTCCGCGCGGCGCTGGTCACGGCCGCTGTCTCGCTCGCGATGGGCGTACTCGTTGGCGTATTCCCGGCACGCATCGCCACTCGAATGGACGTCGGCACTGCAATCCGCGGCGGAGCCAGAGGACGCGCTGCATTTCACGCACGCGTTCGAAGTGCTCTCATCATCGCACAGGTCGCCCTCTCGCTGGTGTTGTTAGCGGGCGCGGGACTGTTCGTCCGGAGCCTCCATCGCATTCGTGGAATCGATCTTGGATACGACGCGGACCACATCGTGTTTGCGTACGTAAGATCCGTAAACGCCCTCGGATATTATGTCGAGAGCTATCCGGCGTCGCGCACCGCCGAGCTGACATTGGGATTGGCCCAGGCCGCGGAGCGAATCCGGAGAATCCCGGGCGTCGAAGAGACGGCTCTCGCGACAGCCGGGCCGATGGCGGGATACGCCGGAATGCGCGCCTGGCGCCGCGATGGCACGTCGATGCCCGTGGTCGCGAAACGCGATGCGGCGCTGATCGGCGTCACGAGTAGCTTCTTCCGCGCTGTCGGAGTACAGCTCGTGCGCGGCCGCCTATTCACAGACGACGACAGCGAAGGCGCCGCACCAGTCGTCGTCGTGAACGAGACAGCCGCAAAGAGCTACTGGCCTGGAGAAGAGGCGCTCGGTCAGTGCCTGATCCTTCTGCGACAGACGTTCTCATGCGCCACGGTGGTCGGCGTTACGAAGGCTTCACACCTTGAAGACGTTGTAGAAGCACCGACTGTGGAACTCTTCGGGCCGGTCAGTCAGCTGCAAGCGCAAGTACCGTTCTTGTCCCCGCGAGTGCTCGTCGTGCGCGCAACGCCCGATCGAGTAGCCGCCATCGCGGAGGAGACGCGTCGCGAATTGCAACGAACTTTTCCTGCGGGGGTTCCGGTGGTCACGCGACTGGCGACCGTACTGGAACCTCAGGTTCGTCCGTGGCGCCTCGGTGCCGAGTTGTTCTCCACGCTCGCGGCGCTCGCATTGGCGATTGCAGCCGTAGGAGTTTATGGCCTCCTGACCTACACATTCTCGCAGCGGGCGCACGAGATCGGAGTGCGCATGGCCCTTGGCGCACAGCGTCGCGACATGGTGCGGATGGTGCTCGGCGAAGGTCTTGCGACAGTCGGTGCTGGAGTGGTCGTCGGAGCAGGGCTCGCCTTCGCGTCAGCTCGATTCGTCGGCTCCTTGCTCTATGAAGTGTCGGTGCGCGACCCAATCTCGATAGGGGTTGGCGGGCTCGTTCTACTCCTGGTCGGCGTGATGGCGAGCGTGTTGCCGGCGATGCGCGCAAGTCGCGTGGATCCGGCCGTCGCACTTCGTGTAGAGTAGCTGACCATGCGTACCATCGCGGTTCTTGCCGCTAGCTTTGCGTTCGCGACAACAGCGCTCGGGCAGGTTTCGATTGGTATCGACGGACGGATCGTCGATGAAGGCGCGCGGCCGATTGTGGGAGCCCGAGTTGAGCTCATGCCCGGCTCGCGTCGCGTCGTCAGCAACGAAGACGGAAGGTTTTCATTCCGCAACGTGGAGCCCGGTTCGTACGTTGTCGGCGCACAGCGCATCGGATATGAGCCCTCGACCGCTCGTGTGGAGGTCACTACATCCGGCTCCACAACAACAATCGTCTTGAAGACGATTCCTCGGATACTCGACTCAGTTCGGATCACCGAGCGAGAGTCGCCGAATCGCTTCTCGGCGACCGTTCTCGATGAAGGGGGTCATCCTGTTCCGGACGTGGCGGTCACAGTCGAGGGAATCAGCGGGACCCTTCGCACGGACTCCTCCGGACACTTCATAGCTTCGAAGGAATTCCACGGCACCGTTGTGATCCGGATGCGAAAGATTGGATACGCCGCCTATTTGGGCTCCATTCGATTGCTCGCGACTCGCGACGACACGCTGCGAATGTCGCGTCTTGCCCAAGGACTCTCGGCCATTCAGATCACTGAGGCCAGTGGGTTTGGTCGCGACACGTTTGCGTACAAGGAACTCGACCAGCGCATGAGGTGGCGAGACCATCAGTCCGCCGTGGTTTCGCGCGAGGAACTCAACGAGCTCGGGCGACTCAACCTCTGCAGCGGATTGTCGTTTACGCCCACTGGATCCCGATACGGAGCGGGACGAGGGTGCGGAAACTCCTGCGTTATCCTGAATGGCGGGAGCGGTGTGGCGCTGCCGGCGCGCGCATACTACGCTGATCAGGTCGAGATGGTCGAGTACTATCCGCCGCGGAGCGACTGGTCCGGAAGCTTGGCAGCGCGTGGATGCGGAGGAAGGAATCCTACGCTCGTTATCTGGTTGCGTGCAGACAGGCAGAAGCCGCTATGAAGAGCTGTTCGCTGTCCGCGCGACTTGCAGCCAGACGCTGCGGGGGCGTGCCGACGTGGGTCGTCGGATTGCGAAACGACGGAGGGCGCAAGAAGTGAGCTCGCCGTTGGTACGCTCCTTGGTCGGCGCACTTGTGCTCTCAGCTGCTGTTCGCGCCGACACTCTCGCACAGCGAGATACTTCGGCAGTGCTGCGCGGCGTCGTAACCGATAGTAGTGGGAATCCGCTCGAATCCGTTGAGATCGCGGCTACAACCGTGGGGCGTCTCGTCCGAACCGATGCCGGGGGCCGGTTCAACATCGGCGGTGTCCTCGTCGGACGAAATCGGTTGCTCGTTCGCCGGTTGGGTTGGAGAGCGATCGACACAACATTTTTCATCGACCCGAGAGCGCCGCAGGTACTGCGGCTTATCATGGGGCGTCTCGCCTAGAAATGGTTTCTAAACCCCTCGCGCCCTCATCGGTCCAACTTGGGCTGGTTGTGGCGCAAATGCGGTAGCGAAGATTGCGGTTGTCCCGTCCGGCCCGCATTGTCCTTTGCTGGCTTGGGCCAATCGGGGCCGACGAGGAGGCCAGCTACCTATGACCCGACGGAGCTCCGAATGCTGACAACGCTTGCTCGAACGTTCCGAGCGCTCCGCCGCTCCCCGGTGTTCTTCGTGACGGCGACGGCCTCCCTCGCGATGGGCCTTGGATTGTGCACCGCGACGTTCCTGTTCATCGACTCGATCGAGCATCCGCAGCTGCCGTACGCCGATGTCGATCGACTCTTCTTCGCCGATTTGCGATTTGGGAACAGGCGAAACGCACCGTCACTCGGTGAACTGCGGGCTGCAATGAAGTCGCTCCCCGCGATAGAGGGGATTGCAGCGCGAGTGGACGAGCGCAAGATCGTGAGCGTTGATGGCAAGTCGCAGTATCTCTTAGTGACCCGCACCACGCCGGAGTTCTTCGCGCTCATCGGCATTACGCCACGACTTGGACGCTTTCCCAATTCGGAAGAGGCACGAACCGAACGGGCGGTAGTGGTCACTGATCAGCTGTGGCATGATGCGTTCGGTGACGCGAAACAGATCGGCGATGTCCGGTTGTCGATTGGAGATCGGACCGTGAGTGTCGTTGGGGTGCTGCCGCGCGGAACCGAACTGAGCTTCGGTGGCGACATCTGGGCGCCGTTTGCGCGCTTGGCGATTCTCGACACGGCGAAGCAAGTGGGAACAGTCGGCCAGCTTGCGTACTTCGCATCCTCTGGCCTCATGGTAAAGCTCCGGCGGAACGTGTCGTCTTCGTCACTCGATCCGCAGCTCGCGAGAGTCGCCGAGAGCATGACGAGTCGTCACAGCCCTCCTGGAACAGGCGTTCCTCGCTACGCACTCCGGCTCCGTTCTATTCGCCCGCGCCCGCAGGACGAAGGAGCGTTGGGAATGCTGATCATCCTGATAGGCGTTGGTGTGCTGGCGATCGCAGCTACGAACGTGGCAGCGCTTGCCCTTGCACGAGGACTCACGCGCAAACGGGACTACGCGTTGCGCATCGCCCTCGGCGCATCACGCAGAGCGATCGCGGGCGAGGTCATGGCGGAGATCGGCTTGATCTCCGCAACCGGAGCGGCCGGCGGAGTGCTCATCGCGAAGGCACTTCTCGGCGCATTGATCCACATCGTTCCCGCCGAGTTGGCCGCGCGGTGGTATGCCGTCCCGGAGTTCAGTTCGCGCCTCTTCGCCTTCTTGGTTGCTGCGCTTGTCGCCGCCATCGCCATCGCTGGTGCCCTCCCAGCGTGGCAAGCGAGCCGAGTGAGCCCGTCCGATCCGCTGAAGGACAGCGCCGGGACTACCACCGGTCGATCCAGGCGGGAGTTTCGCGTGCTCGTCGTTGCCGAGTTAACGGTTTCGATGGTGTTGCTGATGCTGGCGAGTCTCGTAAGTCTCTCGGTGCGGAATATCCAGAGGTACGACTTCGGATACGACGCGCGGCATCTATGGAGCGCGAGTGTCTATCTCCCGTTCACGAAGGACACGACCGATCGCCTCGGGCGGTTGGAGGCTCAGTTGACGTCGCTCGACCGGGTCCGAAGCATGACCGGAGTCGCCTCTGCGGCTACTCTTTCCGGGGTCGCCGTGCCCGGGGCTGAGATGACATCGGAGGCCATGACGCGGAGTGAGCGGCCTATGCACGTAGCTGTCGCGACGTTAGTTAGTCCCTCATTCTTTGCAACGCTGGGCGTTCCGATCATCGACGGACGCGACTTCGAGGACGGTGACCGCCAGAGCGGCGGCGCGATCATTCTCTCGGCTCGCGCCGCTCGGGAGCTCTTCCCGCGAGGTGGCGCCGTGGGCCGAATGGTCAAGTACGGCGGCGAACACTCCCAGAGATGGATGCCGGTCGTTGGCGTCGTGCGCGACGTAGAAATGTGGCTACGAGACCCCAGCGGGCGCGAGCCAGACCCGGCTGTCTACGTGTCCATGCAGCATATGAACCTCGACGGTTGGCGCATCGCGATCCGTCCACGCCGTGACGATGTCAAGTTGCGCCTCGCGATACAGGCAACGCTGCGCGATGCATTGCCGCCTAGGGCTTCGGAGCGCGTCGCGTCATGGGTTGAGAACTACGACATGCAGATACGTTTTGCGATCTTCTTTGAGGATCTCTTTGGAATTATCGCGATCGCCGCAATGCTCCTTGCCGCGGGAGGCCTCTTCAGCGTGCTGTCGTACGCGGTGAGCCAGCGCATGCGCGAGTTTGCGGTGCGTCGTGCGCTCGGTGCTGGGCAACGCGATCTCGTGCGTGTCGTGCTTCAGTACGCGCTCGAAATGTCGCTCGCAGGGACCGCCATCGGAGCGCTACTGAGCTTTTGGGCGTCGGCGGGTGTGTCAGCCGTTCTGTGGGGCGTGAAGGAAACCGATCCCCTGTCCTTGGTGGTGGCGGAACTCACGTTGCTCGTCGTGACGATAGCAGCCTCGCTTGTCCCAGCCGTGCGAGCGATGAGGGCCGATCCGGTGGAAGTGCTGCGCGCGACCTGAGCGTCGGGGAGAGCACCCGAGAAAAGTGGTTTCTCTCCCGTTCGTCGTTCGTTTGAGAGGAAAGCGTTCTCTCTTCGAGCGAGGCGATGATGAAGGCCGAACTGACGGATGCCCACTGGGCCCGGATTGCTTGTCTCATTCCGAAGCCGAAGGCTAAGCCTAGAGGAGGCCGGCCGCGCGCGGACGACCGCGAAGTCATGGAGGGCATTCTGTGGATGCTGCGCAGCGGAGCGCGGTGGCGCGACATGCCGGATCGATACCCCGCTTATGCGACGTGCTGGCGACGGCTCGGCGAGTGGGAGCGCGCGGACCTGTGGCTCTCGCTCTGGCGGGCGTTTCTGAAAGATCTCGATGAGGCGCAGCAACTCGACTGGAGTGAAGCCTTCATGGATGGGACCTTTGCTCCCGCGAAAAAAGGGGCGACTGCATCGGCAAAACACGCAAGGGTAAGGGGACAAAGCTTATGGTACTGGTCGACGGCCAGGGTATTCCTCTCGGAGTGCACCTTTCGCCTGCCAATCGAGCCGAGTCGCAGCTCGCGGAAGAAACGCTCGCCCAAGTAGCGGTCCCGCGTGCGGGCCCGGGCCGTCCGAAACAGAAGCCGCTGCGCATCGTGGCCGACCGTGGCTACGACAGCCGCGCCCTGTGGGGACGTCTGCAGCGCCGCGGCATTCAGCTGATTGTTCCGCATCGCAAGAAGCGTAAAGTGCCCTATCAAGATGGACGCTGCCTCCGCCGCTACCGTCGCCGGTGGATCATCGAGCGCACCAACGCCTGGCTCCATAACTTCCGTCACTTGGTCACCCGCTACGACAACAAGATCGAGCACTACCGCGCCTTTCTCTATGCGGCCTGCATGCTGATTACGCTCCGCCAGTTTTGAAACCACTTCTACAGCTCATCTCATAAACAGTCGAGAGCAAGAGTAAGCTCTCAACGAGCACGTCAACTCTTGACACACTGGCGCGTCGAGTCGATTGTATCGGTATGCCGATACACCCCATATGATGCGCCAAGCCTTGTCTCGCGCACTGCGATCGCTACGACGCGCCCCCGGCTTCGTCGCGATCGCCACGCTCTCGCTTGGCGCCGCACTTGGACTTTCGACGTCAGTGTTCGCGCTGATCGACTCGATGCGGCATCCACAGTCGCCGTTCCGCGACGTGGCCCAACTCTACCAGGTGACGCTCGGCATCAGGGGACGACCGAACCCGGGTCGCCACGACGTCGAGGAAGGTCTCTCGAGCGTGAAGGCGATCAGCGGCCACTCAAGCAGCTGGTTCGAAAACGCACGAGTCGAGCTGAACGACGGCATGGAGAAGCTCGGCGTCGCGTACACTCGCGACGGCTACTTCGATGTCCTCGGCCTTCGGCCGCGTGTCGGACGGCTCCCGTCAGCCGCCGAGTCGAGTCAGGCGAACGTCGCGGTCGTGAGCGATGCGCTCTGGCGGCGGCGTTACGACAATCGCGCACGAACCGAAGGCGCCACGCTCAGCATCGGCGACCGTCAATATTCGATCATCGGCGTGCTCCCTCCGAACTCCGCGTTCGCGATGGAATGGAGCGTGGAAGTCTGGATTCCGGACCCGGCACCAGACATAGGGGGCCCCGGCGACGTGCTGATTCGGGCCTCCGACAAGGCCAGCAAAGATCTCCTGCAATCGCAGCTGAATCTGCTCTGTCAGCGCTGGACGCGACGCTATCTGAACGCGAGCGACCGTCCCTTTGCTCCGCACCTCATCTCGCTGCGCCCGAATCCGCTCGACCTGCAGGACTATCATCGTGCGATGATCGGCGCGGCGATTTGCGTGCTGCTCATCGCGTGCGCGAACGTGGCCGCGCTCATGCTCGCGCGCGGCATGATCCGGCGCCGCGACTACGCGCTCCGGCTCGCGCTTGGTGCCGGACGCGCCGAGATCGCGCGTGAGGTGCTCGTGGAAGTCGGAGTGCTCGCGGTGGTGGGATGCGTGGCAGGGGCGACTGTCGCGACGTGGGCAGTGGGCCTGATCACGCGCGCAACGCCGGAAGGCATGCTCTGGGAGTTCCCGGCTCCACAGTGGAGCGTCCGCGTGTTCGCGCTGAGCGCGGTTGCGGTGATCGTATCGATTGGCATCGCCGGCGGATTCCCGGCGTGGATCGCGAGCCGCACCGATCCGATGGCTCCGCTTAAGGAGAGCGGTGGCGGAACGACCGGTCGCGCCGGCACGAGATTCCGGTGGCTCGTCATCGCGGAGCTTGCAATCGCGATGACGATCGTTGTCGGCGCCAGTCTCATGGTGAAGTCCGCGACGCGCGTGGCCTCGTACGATTTCGGATACGACGCGCGCGCGCTCCTCTCCGCGCAGCCCGGCATGCCGTTCGGCGACACCACATCGCAGGCTCGGCTCGCAGCGCTCTACGCCGACATGCTCGCTCGCATCAAGGCGACGCCGGGCGTTCGCAGTGCGGCGAAGTTCACCGGCTGCAATCTCAAGAACGGAGTCATCACGACGGATCGCACGATCGAAGGCGGCGCAGCCGGGTGGGTGCCGGATCACTGTCACGTGGCGAGCGCAGGACTGTTCGCGACGCTTGGCATCCCGATGGTCGATGGGCGCGACTTCCTCGAAGGAGACGACGCGACCGGAGCCATCATTCTCGACGAGCGCACCGCGCACCGCTTCTTTCCGCACGAACGCGCGGTGGGCCGCATGCTGAAACTGGGGAACCTCGCGTCGGCGCAGCCGTGGCTGCCGGTCGTCGGCGTCGTTCAATCACGCGAGCTTGATGTCCCACAGGCTCCGGAGATGGGGCCTGACACGTCCTCGCAGCTCTATGCGGCGCTGCCCGCCGGTCTCGGTGATCTCGGCGACATCATCATCCGCCCCAAAACGGGCGCGAAGGGAGTCGACGTCAGCGTCTGGCGCGCGATGCGAGGGATGATGCCGCCGCACAGCTTTTTCAATGTGTACCCGTGGGAGCGCGGCTATACGATGTTGTTGCGCGATGCGCAGTTCTTCTCGGTCCTCTTCGTAATGCTTGGCATCGCATCGCTCGCGCTCGGGGCAGCCGGGCTGTTCAGCGTCATCTCGTACGTAGCCGGGCAACGCTCACGCGAGTTCGCGGTGCGCATCGCGCTCGGTGCGACGAAACCCAATATCCTGCGATTGGTCATGAAAGAGGCGCTCGTCATGGCGCTCGGAGGAACCGCGATCGGAGCCGGCCTCGGCATGTGGGCAGGGTTTCTTCTCTGGCACCTGATGTGGGGCGTCTATCCCGTGGACGCCGGCGCGCTCATCAGCGGCGAACTCACGCTATTGATCGTGACGATGCTAGCGTGCCTCGTCCCCGCCCTGCGCGCGACGCGTGCGAATCCGGTCGACGTGCTGCGAGCAGCATGAATGTGTGATCATCCCACCATACCCGTGAGCACCGGGCCGACAGCGGGCTTCGCGAGTGAGTAGTGCCCCGGATCCGTTGTTCGTCTTTGAAGGAGATGAGGGACGTTCGTTCTCCTTGGAGGCGACGCATGGATCTCACCGAGGCCCAATGGAAACGTCTCGAGCCGTCCCTGCCAAAACCGCGTCGGCGTCCGGATGGTCGCGGACGACCGTGGCGCGATCCGCGCGATGTGTTGAACGGCGTGCTCTGGGTGATGCGAACGGGTGCGCCGTGGCACGATCTGCCGGATCGCTATCCGCCGTACCAAACGTGTCATCGGCGCTTTCAGCTCTGGGCCCGGAACGGCGCGCTAGCCCGAATACTCCACCAGCTGGCCCGCGAACTGGCCGCGGCGGGCGGCTACGACTTTACCGAAACATTCATCGATGCGACCTTCGCGGGCGCGAAAAAGGGGGCCTCGCCGTCGGCCTCACTCGCAAGGGCAAAGGCACCAAGATCATGGCGCTCGCGGACGGTGCTGGTCTTCCTCTCGCCGTTATGGTCGCAAGTGCAAATCCCAGCGAGATCTCGCTCGTCGGAGACACGCTGAAGAGCCGCTTTCTCCGCCGGTTGCCAAAGCGGATCATCGACGACCGCGGCTACGACAGCGACGCCCTGGATGCCACGCTTGCAAGGCGCGGCATCGAGTTCATCGCTCCGCATCGCTCGACGCGCCGGAACATCACGCAGGATGGCCGCCAACTCCGCCGCTACTGCCGTCGGTGGAAGATCGAACGCCTGTTCGCATGGCTGCAGAACTTCCGGCGCCTCGTGACGCGCTACGAGCGCCACGTCGAGAACTTCTTGGCGTTCGTCCAGCTGGCGTGCATCATTATCCTCTCGCGCCGGTTTGTGGGATGACTTCTAGGGAGCGGGCACGAGTGCGACCGAGAGTTGCTGCGTGTTGGTGCTGCCGCAGCCGCACTTCGGCCCCGGAGAGCCGGTCACCGTGAAAGTCAGATGCGCCGTGGTGAAGCCGGGAACCGAGATGTCGACTTGATAGGTGCCCGCTCCGCCAAACACGTAGCAGAGGCCGCCAGTGCACGGCCCATCCGTCACGCCGCCCGAGCCCTGCGCGTGCATCGTGGCATCGGTGAGCTTCGCCGAGGACACGCTCGAAGTCACGGTGATCGTCGCCGCGATCGACGGTCCACAGGGCGGAATGACGCACGGCCCGTCCGTCGCGCACGACATTGCGAGCAGCGCGAGCGCTGCGATGCGCGCGAACTTTCCTACCGAAGGCGCCGTACGATCAGTCACCAATGTTCATACCCCGGTGTGCAGCCGACGATCCATGATTCAATGCCGAGGCCCCACACGAAAGCGCAATCAGGGGCCGTCGTACACTCTCGCCGTGCGATCACACGTCAGCCCGGCGTGTGGCATGAGGCTGCGTTACGCCTGCACCGTGAAACGGTCGCCTGTTTCCCGTTGGACCGCCCGCGTGAAGCGCTTCCCGACCTTGAGTTTATGAGATGGCTTGTAGGCCACTGACGGAGCAGCCGATACTGCTCATCGTCGGGACAAACGCGACGACGACTGGATTCCTCTGCGACCTGATTGGCTCGGTGCGCGCGACTCCCGAAGATCGCGTAATCCGCCGCAAGATGCGGGAGAAGCTCGCGTCGATGTGCGGCGCCGATGCCAGCATCGCCGTTCGCCACAACTGCCTTTATGTACTAATCAAGGATTACTACCGTGATCGCCTAACTGATCCGACGGCGATGGCGTCGGCGA
>Ga0207932_1000136_pt1 | contig 24184 bp, 17 predicted proteins | sample NGESurdeep092012_FD_184480 | JGI IMG/M metagenome (GOLD analysis project Ga0207932, IMG submission 184480) | Arctic peat soil microbial communities from Barrow, Alaska - NGEE Surface sample 415-2 deep-092012 (SPAdes) | ecosystem: Environmental > Terrestrial > Soil > Wetlands > Peat ...
CTCGGGCGCGGCACTCCCGGCATCAACCGCTACACGGACGTCTGGGGACTCACGGAACTGCGCGAGGCGATTGCGGCAAGAACCGCGGCGCGGACGGGTGCCGCTGTTTCACGCGGAAGCATCCTCGTGACCGGAGGAGCCACGGCCGGTCTCATGGCGGCCGTGGGCGCGCTCGTTTCGCCCGGCGAAGAGGTGCTTCTCCTCGCGCCACGCTGGCCGCTCATCGAGGGACACGTGCGAATGGCGGGTGCGACGCCGGTCGAGGTACCGCTGCTCCTGGGGGCCCTCGACCTCTCGCCGGAAGCCGCCGTCGCGGCCGTCGAGGCGCATGCCACGGAGAAGACCGTCGCCCTGTACCTGAACACGCCGAACAATCCGTCGGGCCGCCTGATCCCGCGCGCGTCGCTCGCGGCCCTCGCCGCCTGGGCGCGGCGGCGAGATCTGTGGATCTTCGCCGACGAGGTATACGAGGACTACGCGTACGCCGGCCCGCACGCGTACGCCTTCCCGTTCGCGCCCGAGCGGACGGTTGCCGCGCACTCCCTGTCGAAGGCCTACGGCCTCGCGGGCGCCCGCCTCGGCTGGCTCGTCGGGCCGGAGGCCGCTCTCTCTCAGATCGTGAAGTTCGGCGCGCACACGATCTACAGCGCGCCGACGGCGTCCCAGCACGCCGCGCTCCTCATCCTCGCGGGCGCGGGCGATGCCTGGGTCGCCGAGGCGCGCACCGAATACGCGGCGACCGGCGCCGAGGCCGCACGCCGGCTCGACGTCCCGGCGCCCGAGGGCGGGACGTTCCTGTTCGTGGACGCCGCGAGGGCCCTGGACTCTCGCGGACTCATGGGCCTGCTCGAGGACTGCGCGGAGAAAGGGCTCTTCCTCGCACCCGGCCCCAGCTTTGGCCCTTTCCCGACGCACGTGAGGCTCTGCTACACGGCGGTCCCGCCGGTCGCCGCCCTGCGCGGCGTGGACATCCTCGCGAAGCTCCTGGGGGAATAGGGGTCGATTCCCCGGCGTTATCGGGGCATGTCGGAAACCCTGACTCTCCCCGTCCTCCCCCTTCGCAACGCCGTTCTCTTCCCCGGCGTCAGCTTCCCGATCTCGGCGGGGCGCGCCGGAACTCTGCGCGCCATCGAGCACGCCGTCCGCCAGCCGGACTCGCTCATCTTCGCGGTGGCGCAGCGCGCCGACGTCGAACGCGTGACGCCGGAAGGCCTTTACACGATCGGCACGATCGCGAGCGTGAGCTCGCTCCAGCGCGGGCCGGGTGGGATGCGCCTGCTCCTCGAGGGCAAGCGGCGCGGCATCGCGATGCGCGTCGTCGAGAAGCCGAACGGCATGATGGAAGCCGTCGTCGTGGACGCGCGGGAGATGGCGCCCACGGATCCGAAGGACCCGCTCTTTTCCGCGCTCCACAAGGAAGCGCGCGAGCGCGCCGCCGAGCTCGGCACGAAGATGGGTCTGCCGGACGACGCCGTCGAACAGTTCCTCGCCCAGGTCGACCAGCCGGGGCTCCTGGCGGACCTCGTCGCGGGGTATATCGACATCCCGACGCCCGAGAGGCAGCAGCTTCTCGAGACCCTCTCGGTGGAGGACCGCCTGCGCCGCGTGCTCGTGCACGTACAGAGGCAGATCGGCGTCCTCGCGGCGCAGGAAGACATCCACTCGAAAGTGAAGGCGCAGATCGGCGACCGCCAGCGCGAGATGCTGCTCCGCGAGCAGCTCCGCGCGATCCAGAAGGAGCTCGGCGAGGGCGAGGGCAAGGATGCCGCCGACCTCGAGGAGCTCAAGAAGAAGCTCGAGGCGCATCCGCTGTCCGAGGACGCCCGGAAAGAGGTTGATCGCGAGCTGTCGCGCCTCGAGCGGATCGGGCGCGAGTCGATGGAGTCTCAGGTCATCCGCACCTTCCTCGAGACCGTCGCCGAGCTGCCGTGGGGCGTCCGCAGCGACGAGAAGCTGGACGTGAACGAGGCCTCGCGCGTCCTCGACGAGGACCACTACGCGCTCAACGACGTGAAGGACCGCATCCTCGAGTTCCTCGCCGTGCGCCAGATGAGAGCGGCGGTCAAGGACGCGCCCGCCGGCAAAGGGCGCATCCTGCTCTTCGTCGGCCCTCCGGGCGTCGGCAAGACCTCCATCGCGAAGTCCATCGCGCGCGCGATGGGCCGCAAGTACGTGCGCATCGCGCTCGGCGGGGCGCGCGACGAGGCCGACATCCGCGGCCACCGAAGGACGTACGTCGGCGCGATGCCGGGCCGCATCCTGCAGGGGCTCAAGCAGGCGGGCACGAAGAACCCCGTGTTTCTCCTCGACGAGATCGACAAGCTCGGCGTGTCGTTCCAGGGCGATCCCGCGAGCGCGCTCCTCGAGGTGCTCGACCCGGTGCAGAACGACTCGTTCACGGATCACTATCTCGGCCTGCCGTTCGACCTGTCCGAGGTTCTCTTCATCGCGACGGCGAATCTCTCGCAGGGCATTCCCGCGCCTCTCCTCGACCGGCTCGAGGTAGTCGAATTCACGGGCTACACCGAGAGGGAGAAGCTGATGATCGCGCGGCAATACCTGGTGCCCCGCCAGCTCGGCGAGAACGGCCTCACGGCCCAGCAGCTCACGCTGACCGACGGCGCGATCGCCGAAGTCATCACGAGCTACACCCGCGAGGCGGGCGTGAGGCAGCTCGAGCGCGAGCTCGGAAAGCTCGGGCGCAAGGTCGCGCGGCGGATCGCGGCGGGCGAGGTCACGGGCGTCACCGTCGATACGGCGGACGTCTTTCCGATCCTGGGCAAGAAGCGCGTGCATCCCGAGAAGAAGATCGTCACGGACCAGGTGGGTCTCGCCACCGGCATGTACTACACGCCGGCGGGCGGCGACATCATGTTCATCGAGGCCATGCTCATGAAGGGGAAGGGCGAGGTGGTGCTGACGGGCCAGCTCGGGGACGTCATGAAGGAGTCGGCCCGCGCCGCCTGGACGTACGCGCGCTCGCACGCGGCCCTCCTCGGCATCCCGGACGACGCTTTCGAGCGAGATCTCCACATCCACGTGCCGGCGGGCGCGATCCCGAAGGACGGGCCGTCCGCGGGCATCGCGATGGCCACGGCGATCGTGTCGGCCCTCTCGAAGATCCCGGCCAGGCACGACATCGCGATGACGGGCGAGATCACGCTCTCGGGCCGCGTGCTTCCGATCGGGGGGCTCAAGGAGAAGGTGCTTGGCGCCGTCCGCGCGGGTATCCGGACGATCGTGATCCCGAAGGACAACGAGGCCGATCTCGCCGATCTGCCGAAAGAGGTCCGCGACATGATCACCGTGCACCCGGTCGACGATCTCGGCGAGGCGCTGGCCGTGACGCTTCGGGGGGCGGCCCTCCGGGGGGGGCTGCTGCTCTTGCGCGGCGACGGTCCGGCGCCCCAGGCGGGCATCGTCTCGAACTGAGAAGGCGGGGAAGGGTCACGGCCGCCCCCCACTGAGAAACCGCTTTTCCAGGAGGAGGAACGCCGGGACGGAAAGGGCAGCGAGGGCGGCCGCGGTGAGGTAGGCCGCCGCGAAGCCGAAGCGCTGGATGACGCCGCCGAGCGCGATAGAACCCGTGCCGATGCCGATGTCGAACGCCGCGATGATCGCCCCGAAGGCGGCGCCGCGCCGTTCGGGCGCGACGAACTTCGTCACGTGAGCCGCGTAGACGGTGTACATGTTCCCGAAGCCGGCGCCGAAGAGGACGGCGGCCAGCACGAGGCGCGGGGCGGTCGTCGCAAAGGCGAGGGCGAGGAACGAGATGGAGACGAGGATGAGGAGCGGCATGAGGAGGCGGCGCGGCCCGATGCGGTCGGCGTATCGCGCCACGAACGGCCGGATGAAGAGCACGGTGAGCGAGAAGGCGGCGAAGAAGAGGCCCTTCGGAACGATTCCGCTCTTCTCGGTGAAGATCGCCACGAAACTCGTCACGCCGCCATAGCCGAAGCTGCAGAGAAAGAGGCTCATCGACAGGGCGAGGACGCGCCACTCGACGAGGTCCCGCGTGAAGAAGGGCGTGCCCGGCGCCGGCGGGGTAGCCGTCGATTCCGGGAGACGCCAGGCGAGAGCCGCCATCACGATGTTGAGGATTCCCACCGAGAGACAGAGCGCTCCCCAGCCGCGGCGGTACACGGCCAGCCCGAGGATCGGCGCGAAGGCGGTCGCGAGCACGGTCGCCATGCCCCAGTAGCCGATGCCCTCCGCGCGCCTGCCCGGCGGGATGAGGCCGGTCATGTAGGCCGCCGAGGCCGAGAGGAGCCCGGACCAGAAGAGGCCGTGGAGGAAGGCGAGCCCGACGAGCAGCCGCCAGCTCGACGTGAACGCGTAGGCCACCGAGAAGCCCGTGATCGCGAGGCTCGAGACGAGGAGCATACGGCGGCGGCCGAAGCGGTCCGCGAGCGCGCCCGTGAACGGGGCCGACAGCGCCGAGGCGTAGGTGAGAAGGCCGAGAAACAGGCCCGCGGCCACGGTGCTGCCGCCCAGGTCGAGGATGCGGAAGGGCGCGGTCGGGAGGAGCTGGAAGAGGGACAGGAAGACCGTGAAGGTGAACCCGCACAGGAGAAAGAACGGGCGCGAGAAGAGGCGGTCGTTCCCGGTCACGACGTCAGTCTAGGCCAGCAAAAAGAGGCCGCTCGAAGGCGGCCGGAGGAGGAGACGTGCGCTGCCCCCTCTTTCGCACGCCGCATGCCAGCACGATCGCGCCGAAACGACGCTCGGGCCGATCAGGCTTCGAGGACGATGTCGAAGCGCTCGTGATGCAGGTGCTCGTCGCTCTGGACGTGGACCGGCATGCCGATCTGCTCCTCGAGCTCTTCCACGAGGCGTCGCTCTTCCCCCACGAGGGCGCGGTAGATCTCCGGATGGACGCGCAGCACGAGCGAGTGCGCCTCCCCGACCTCGACCCGTCTCAGGACCTCGCGGCGGATCTCGAGGACGATCGTGGGGACGCTCTTCGTGCGGCCGGAGCCGGCGCAGTAGGGGCACGGCATGGTCAGCGCCCGCTCGAGGCTCTGGCGCTGCCTTTTCCGGGTGATCTCGACGAGGCCGAACTCCGAGACCGGCAGCATCCGGTTCTTCGAGCGGTCCTTCTTCATCTCGGCCTCGAGCGCGGTGATGAGCTCCTTGCGGTGCTCCTCCTCCTCCATGTCGATGAAGTCCACGACGAGGAGTCCGCCGAGATCGCGGAGCCGGATCTGCCGCACGATCTCCTGCACGGCTTCGAGGTTCGTCTTCACGACCGTGTCTTCGAGACGCTTCTTGCCGACGAATTTTCCCGTGTTCACGTCGATCGCGACGAGCGCCTCGGTCTGGTTGATGACGATGTAGCCGCCGGACTTGAGCCAGACCTTCGACTTGAGCGCGTTCTCGATCTCGAGGTCGACGCCGTACTCCTCGAAGAGCGAAGCCGACTTGCGGAAGAGCTTCACCTTCGAGACGAGCGCGGGCTGCACCTGATCGAGGAACTCCACGATGCGCTGGTATTCCTCGTCGTCGTCCACCCAGAGGGTCGTGAAATCCGAGCCGAAGATGTCGCGCGCGGCCCGAAGCGTGAGGTCGAGATCGCGGTGCAGGAGGGTCGGCGCGCCGGCGCGCTCGCCCTTCTTGCGGATCTGCTCCCAGAGCTTCGTGAGGTAACGGCGATCGGCCGCGAATTCGTCCGCCGCGCGCCCCTCGCCCGCCGTGCGCACGATGTAACCGCCCGGGCCCTTCTTGAGCGCCAGAAGGATCTCCTTGAGCCGGGTGCGCTCGTCCTCGTTCTCGATGCGCCGCGAGACGCCGATGTGGTCGATCGTCGGCATGTAGACGAGCGTGCGCCCCGGGAGGGTCACGTGCGTCGTGACGCGCACGCCTTTGTGCGCGATCTGGTCCTTCGTGACCTGCACGACGAGCTCCTGCCCCTCGCGGAGCAGCTCGTCGATCGACGGCAGAACCGGCTTCGGGGCTGTCTCGCCCTCGCCCGGGGCGGGCGCGCCCTCGGAGGGAGCCGGGGACGCCTCGAAGGCCGCCGCGGCGCCGCCGCTACCGAAGGCGTCGAAGTCGTCCACTTCCTCTCCGACGTCGGCCACGTAGAGGAAGGCGTCCTTCTCGAGGCCGACGTCCACGAAGGCCGACTGCATGCCGGGCAGGACGCGCGTCACGCGCCCCTTGTAGATGTTTCCGACCGTGCCGCGCTGCTTCCGGCGCTCGATCTGCACCTCGGCCACGCTCCCCTCTTCGAGGACGGCGACGCGCGTTTCGCGATCGGAGGCGGAGACGAGAAGCTCTTTCGGCACGCGGGGAGTGTACGCGGGGGGTTCCCTAGACGTTCACGTACCTCCGGTACGCGACGGACAGCATGAGCCCGACCATGCACCACGTCGCGATGAGCGAGGACCCGCCGTAGGAGACGAACGGCAGTGTGATTCCCGTCGTGGGCATGACGCCGACGTTCATCGCGACGTTCACGAGCGCCTGGACCGCGATGTTGAGGACGAGCAGGATGACGAGAATCGACCCGCCGCGGTCGCGCGCGTCCCGCGCGAGCGCCAGAGAGCGTGCGATGAGGAAGCCGTAGAGCGCGAGAAAGACCGCGACGCCCACGAACCCCCACTCCTCGGCGAGCGCCGCGAAGATGAAGTCGGTGTGGCGGACGGGCAGGAAACCGAGCCGGCTCTGGGTTCCCTGCTTCCAGCCCTTGCCGAGGATGCCGCCCGAGCCGATCGCGATTCGGGCCTGCCGGACCTGGTAGCCCGCGCCCCGCGCGGCGAGGTTCGGATCGAGGAACGTGCGGATCCGGTCCTTCTGGTAGTCCTTCAGGAGGAACCACGACCCTCCGACGGCGAGCGTCCCCGACACGATGAGGATGGCCCACCAGCGCCCGGGAAGGCCGCCGAAGAAGAGCGCCGTGAGGAGGAACGGCAGATACGTGAGCGCGACGCCGAGGTCCGGCTGCAGCATGACGAGAATCACCGGCACGCCGATGGCCGCGGCCAGCGCCCAGATCGTGCGCGAGCGCAGGAGCGCGCGGTCGTCGTTCTCGAGGATCCACGCGAGGAGCAGCGCGATCGAGATCCGCGCGAACTCCGACGGCTGGAGCTGGAACCCGCCGCTCACCTTGACCCACGATTTCGCCCCCGCGATCCGCGTGCCGAACATCGGCAGCCAGAGGAGCACGAGAAGCGTGAGGCCGTAGAGGCCCGGCGAGTACTGGAGGAGGATGCGGTAGTCGATCGCGAGGAGAACGCCGGCGGCGATGAGGCCGAGGACCGCGAAGAAGATCTGCTTTCCGGCGAGATCGGCGCGCGGCGTCCCGGCGGTCGTCGAGACGACCATCCCGATCCCGATGGCCGTGAGCGCGAGCGCGAGAAACAGGATGCGCAGGTCGAGCCGTCGGGGAAGGACCTCGGCCAGCCGCGACATAAGTCAGTTCGCCCGCGCGGGAGCGCGGCCCAGCGGGCGCCCGGCGACCTCGGCGAGCAATTCGGGCGTTCCGCCACGGCTCTTCGCGATCCAGTATTCGGCGAGGCGCGCCGCGAGGGGCGCTGCGGCCGACGCGCCGTGCTCGCCGTGCTCGACGAAGACCACGACGACGACCTTCGGGTCGTCCCTGGGCGCGAAGCTCGAGAACCAGCCGTGGTCGCGCAGCTCCTTGGGGAGGAGGTGGCCCTTTTTCGCCTCCTTCTGTCCGACGACCTGAACGGAACCGGTCTTGCCGCAGAGGTCGAGGCCGGGCACGCGGGAAGCGTACGCGGTCCCGCCGGGCATGTTCACGACGCGCCACAGACCCTCGACGATCGTTTCGTGCGCGCCGGGCGGATAGGGGATGGATTCCTTCGACTCGGGCCGGTACACGAAGCGCTCGCCCGTCCGAACGTTCTCGCCGATGTGGAAGAGGTGCGGCGTCGGAAGGGCTCCGTCCGCGTTCGCGATGCCCGACATCCCGCGCGCCATCTGCAGAGCGGTCACGAGGACAGGCCCCTGGCCGATCGCCGCGGAAATCGTCTCGCCGAGGTACCACGGGTGCTTGCGCACGGCGAGGCTCCACTCCGTCGAGGGGACGATCCCGTTCTTCTCGTGTGCGAGATCGATCCCGGTGGGCCGGCCGAAGCCGAAGAGATTTCCGGCTTCGGCGAGGTTGTCGATCCCGAGACGCTTGCCCATCGTGTAGAAGTACGAGTCGCATGAGACTTGGAGCGCCGTCGTGAGGTCGACGCTCCCGTGCCTCCCGTGACAGCGGAAGTGGCGGCCGTAGAACGTGAGGCCGCCGGGGCAGAAGACGCGCTCTTTGGGGTCGATGCCGTGCGTGAGGATCGCGTACGCGACGAACGGCTTCCAGGCCGAGCCCGGCGAGTAGACGTTCTGGAGCACGCGGTTGTTGAGCGGGCGGTCGGCGTTCTCGATGATGTCTTCCCATTCGGACCGGCTCACGCGCCGCGTGAAGAGGTTCGGGTCATAGGCCGGGGCGGAGAGAAGCGCCAGGATCTCGCCCGTCTTCGGGTCGAGCGCCACCGCCGAGCCCACCCGATCGGCGAAGTAGTCCTCGGCGATCTTCTGCATTCCGAGGTCGATCGTGAGACGGAGCGTGTTGCCGGGCAGCGGCGACTCGTGCCCGGACTCGGCGACCTCGCGCCCGAAGGAGTCGATGACGTACGTCCGCGACCCCGAGACCCCGGAGAGAAGGTCCTGGTACGTCGCCTCCACGCCCTGCTGCCCGATCGCCTCGCCGGGCCGTGGCGGGTTCGGGTCGCCGAGGCGCGCTTTCGCCCGCGCCGCGACCTGCTCGGCGGTGGCCTCGCCGAGGTGACCGAGAAGATGGGCGGCCGCCGTGCCCTGCGTGTAGACGCGGCGCTCGGTCTTCTGGACGACGAGCTCGGGATGCTCGAGCGCCCGCGCCTGAACGGCGCCCACTTCGGAAATCGTCAGGTTCTCCTGCAGCACGACCGGCACGAAGTCGTAGTACGAGCGGTCGCGCTCGACGCGGCGCTTCAGGTCCTCGAACGGCCGGTTGAAGAGCTCGGCGACGAAACGCAGCGAGGCGTCGAGGTCTTTCGTCTCCCGCCGGTAGAGGAGAAGCGTGAACGAAGGCTCGTTCTCGGCGAGGACGATCCCGTTGCGGTCGAGAATGAATCCGCGCGGCGCCGTGACGGGCACGCGGCGCAGGCGATTGTTCTCGGCCTGGCGTTCGTACTCCTCGCCGCGCAACACCTGATGGACCCAGTAGACGCCGGCGAGGACGCCGATGAGGATCCACGTGCCGCGCGCGACGACGTCGAGGCGCGACAGGACGGGGCGGCGGTCTTCACGCGCGCTGGCGGGCATCAGGTCAACCTCACGCGACGGCGGGCCTCGCGCCGCTGTTTCCATGGCACCCGCGACGCGGCGTAAAGGAGGCCGCCGAAGAGGCCCGTCGTCGCCGCGCGCGCGAGAAGCAGCCACGGCGCGGGCGGCAGGAAGTCGCCCTTCAAGACCCACACGAGAAAGGTAAGCGTTGCCGCATCGACGAGGACGGCGCCCGCGAGGAGGCCGCCCACGGCCAGCGGCTTCTCGACGACCATGCGCGCGCCCAGCGTGGCGAGAAGGTACCCGACGAGGATCTTCGAAAACGCGTGGAGTCCGAGGAGGTGGCCGGGCGCGAGGAGAGTGTCCTCGAGAAGGCCGGCCGGAAGACCGACGAGCATCGCGGGCACGGCGGCGCCACCCTTGGCCATGTCCGCGACGACGAGGAGGAAGAAGTCCGGGGGCGCCGGCACATGCAGCGCGCCGAGCGCGAGCGTCGCGAGAACCGCGAGAGAGAGGCCGATCGCGACGCGAAGCAGCTTCAAGCGGACCCTCCGGCCGTCAGCGGCGTTCCATCACGGAGGGGCCCGACGTGACGTCGGACTTCCTCACGGGAGGAAGGACGAAGACGATGGATTCGCGGCGGGGGTCGGCGGCGGCGGAGACCTGGATTTCCCAGAAGAGCGTCTTGTTGCGGCGGACCGACGCGACGCGGCCGACCGGAAGACCGCCCGGATAGAGGCCGTCCGTGCCCGAAGAGACGAGCACGTCGTTCGGCTCGACGGGTTCGATCGTCGGCACGTACTCGACTGATACCCCTCCCTGCCCGTCGCCCTTCGCGACGGCGACGCGGCCGCCGCGCGAGGCGTGCGTCAGGAGGACGCCGACGGCGGCCGTGTTGTCCGAGAGGAGCTGCACGCGCGCCGTCCTCGGGCCGAGGGCGATGACGCGTCCCAGGAGCCCAGCCCGCGCGAGAACGACGCCGTCGAGCTGGAGTCCGTCACCGGCTCCGCGGTCGAGGAGGGCCGTGTGGAACGGCCCGCTCGATTCGACGGCGATGAGCCGCGCCGGGAACGTGCCGGGCGGCGGCGACGGCAGCGCGCCGAAGAGCTCGAGGAGGCGCCCCTTGTCCTTTTCGGCGTCCCGGAGGCGGAGGAGCTCGCCGCGCAGCTCTTCGACCTTGGCGCTCAGCGCGCGGTTTTCGACGCGCAGCGCGCGCCGCGAGGTCGCCCAGGTTCCGACGTCGTGGCCCCCCGAGCGCACCGCGGTCACGAGGTCGACGAACGGGGACACGGCCGTGAGGAGCCAGCCTTCGCCGACCGTCCGCCCGCCCGGGCGCCGCACCTGGAGCGACAGCGCGACGAGGCAGAGGGACAGAAGCACCGCCAGGAAGATCTCGGGGCGGCGTTCGGCGAGGGTCGGTGCGGCCACGGCGTCAGTCGAGGCTGATCTTCCGCAGGAGGTCGACGTCCGCGAGCATCGCGCCGGTTCCGAGCGCGACGGAGGAAAGCGGGTCCTCGGCCGTGGCGATGGGAAGACCCGTCTCCTCGCGGAGGCGGCGGTCGAGGTTCTTGAGCATCGAGCCGCCGCCCGTGAGCACGATGCCCTTGTCCATGATGTCGGCCGACAGCTCGGGCGGCGTCTTTTCGAGCGCCACGCGCACGGCGTCGAGGATGATGCCGACCGTCTCGGCGAGGGCTTCGCGGACCTCGGCGTCCGAGAGGCTCAGCGTTTTTGGGATGCCTTCGACGAGGTCGCGGCCTTTGATCTCCATCGAGATCGGCTCGTCGAGCGGATAGGCCGAGCCGATCTCGATCTTGATGGCTTCGGCCGTGCGCTCGCCGATGAGGAGGTTGTACTTCCTCTTGATGTACTGAATGATCGCCTCGTCCATTTCGTTCGAGGCGACGCGCACGGACTTCGAGTAGACGATGCCGGCGAGCGAGATCACGGCGACGTCCGTGGTGCCGCCGCCGATGTCGACGATCATGTTGCCCGTCGGCTCCGTGATGGGGAGGCCCGCGCCGATCGCGGCCGCCATCGCCTGCTCGACGATGAAGACCTCGTTCGCGCCCGCCTGGAGGGCCGAGTCCTTCACGGCGCGCTTCTCGACCTGTGTGATGTCGGACGGCACCGAGATGACGATCTTGGGCCGCACGAAGAGCGAGCGGCCGTGCGCCTTCTTGATGAAGTAGTCGAGCATCCGCTCGGTGACCTCGAAGTCGGCGATGACGCCGTCCTTCATGGGGCGGATGGCGACGATGTTGCCGGGCGTGCGGCCGAGCATCTCCTTGGCGGCGCTGCCGACGGCCTCCACCTTGTTCGTGATCCTGTTCACGGCCACGATGGACGGCTCGCGCACGACGATTCCGCGGCCTTCGGCGAACACGAGCGTGTTCGCGGTCCCGAGGTCGATCGCGAGGTCGGAGGAGAAGATCGAGAAGAAGGAACGAAAAGCCAAGACGAGGTCCTTTCGAGAGTCCGGCGGCCCTGAACGGCCGCCCCCTCCGGTCAATTGCTGTTGATGAGTACCGATTCCTTCTTGACCGTCTCGCCGCCCGTCGTGCGTGCCTTGATGACGATCGTCTGCAGGCCGTCGCCGCCCATGGAGATGACCTTGCGGAAGGTGCCGTCCGAGCCCACGTCCGCGATCTCCCCGTTGAGGGTGACCGAGGCGCCGGGAACGGTGCGCCCCACGAGGACGACGGACGAGCCCACGACGTTCGGCCGCTGGGTGATGACGAGGTCGGGAGGAAGCGTGTCGAGCCGCGCCTGGGAGAGGTCGCCCGATGTGACCTTGAAACGGCGGGAGGCCGACCAGTCCGAAAGGGCGGCCGGCGTTCCCTTGCGGATCGAACGCACGTGCCAGAAATACGAGCCGGGCTCGTAGATGCCGATGAGGACGTTGGCTTTGCTGCGCTCTGACGCGCCGATGTCGAGCACCGAGTCCTTGACGAAGAGCCGGCTGCGCGCGATCTCGACTTCGTAGGTGGTCGCGTCCTTCACCGGCGACCAGCGCAGGAGAAGGGGCTCGTGCTTCTTGTAGTCGATTTCGAGGTTGTCTTCGGGCTTGACGAGGGACGGCGGTTCCGGAAGCGTCGACTTCGGCCCGATGCCGCCGTCGCGCAACGCCGCGACACGCTCGCGCGGACCGAGGGAAACGGCGCGCCCGGCCTTGTCGGTGAGCGTCGTCGTGCCGGCGAAGCTGCTCACGTTCGTCCGCTGCGAGTCGGTTTCCATGCCCACGCTGGCGTTCAAGCCGATGTTCGCCGTCGCCGTGTCCGTCGACACGGAGGCCTTGCTCTTTTCTCCCGTGTTCACGTCCGTCGTGCCGACGACGAGTTTGACGTTCGCGCCCGCCGGGCCACCGGCGCCGTGGACCTCGAAAAGCGTCTCGGGGCGGATGCGGTACATCGTGCCGTCGTTCCACAGCACCTCGGCGGTGCCGTTCGGGCCGGTTTTGATGAAGTCGCCCTCGCCGACGCTCGTGCTCGGCCGGAGCGTGTCCCAGGTGTTGCGATTCGCCTTTTGAATCTTGACGTCTCCGGCGGTGTCGACGACGTTCGCGCTGCTCTTCACGCCCGCGCCCGCGATGATCTTCATCGCGCGCGACTGCACCTCGACGGCCGTGCGCGTCGCCTTTTCGTTCAGGCCCGAAGCGAGATCCCGCCTTGCCTCGCCGAGCATGTCCTCGGCCGACGCGAGCTCTTTCGAGAGAAGAGCCGCGTCCTTCTGCTGGTGGGCGCGCGAGAGCGCGTCTTCGGCACGGGCGATCTCCTGCTTGGCGCGGCCCGCGGATTCGCCCCTTTTCATAGAGAAGAAGACGCCTCCGGCGATCGCGGCGGCGAGCAGCACCACGCCGATCAGAATTCGAACGAGCGTCTCGGTGGAGACGTAATACCACTCGAGCTGGGATTCCAGGTCGCTCGGGGACTTCTTGGGCATAACGCTCGTTTCTGGAAACCCTTACCGCAATTCTTATAGCATGCCGGACACCCGGAGCGCCCTCTTGGTCGAGCCCCGACGGGGCCAACTTTACCGCCGTTTGGCTCTGAGGTATCGTCCTCGATTCTTTCGGGCCCCATGACGCCGCCGAGCTCCATGGATGAGCCCTCCTTCGGAGAACAGCATGCTCAAGGCACTGCGCGAGAACTTCAAGCACCTCCAGTGGATCCTCTGGGCGGTCATCGCCGTCTTCGTGATCTTCGTCTTCGCGGACTGGGGCATGGGCTCCCAGCGCGGGGGAGCGGAGACGGCCCTCGCGGCGAAGGCCGGCGGGATCCGGATCACGACGGCCGAATTCCAGAAGGAATACGCGTTCGCCGAGGATCGTTACCGGCAGGCCTACGGCAAGAACTACAGCCCCGAGCTCGTGCGCGCCATGAATCTGCCCGAGCAGGTGCTCAACTCCCTCATCGACCGGCGTCTCTTCCGCGAGGAGGCCGAACGGCTGCACCTCAAGGTCACGGACGACGAGCTCACGCAGCACCTGCTCGGCATCAAGGATCCGCAGAGCGGCAAGCCGCTGTTCGTGAAGGACGGAGCCTTCGTGGGCGACGCGGCGTACCGCCGGATCCTGGCCGCGAATCGTCTCGCGCCGCAGGGCTTTGAGGAGGCGCAGCGTGAGCAGATTCTCCTCGAGAAGCTGAACCGCTTCTTCACCGAGGCCGTCGTCGTCTCGGACGAGGAGGTGAAGTCCGAGTTCGAGAAGCGGAACGTCAAGGCGAAGATCGCCTGGGCGCTCCTGCCCGTCGTCTCGACCGCGCAGGCGCCGGCGACCGACGTCGAGGCCGGGGCGTACTTCAAGACGAACCCCACGCCATACATGCAGCCCGAGAAGCGCAAGGCCAAGTACCTCCTCGTCGAGACCGCGAAGATCCGTCCCACGATCCAGGTCACGGACGCGGACGTCGCGGCCGACTACACGGCGAACGCGGAGACCTTCCGCAAGGGCGAGGAAGTGCACGCGCGGCACATCCTCTACAAGGCCGAGGGAGCGAACGACGCCGCCCAGAAGTCGAAGGCGGAGGCCGCGGTGCGAAGGCTCAAGGGCGGCGCGGATTTCGCGGCGCTCGCGAGGGCCGAATCGGACGACCCGGGCTCGAAGGCGAACGGCGGCGACCTCGGCGCGTTTCCTCGCGGCCGCATGGTGAAGGAGTTCGAAGAGGCCGCCTTCGCTGCGAAGGAAAAGGACATCGTCGGCCCCGTGAAGAGCTCTTTCGGATACCACGTCATCCAGGTCCTCGAGAAAACGGGCGAACGGGTCCAGCCGCTTTTCGAGGTCTCGGCGGGAATACGCGCGCGCCTCCAGGACGAGCGCGCTCGCGACGAGGCCAAGCGCCTCGCAGCGGGCCTGAGCGAGAAGGTCGCGAAGATGGGCAAGCCCTCCGACGACGACCTGCGCAAGCTCGCGGGGTCCGGCGTGACGTTCAACGAAACCGAGTTCCTCTCGCGGACCGACGCGCCCCAAGGCATCGGGTTCAACCCGCAGTTCAGCGAGAAGCTGTTCTCCCTCAAGGAGGGCGAGGCCGCGGCCGCCCCGGTCTCGACGCCGCGCGGCGAGGCGATCGTCAAGCTCGTCGAGATCCGGAAGCCCGGCCTGCCGGCCTTCGCCGAGGTCAAGGCGCGCGTCGTTCTCGACATCCAGAAGAAGAGGCAGGACGAGGCGACGCTCGCGGCGCTCAAGCAGGCGATGAGCGCCGACGCGACCCTCGAAGGGATCGCGAAGAAGCTCAACCTCAAGGTCGAGACGCCCGACGCGTTCTCGATGGGTGGTCCGATCCCCGGTCTCGGCTCGCCGAAGGCCGTGCTGGACGCGGTGTTCTCGGCCAAGCCGGGCGAGCTGAAGGGACCCATCGCCGTTGCCGAGCGTGGCGCGGTGGTGATGCGCGTCGACAGCGTGACGCCATTCGATCAGGCGGCTTTCGAGAAGGAAAGGGACGCCGTGAAGGAGGGTCTCCGGGGCCAGAAGTCGAACAAGCTCCTGCAGGCTCTCGTCCAGAAGAAGCGTTCCGACCTGAAGATCGAGTTCAACCGCGAGCTCCTGTCGCGGATGGGCGGCTCGAAGGCGTAGGAATAGGGGCGTAGGAAGAGGGTGGCCCCGTGATCTCCCGCCTCTCGGGGACCGTCCTCGATCTCCGGACGGACCGGCTCGTCCTCGACGTTCACGGCGTGGGTTACGACCTCGCGATCCCGCTCGGCACGTTCTCGGCGCTTCCGCCCGCCGGCGAGAAGGCCTCGGTCCACGTGCACATGCACGTCCGCGAGGACGCGCTCTCGCTCTTCGGCTTCGCGACGACGCAGGAGAAATTCGTCTTCGAACGCCTGATCTCGGTCTCGGGCGTCGGGCCGAAGGTCGCGCTCACCGTGCTCTCCGGCCTGCCGCTGCCCGACCTCGTCCGCGCGATCGCGACACAGAACGCGCGTGTGCTCGCGACCATCCCGGGCATCGGCAAGAAGCTGGCCGAGCGCCTCGGCCTCGAGCTGAAGGAGAAGCTCTCGAGGTTCGGCGCGGAAGCGGGAGCGTCCGGGGGGGCCGGGAAGACGTCGGCCGTCGACGACGCGATCGGCGCGCTCGAGAACCTCGGCTACAAGCTGGTGCAGGCCGAGCAGGCCGTCGAGAACGCCGTGCGGGACGTGGGCGTCGACGACCTGAACAAGATCCTCCAGGCCGCCCTGAAATCCCTGGCGCGATAATCGGGCTCGGATGGACGAACGCATTCTCTCGGGCGTGCTGCAGACGGCCGAGGCGGACCCCGAGGTCACGCTCCGCCCGCGCGCGCTTTTGGAGTTCATCGGGCAGCCGAAGCTGAAGGAGACGCTCGGCGTCTTCCTGCAGGCCGCGCGGCAGCGGCAGGAGCCGCTGGACCACGTCCTTCTCTGCGGCCCTCCGGGCCTCGGCAAGACGACGCTCGCGCACATCATCGCGCGCGAAATGGGCGCGCAGATCCGCGTCACGTCCGGCCCCGTCCTCGAGAAGGCGGGCGACCTCGCCGCGATCCTCACGAACCTCGCGCCGGGCGACGTCCTTTTCGTGGACGAGATCCACCGCATGCCGCCCGCGGTCGAGGAGATCCTCTACCCGGCGATGGAGGACGGGAAGCTCGATCTCGTGATCGGCACGGGGCCGGGCGCCCGGACGGTCGAGCTCCGGCTTCCGCCGTTCACGCTCGTGGGCGCCACGACGCGCGCCGGCCTCCTGTCGCAGCCGTTCACGGCGCGGTTCGGTATCACGCACCGGCTCGACTTCTACGACGCCGAGGCGCTCGCGACGATCGTGACGCGCTCGTCCGCGATCCTCAGCTGCCCCGTCGAGCCCGCGGGCGCGCGCGAGATCGCGCGCCGCAGCCGCGGCACGCCGCGCATCGCGAACCGCCTCCTGCGCCGCGTGCGCGATTACGCCGAGGTTGCGGGGGAAAGCGCGATCACCGAGCGCGCGGCGGAGGTCGCGCTCGACAAGCTCGAGGTGGACCAGCACGGCCTCGACGAGATCGACCGGCGCATCCTCACGCTCGTCATCGAGCGGTTTTCGGGCGGGCCTGTCGGCCTCTCGGCGCTCGCGCATTCGCTCGGCGAGGACAAGGACACGATCGAGGAGCTGTACGAACCCTTCCTTCTGCAGTCCGGGTTCCTCCAGCGGACGCCGAAGGGGCGGGTGGCCTCCGCGCTAGCGTATCGGCATCTCGGGCTCAAGCCGGCCTCGGGTTCGGGACCGCTGTTTGGCTGACGCGGCCCTGGGCCCCCGACGACGCGGCCTCCTCGTCTACAACCCGATGGCAGGCGGCGCGCGGCGCCTCGACGTGCCGGGTATCGTGGAGCGCGCGGCGGCCCGGAAGCTCGAGCTTCTCGCCCTCCCGACCGAGCGCCCGCGCCACGCGACCGAGCTCGTGGCCGCGCGCCTTGGGGAAGCGCTGGACCTGGTGGCGGTGGCGGGCGGCGACGGGACGGTGGGGGAAGTCGCGGAGGCCCTCTTGGGGACGGACGTTCCGATCGCGATCCTCCCGACGGGAACGGCGAACGTCGTCGCGCGGGAATACGGCATCGGCCGCACCCTGGCCGAGGCGGAGCGCACGCTGACGTCCCTTCGCAGGAGGCCCCTCACGGTGTGGCACGCAGCCGGCCGGACGAGCCTCATCGGCGCGGGCGTCGGCTTCGACGCGCGCGTCATGAAGAACGTCGTCCCCTGGCTCAAGCGCGCCTTCGGGCGAACCGGCTACAGCTGGACCGCGACCCTCGAATGGCTGAAATACGAGTTCCCGCCGATCGAGGTAACAGGCCTCGACGCGGACGGCGCTCCCTTCACCGTCCGTGCGACGTTCGTCCTCGCCGCCAACACGCGCCGCTACGGCGGCGACCCGATCCTCTCCCCGTTCGCGGACCCGGAGAACGACCTCCTGGACCTCGTCATCTTTGCTTCGCGCTCGCGCGGCACGCTCCTTCGCTGGTATGGCCGCCTCTCGCGCGGGAAGGCCGGTCACCTCGCGCTCGAGGGCTGTTCGCGCCGGGCCGTGCGAAGCTTTTCCGCTCGTTCGCTCGCGGGTTACGAACTGGACGTGCAGGTGGACGGCGACGCCGTCACGACGACCCCGTTCGCGATCGGTCCTGCCGTCGGTCGCGTGCGCCTCGTCGTCCCGGAGTGAGTTCGGGGGCCGCATAAGACGCATAAGATGCGCGGGAAGAGGTGACCATGCGACGGAACGGGTTGATCCTTCTCGCCATCGGAGTGGTCGTCTTCCTCGTCGCGTCGAGCCAACGCCGGAGCTATGACAGCGTCGAAGGCGTCCTCAAGACGACCTTCTCGAAGAACGAGCGCGGCAAGAGCGATCTCGCGGACACGGGGCGCTGGCTCGGGCTCGGCATCGCCGCCGTGGGACTCGTCCTCGTCGTCCTTCCAGAGCGGAAGGGTTGACGCGGGAGACCGTCAACTCTTCCGGTAGTGGCAGCCGCGCGACTCGGGGTTGCGGAAAGCCGCGGTCGCGATGAGGTGCGCGGCGCGGATCCCGTGGGTGAGGTCGACGATCTCCTTCGAGATCCTCGTCACCTGGTAGAAGCGCAGGATGCGCTTCTCGAGATCGCGCAGGTCGGCCACGGCGCGCGCGAGCCGCGCGGTCGTGCGCACGATGCCCACGTAGTTCCAGAGGGTGTTGCGGATCGTGGCCCAGTCCTGTTGCAGGAGGGCGGGGTCCTCGTTCTGCGCTTCGCCGGGAGACTGCCAGTCGGAAATCGCGCGAAATACGTGCGGCCCGAGCGGCTCGCCCTTCTTCAGGCGCGCCGCGATCGATCGACCGGCCGCGTCTCCCCAGACGAGCCCCTCGAGGAGCGAAGTCGACGCGAGCCGGTTCGCTCCGTGGACACCCGTGCACGACACCTCGCCGACCGCGTACAGGCGCCGGATCGTCGTTTTGCCTTCGAGGTCCGCGAGGACGCCGCCGCAGTGGTAGTGCGCCGCGGGGACGACGGGAATGGGCTCCTTCGCGATATCGATCCCGAACGTCGCGCAGGTGGCCGCGATCGTCGGGAACCTCTCCCGGATGCCCTGCCCTTCGTGAACGCGGTAGTGGTGCGCGAGATCGAGGTAGACGCAGGGGTCGCCCCGCGACGTCATCTCCTCGACGATCGCGCGGGTCACGACGTCGCGCGGCGCGAGGTCCTTGAGCTTCGGGGCGTAGCGGCTCATGAACGCCTCGCCCGCCCGGTTCACGAGCACGGCCCCCTCGCCGCGCAGAGCCTCGGAGATGAGAAAGCCTTCGGCGTCGGGGCGATAGAGCGTCGTCGGGTGGAACTGGACGTACTCGAGGTTCAACGTGGCCGCGCCCGCGCGCTCGGCCATCGCGAGGCCGCCGCCGATCGCATGACGCGTGTTCGTCGTGTGGAGGAAGAGGCGGCCGACGCCGCCGGTCGCGAGAACCGTGAAGTCCGCGAGGACCGTGTGGACCTTGCCCTTTCCGTCGAGCACGTACGCCCCGAGGCAGGGGTCCTGGAGCGAGTACCGCTGGGCGACGTCCCGCGACTGGTGCCGCGCCGTGATGAGGTCGATTGCGGTCGCCTCCGTGAAGAGCGTCACGTGCTCCTCGCTGGCGAGCCGGGCGAGGAGGGCCGTCTCGATCGCCCGTCCGGTGGCGTCGTCCGAATGGATGATGCGTGCCACCGAGTGCGCGGCCTCGCGCGTGAAATCCAGCTCGCCGCCCGTCGTGCGCGAGAAGGGGACGCCGACCGTGCCGAGAAGGATCTCCCTCACGACCTGGGGACCACGGCAGGCGAGGAATTCCACGGCCTCCGGCTGGCACAGGCCGGCGCCGGCGAGGAGGATGTCCTTCACGAGAGAGCGGGACGAGTCTTTCTTGCCGAAGTAGATGATCCCGCCCTGCGCCCGGGCCGTGTTGCAGTCCTCGGGCTCCTTCGCCGACGTGAGGACGAGCACTTTCACGCCGCGGCGCGCGAGCGTGAGGGCGGTCGTCAGGCCCGCGATGCCCGTACCGAGCACGAGCACCGGCGTATGGAAGCGCGCGGGGAAGGCTTTCACTTTCTGCCCACGACCACGTCGAGCGCGATGTCGATCGCGCGCGCTGAATGCGTGAGGGCGCCCACCGAGACGAAGTCGACGCCCGCCTCGGCCGCCGCGCGAGCGGTCACCGGCGTCATGCGGCCCGAGGCCTCCGTCGTGACCTCGGCGCCCGTCGCCTCGTTGAAGAGCTTCACGTCGACGACCGCTTTCGCCATCGCGGCGGCCGTCATGTTGTCGAGCAGAACGCGTTCGGCGCCGGCGTCGAGCGCCTGGTGCACTTCGTCGAGGGTGCGCGCCTCGGCCTCCACGAGGAGCCCGCGCAGGCGGCGGTTCAGCGCGCGGAAGTCGGCCGCGCGTCGCGTCGCTTCCCACGTGCTGCCGGCGCCGTCGGCGTGGTTGTCTTTCACGAGGAAGCCGCCCGAGAGGCCGGGGCGGTGATTCGTGCCGCCGCCGCAACGTACCGCGTACCGCTCGAAGGAGCGGAGGCCGGGCGTCGTCTTGCGCGTGTCGAGGAGGACGGCCCCGGTCCCCTGCAATGCCTCCACGTACGCATGCGTCATGGTCGCGATTCCGGTGAGCCGCTGCACGAGGTTGAGCGCGGTGCGCTCGACGGCCAAAACGGTGATGGCGGGTCCCTCGATCTCGGCGAGGACGGTCCCACTCTTCACGAGGTCGCCGTCGGCGACAGAGAGCGTGACGCGGGCCGGCGGGGAGAGAAAGGCGAAGAGCCGGGGCAGGAACGCCGCTCCGGAGATCACGGCGCGCTCGCGGCAGACCATCTTCGCGGTGACGCGGGCGGCCGGTCCGAAGACGGCCAGCGACGTGATGTCCTCGCCGTCTTCGGCGAAGGCGCGCGTCAGCAGGTCGTCGAGGTCGGCCGTGAGGGGGGGCTTCGGCAACTTCATCTGGAGCCCACAGAATACTTGACGAGGGCGAAGGCACCGAAAACCGAGATTCGGGCACATAATCGGACGTTTGCCCATCTTCTCGAGGAGGATTTCGTGAAAACCCGTCTCAGCCTCGTCCTTGCTCTCGCCCTTCTGCCGGCCGCTGCGCGCGCGGAAGAAGGCATGTGGATGCCGCAGCAGATCCCGCAGCTCGCCGAACGGCTCAAGACGATGGGTTTCCGCGGCGATCCCCAGGCGTTCGCGGACCTCACGGGCCAACCGATGGGCGCGATCGTGTCCTTAGGCGGCTGCAGCGCCTCCTTCGTGTCGCCCGACGGGCTCATCGTCACGAACCACCACTGCGTGCAGGGCGCCCTGCAGTTCAACTCCACGCCCCAGAAGAACCTCCTGGAGGACGGCTTTCTGGCCTCCTCCCGGGACCAGGAGCTGACCGCGGGACCCGGCTCGCGCGTCTACGTCACGACGTCCGTCAAGGAGGTCACGGCGGAGATCACAGGCAGGCTCGACCCGAAGCTCGCTGATCGCGACCGGCACGAGGTCATCGAGAAGCGCCTCAAGGAGCGCACGGCGGCCTGCGAGAAGGATGGCCTGCGCTGCCGCGTCGCGTCGTTCTTCGACGGCCTGAAATACTTCGAGCTCGCCCAGCTGGAGATCCAGGACGTGCGGCTCGTGTACGCGCCGGCGGCGGGCATCGGCAATTTCGGCGGCGAGACCGACAACTGGCAGTGGCCGCGCCACACCGGCGACTGGTCCTTCTATCGCGCGTACGTCTCGCCGACGGGCAAGTCCGTGACGTATGCGAAAGAAAACGTCCCCTTCAAGCCGAAGCACTGGCTCAAGGTCTCGCCCGAAGGCGCCGGCCCGGGGGATCTCGTGTTCGTGGCGGGCTACCCCGGGCGCACGCAGCGCTTCGCCACGTACGCGCAGACCCAGGAGCTGGCCGAGTGGTCTTTCCCGCGCACGGTCCGCCGGAACACCGAGCTCATCGCCCTCCTCGACGAAGTCGGGAAGAAGAGCAAGGAAACCGAGATCCGCGTCACGACGCGCAAGCGCGGCCTGAACAACACGCTCACGAACCGCAAGGGCGTCGTGGAAGGCTTCAAGAAGGGCAACCTCCTCGCGAAGAAAGAAGGCATGGAGAAGGATCTCGCGACCTGGATCGCTGCGGATCCGAATCGACAGAAGAGCTACGGTGACGTCCTGCCCGCGCTCAACGTGCTTTCGGCCGAACGCCTGAAGACGCGCGAGCGCGACACGACGCTCACGGACCTCCTCGGATCCGGAAGCTCGCTTCTTCCGGCCGCGCACACGCTCTACGAGCTGTCCCGGCAGCGCCCGAAGAAAGACCTCGATCGCGAAACCGAATACCAGGAGCGCAACTGGAGCCGGATCCGCGAGGGGCAGGAGCGCCTGCAGCGCTCCTACGATCCCGTCGCCGATCGCGCCCTCCTGCGGTACATCCTCATGGAGGCATCGAAGCTCCCCGGGGGTCAGCGGATCGAGGCTCTCGACAAGGAAGCCGGCTTTTCGACCGGCATGTCCGATGCGGGCGCCGGAAAGAAGATCGACGCGCTTCTCGATCGCCTCTACGCGGGAACGAAGCTCGGCGACAAGGCGGCGCGCCTCGCGCTCTTCGACAAGTCCACGGCCGACATCCTCGCCACGAAGGATCCGATGATCTCTCTGGCGGTCGTCCTCGACCCGCTGTGGCAGGCGAACCGCGAACGCGCGAAGACGCGGGACGGGGCCCACGAGCGCCTCGGCGCGCGCTACGCGCAGGCGGTCCTCGAAAAGAGCAGCGGCCTCACGGCGCCGGACGCGAACGGCACGCTCCGCGTGACATACGGCCGCGTGCTCGGCGTGCCGGCCCGGGACGGACTCATCTACTTCCCGCAGACGACGCTCCAGGGCGTGGTCGAGAAAGCCACGGGCACGGGCGAATTCAACGCCCCGAAGAAGGAGCTCGACGCCATCGCGGCGATGAAAGCCGGAAAGAAGACGGCGTACGCCGACCCGAAGCTCGGCAGCGTGCCCGTGAACTTCCTCTCGACCGTCGACACGACGGGCGGCAATTCGGGCTCGGCCACGCTCAACGCGAAGGGCGAGCTGTGCGGCCTCCTGTTCGACGGCACGTTCGACACCGTCGCCTCCGACTATCTCTACGACACGGAAAAGACCCGCTCCATCCACGTCGACAGCCGGTACATGCTCTGGACGATGTCGGAGGTGGACGGCGCGGCGAACCTCCTCAAGGAGATCGGCGAAGCGCCGAGCCTCGACGTGACCGGGGCGCACTGATTTGTCCAGGGGGAACCAGGGCCGGTTCCCCCTGACCCTCTCCGAGCCAATCGTCTTTTTTCAGCTGGCGATCGCGGCGACGATCACGTAGAGGAGCACGGCGGCGGCGATCGCGAGGCCGATCTTGACCCACGACCACGGCGCGCGGCCGTCGGTCTTGCCGGTGACGCCGTTCACGAGGAACCGGTAGGGCTTGCCCGCGTACTGGTAGGCCGCGATCCAGACGGGGAGGAGCCCGTTTTTGTACGCGAGGCCCGACCACGCCGTGCGGACCTCGAGGTTGCGGAAGCGGTCGCCGGGTACTTCGTTTCCGCAGGCCGTATACAGCTCCTGCGTCATGCGCTCCTGCGCGGAGGAGAGCGCCTCCTTCGCGTCGACCGCATACTCCTCGGCGAGGAAGCCCGAAAGGTACGACGGCTCGTATGGAACGAGCTCGTGCGTCGGGAACGGCTCGATCGCGCGCGCGAGGTCGGGCGGCAGCCCCTTCGACGCGGGGACGGGCAGGTCGTCGAAGAAGTGCTCGAGGACGCCTTCGGCGGGCTCCCACCGAGTGCGCGTCTCGGCGCGCGTGTGGACCTGCCCGTTCTCCTCGACCTGCACCTCGACCTGATAGTCGAATCCCGCGTCCGCCGTCCACGCCGAGTGCGTGGCGGCGTCGAACGTCCAGAACGGGACGTAGACGCCCTTCAGCTCGGAGAGCGCGGATTTCTGCGAGAGGTCGTCCGGCCGGAACCAGAGCGACGAAAGCCACTGGCGAAACTTTCCGGTCGCCGCGTCCCGGTCCATGCGGAAGGGGAGCAGGCCTTCGGGCCGGACCATCGTCTCGTTCGGCGGCGCTTCGACGACGGCCGGCGCGCCGCAGAACGCGCAGCGCGACGCCGCGAGCCCCGCGTCGAACGTCGTCGTCGCGCCGCAGCCCTGGCACGAGACGGCCTTGCGCGCGAGGCCCCATCCGAGATCCGACGCGCCTTTCAGCGCTTCTTCGATCGGGCGTTCCGTGACCTCGCCCGGCGCCTTCGGGACGTCCTTCTTCGCGCCGCAGTACGGGCACGTGAGCGCCGCGGCGCCGGGGTTCCAGACGACGTCCGCTCCGCACGCGGCGCACGGAAACTTCCGCAGTTTCGCCGGGGCCGCCGGAGTCGCCGGGAGCACACTCGAGCCGGTCATGGAGGGCGCGTCAGCGGGCGGGCGGCGGAGGCGGCGGAGG
>Ga0207932_1000139_pt1 | contig 23762 bp, 14 predicted proteins | sample NGESurdeep092012_FD_184480 | JGI IMG/M metagenome (GOLD analysis project Ga0207932, IMG submission 184480) | Arctic peat soil microbial communities from Barrow, Alaska - NGEE Surface sample 415-2 deep-092012 (SPAdes) | ecosystem: Environmental > Terrestrial > Soil > Wetlands > Peat ...
GTGCGCGATTCGGACTCGCTCGTGTACGGCTGATGCCCCACGCCTTCGCCGGTTGATGCGGCGCTCAGTCCCGCGCCGTCGAAGCGCACGGCGATCACCGTGATGTTGTCGGGGCCGCCGGCCTCGTTCGCGAGATCGATCAGCTGCTTGCAGACGTTGACGAGGTCGGGCTGTTCCTCGACCACGCGCGCGATGTCGGCGGTGCGGATCTGGCCGGAGAGGCCGTCGCTGCAGAGCACGAGCACGTCGCCTCGCCGCACCTGCTGATGTGTGAGATCGACCTTCACCACCGGCTCGGGGCCGAGCGCCTGCAGAATGATGTTGCGGCGCTCGCTGACCTCAGCTTCCTCTGCGGTGAGCTCGCCCGCCTCGACGAGCTTCTGCATGAGCGACTGGTCCTTCGTGATCTGCTGGGCGATGCCGTTGCGCACGAGGTAGGCGCGGCTGTCGCCGACCTGCGCGAGGTAGAGCGTGTCGGCGAGCAGGCCGGCGATCGTGGCGGTAGTGCCCATCCCGCGATTCTCGGGATGTTCGGTGGCGTAGCGATGGATGCGGGCGTTCGCGGTCTCCGCGGCGGCCTTGATGGCGCGCGCGAACGTCTCGGAGTCGTGCTGCGCGGCGTTGCGCCAGCGCGCGTCGAGTTCCTGCAGCACGACCTCCGTCGCCATGGCGCTCGCGATTTCGCCGGCGGCGGCGCCGCCCATGCCGTCGGCGACCATGAAGAGCGATCCCATCTCGCCCGGACGGTGCGTGCGCACTTCGGGCTGGAGCGTCGCGTTCATGGTGTTGAGGTCCGCGACGACGAACGAATCTTCGTTGTGCTCGCGCGTGCGCCCCACGTCGGTTTTGCCGAAGACGTGGACGATGATCTCGCCGGGATTGGTTGAGCTGTTGACGGTCACGAGGGCGAGGTTACGTGGCGGGCTGATTATTGGCCAGTGGAAGCTAACGCGGCAGTCGGAGGGTGCGCGAGGAGCAGATCTGCTGTTCTCTGGTTATGTGGGTCACGGAAGCTCTCAAAACGACTGCGGACTCCTCACTCACTTGCAGTTGCGGCCCTGCGACATCATCGCTGCGGTTTTCAGGTGGTTGCTGTTCCCGTCACTCTTGGTGACCTCCGAGTACGCTCTGCAGAAGAGCACATCATTGTCCTCGGCCGCATAGGCCAGCAGCTGCACATACACCGCATTACTGCGGTCCTGGACGGTGAGTTTCTCGATCAGCGGATTGATCGCGGCAATCGCCTGCTTGCCTTCGGCTTCGCCCGCAGGGTGATCCGTGTCCTCAAGCTTCTTCTGCCAGCGGGCGATTACTGCCGTCGGACTCTCGCCGGACGGCGCTGGTCCGGCCGGAGCTGTGGTCTGCAAATTGTTGGCCGGCGGCTTGCCCAACGACTTGTCCATCAGCTTCGTGCTGCCCTTCTCGGATGTCGTTCCTGCCGCCTGCGCGTTGGGCTGTCCGCCCGCCTTCGGGTCTACCGGGGTCTGAGTTGGGTTGTTGGCCGGTGCGCTCGGCGCCGCAACGTCGCTCTTCGGCGCGGCCGCCGAACCGCCGCCGCCCTTCATGAACACCACCGCCCCCCCGATCCCCGCGAGCACCACCACCGCCGCGACGATCATCATCACCGGACTCTTCTTCGCCGGGGCCGCCACCACAGGCGCGGGCGCCGGCGCCTCGATCTTCGCCGTCGCCCCACCCTTCGACGCCATCCGCGTCTTCGGAACGTCCGCGCCCGCCGCCCCCATCACCATCGTCCCCGCCGCCGCCGCAATAGCCGCCGGCATGTTCTCCACGGCCTTCGCGATGTCGCGGCCGAACTCCGCCGACTTCTGATACCGCTCGTCCGCATCGCGCGCGAGCACCTTGTCCATCACGGCCTGCAGTTCCGGCGGCCAGTCGATATCGGGCTTCATCTCGGCCAGCGTCTTCGGCTGGTCGGTGAGCCGCATGATCATCGCTTCCTGCGCGGAGTTGCTCGGGAACGGCAGCAGCCCGGTCAGGCAGTTGAAGGCCACGAGCCCGAGCGAATAGATGTCGCTGCGTCCGTCCAGCTTGTCGCCCGCGAGCTGCTCGGGACTCATGTACTCGGGAGTGCCCACCACCAGTCCCGTCTTCGTCACCTTCTGCGCGTCGCTCGAGCTCGCCTTCGCGATGCCGAAGTCCACCACCTTCACCACGTCGCTGCCATCGCGGTCCTTCGCGATCATGATGTTGTCCGGCTTCAAGTCGCGATGTACGATCCCGTAGTCGTGGGCTACCGCCAGCGCGTCCGCCGCCTGATGGATGATCGCCGCCGCGCGCGGCGCCGGCAGGAATCCGTTCTTCTCGATGATGCTCGTCAGCGATTCGCCCTCAATGAACTCCATCGCGAGGTATATCAATCCCTCGGGCGTCTCGCCGAAGTCATAGATGGCGCAAACGTTCGCATGGTTGAGCCGGCTCGCGTTCGCCGCCTCTCTATTGAACCGCGCGATAGCGTCGGGATCGGAATTCATCCCGGGATTCATGACTTTCAACGCGGCCTTTCTTCCCATCTTCACGTGCTCGGCGAGATACACCGTGCCCATCCCGCCCTCACCGAGCTTCTTGAGGATGTGATAGCGCTCGGCGACGATCGATCCGATCAGGTCGGCCTGCGCATTCGAGCTGCGCAGTGCCGTTCCATCCCTCGGGCAGAACCGCTCCGACAGCGGATACTCGGTGCCGCACGTCGGACAGACTTTCTGGTCGCTCACACGCTCTCCACGCGCAGGGTCTGGTCGCCGATCAGGAAACGCTGGCCCGCCTTCACCGCGCGCTCGCCACGCACCGCGATGGCGATGCCGTTGCGGCTGCCGTCGTCGAGCACGATGAACTCGAGGTCCTCGCTGCGAACTTCGGCGTGCTTGCCGCTCATCGTTTGATCGTACGGAAACACCCAGTCGCCCTGGTCGCGGCCGATCTTCACGCTGCGCGCGGGCGAGAGGTGCATCGTGTCGCGCGCGCTGCCGTCGGCGCGCAGCTGCGCGAGCACCGCGATGTCGGCGCTCGGCGTGAACGATCCGAGGCGACGCGTCTGGTCTGCTTCCGGCGGGTGAGGGCCTGGATAGCCGAGCCGCCGGAAGCGAATCAGCTGCGAGCCGATGAGGATCGTGTCGCCGTCCTGCAGGCGGTACGGTCCGTCGGTGAAGACCCATGTGCCGTTGCGAGAGCCGAGGTCGCGGACGAGGAGCTGGCCGTCACGCATCGAGATCTGCGCATGAATCGGACTCAGGAATACGTCTTCCGGAAAACGAATGTCGCCTTCGCTGCGGCCGAACGAGGCCTCGCCGCGATCGAGCGTGAACGACTTCTTCACCTCGCCCGCTTCGTCGAGCAGCGAGAGCTTCGGCCCCGTTCCAGTGCCACGCGCTGTGAAGGTCGCGGTGCTGCTGCGTTTCGCGGACGCACCGTCGACACGCGTGCCGCAGTGCGGGCAGAACGGCAGCGCGGAATCGACGGCCTTTCCACAGCTTGCGCAGGCTTTCACCATGCCTTCCTTCGGAGCCGCGGCGGACGAGACGCGGGTATCGGGAATTCCCTTCGAGGCGCGAACGGGTTCGGAACCGGCCGGACGCTCGACGTATGCGCCCGACGGCTTGAGCACCGCGGGCACTGAGATGACACGAGCCCCGCCCTTGACCACGGGCTTGCCGCAGTCGATGCAGAACTTGGACTGCTCATCATTCTCACGGCCACAGAAGCCGCAGCGATTCACTCGATCATCTCCGATAGCATCCCGCGACGCTGCGAGGGATGGTCATTTTGTCCTGAGCGGGGCGAATATAGACCGGGGTTCGGGTAGCGGCCAGTCGAACGCCTCCATATGGTTGTCGCGTATGGGTCTGGCACCACATCGCCGAGCCGTCGCGCTCGCTCTTCTGGCTGCCTGTTCGCGGGCGCCGGGGCCCGTGCTCGCTCCTCCTCCGGTTGCCGCCCCCGTCCCGCCAGCGGCCGCCCCTGCCGGCGCGCCGGCTCGACCGGCAACCGCGGCCGTCCCGGTGACCGCTCCCTCGCTGCCGCCCATTCCGACCGTGGATGGTCCACTGAATCTACGTGTCGTGTACCCGGCTCCCAACCAGGTACTGACCGTTCGCGACTCGAACTTCATTTTCGGATCCACCGGCTCCGGCTCCGCACAACTGACGATCGACGGCATCGACGTTCCCGTCCTTCCGAACGGTGCCTTTCTCGCGTGGCTCAGGGTTCCGGCGGGCGACGCTCCCCGGTACGAATTGCACGCGACAAGAGGTTCTGACGTCGCGAGCGCGACGGTTCCGGTTACGCTCCGACCGCTTCCCACGCCGCTCCCCGACACCGGACCGCTCGCGGTCGACCGGGGCAGCGTGACACCATCGGGAACGGTCGGACTGCGCGGTGACGAGCGCGTGCGCGTCTCGGTCCGCGCGCCCGCGAACGCGAACGTCGTGCTGCAGCTGAGCGACGGAACCTCGCGTCCGCTGATCCACGGTGCGGGAGTCGCATGGAGCACCGATGTGAACGCGCGCGATCTCGCGCACGCCGGAACCATCGTCGTGCGCCGCGGTCGCGACTCGGTCACCGTTCAGACGGCCGCGGTCGTGGCGATGGACGCGGCGCCCAGCCGCTACGTCTCCCTGCTGAACGCCGATGTCGACGCGGCCAGCGACACCGATCAGGTGAGCATCCTGCGCCCGACGCCCAATGGCACGTACAAGTGGCTCCTTTTTCCGGGCACCGTTCTGGAACTCACCGGAATGCGCGGAACCTCGTACCGCGTCCGGCTCGACTCGCAGCTCGAGGCATGGGTGGACCAGAAGGCCGTCCAATTCGTCGACCCGGCTGGCTCGCGCCCGCGCCGCACGGCGTCCAACTCGCGGGTGACCGCCAACGAACAATTCACCGATCTCCGCATCCCAGTGACGGAGAAGCCGGCCTATCAGGTAGAGGTAAGTGGGGATGCGCTCATCCTGACCCTCTACAGTACAGTCTCCAACGTCGACATCGTGAACTTCGCCACGAACGATCCCACCGTTCGCGACGTGACTTGGGAACAAGCGTCGTCAGACCGCATTCGCTTCACGGTGCACCTCCGCCAGCAGGCGTTCGGCTGGCTCGCACTGTGGGATCGCGGAGCGTTCGTGCTGCGCGTGCGGCATGCGCCCACCGTCGACGCCGCGCGCCCGCTCGCGGGCCGCGTGATAGCCGTCGATCCCGGACATCCGCCGATCGGCTCGACCGGACCGACCGGATTGTACGAGGGCGACGCGGTGCTCGCGGTGGCACAGCAGCTGCGCGCCATGCTCGAGGCCAAGGGCGCCACGGTCGTCATGACGCGCACCACGCGCGCCCCCGTTCCCCTCGGCGACCGCCCCATCTCGGCCCGCCGCGCAAGCGCGGAAGCATTCGTCAGCGTTCATCTCAACGCATATCCCGACGGCGTCAATCCGTATCGCGCGAGGAACGGCACCAACACCTACTTCTTTTTCGATCAGGCCGAACCGCTCGCGCGCGCCGTGCAGCGCGGGCTCGTGCGCCAGATCGGGCTCCCCGATCTGGGCATCAACTACGACAACCTCGCGGTCGCGCGGCAGAGCTGGATGCCGGCGATTCTCTGCGAGGGAGCGTTCCTGATCGTCCCCGAGCAGGAAGCGGCGCTCCGCGACGAGAGTTTTCAAAAGCGATACGCCGCGGGAATCGTCGAAGGCCTCGAAGAATACTTCCGCTCGTTCGCGGCCAGGCAGTGACGGTCCTTCTCCGCCGCTGGCCGGCGCTCGCAGTGCGCGCGCCGTACACGATCCTGTTCTGCACGTTCTTCGTCGCGTCCGCTTCGCAGGCGCAGGTCGCGCCCGACCTGCACTGGCAGACGATCACCACCGAACATTTTCACGTCAACTTCGCGCCGGGACTCGAGCCGGTCGCGCGCCGCGCCGCCGGCAGCATCGAGCGCGCGTACGGCCGCCTCGCGAAGGAACTGCACGAACCGCGCGGTCCGATCGATCTCACGATCGGCGACAATCTCGACGTCTCGAACGGGTATGCGACGGTCTTTCCGACGAACCGCATCGTCATCTACGCGCGCCCGACGGTCGATGCGACGTCGCTGAGTTTTCTCGACGACTGGATAGACCTCGTCGTGACCCATGAGCTCACGCACATCTTCCATCTCGACCGCACGGCCGGCTGGTGGCGTGCGGCGCAATACGTGCTCGGCCGCAACCCGTTCCTCTTCCCGAATCTGTACACGCCAAGCTGGCTCGACGAGGGGATCGCCGTCTACTACGAGTCGCGCCTCACCGGCTCGGGCCGCATCGTCGGCACCGACCACGCGATGATCGTGCGCGCGCAGGCCCTCGACAGCGTCACGCCCGCGCTGAACGCGCTGTCGGCGTCGACGCTGCGCTATCCACTCGGCCAGACGGCGTACGCGTACGGTTCGCTGCTGATGGATTTCGTCGCGCGCACGCAGGGGCCCGCGAAGATGCGCGGCTTCGTGGACGCGAGCGCGGGACGCACGATTCCCTTTCTGCTCAACGCGAACGCGAAGCGCGGATTCGGCGTGTCGTTCGACAGCGCGTGGCGCGCGTGGACGGACTCCATCCGACGCAACGCGTTCTCACTGGCCGCGACGAGCGCGCCGATACGCGACATCACCGGCCGCGGATGGACCGCGGAGCGTCTTCGATGGATCGATCCGGAGCACATCGCGTACGCCAGTGACGACGGCCGCTCGCTTCCCGCGCTTCGTGAGGTCGCGACGACGGGCGGGCAGCCGAGTCTGCTCGCCGTGCGGAAGACGCTGGACATCACGTCACCGCTGGCGAACGGTTCGCGCGTGTTTGCCGAAGCGGATTTCGTGGATTCGTACACGCTTCGCAACGACCTGTATCTCGAGCAGGAGGGCAGGACCCGCCGGCTGACGCAGGGTGCGCGTCTCATGCAGCCGGACGCGCGAGTACGCGGCGATGCCCATGGCGGCTTGTCTCCATCGATTGACATCGTCGCCGTGCAGGTGACACCCGGCGCCGACCGGCTGGTCCGCGTGAACGTGTCGGGAGACTCGGTCGAGATCTCTCCGCTCACCGGCGCGCACCCCGACACGGTGTGGTCGGAGCCTCGGTGGTCGCACGACGGAACGCGCATCGCGGCGACGCGATGGAGGCATGGCGCCGAGAGCGAGATCGTGATTCTCGACGCCGCCGGCCGCGTGATCAAGACGGTCGGGCACGCGCACGCCGTGAACAACGCGCCGAGCTGGGCCGCGGACGATCGTATGATCTATTTCACGAGCGATCGCAGTGGCCGCTCGGCGCTCTATCGCGCGACCGTCGCGGACGGTTCGCTCGTGCGCATGGCGGAATCCGCGACGGGGCTGTTCGAGAACGAGCCGAGTCCCGACGGCACGCAGCTCGCGACGCTGCAGTACAGGGGCGATGGGTTCCACGTGGCGCTCGTTCCGGCGCAGGGAACCTTTCCCGCGGCGGATTCCACCAGCGTGCTGGCGAAATCGCGGCGCGACACCAGCGTCACGGTCGGCACGCCGGCGCGATCGTACTCACCGTTTCGGTCGATGCTGCCGAGCTATTGGCTCCCTGCGCTCGAGCAGAGCGACGACCGCCGCCCGATGTTCGGCTTCCTCACGAGCGGAAGCGACGTGATCGGGCGTCACCAGTACGAACTGCAGCTGACGTACGAGCCGCGTCACCAGGAGCCGAACTGGAACGTCTCGTATCAGTATGCGGGGTTCGGCAATCCGGTGCTCGGCGTGACGACGCAGGAGGACTGGGAGCATGGGGCCGTCGTCGGCACGAATTCGGCCGGAACGAAGTTCCCCGCCGGCACGATTTCGCGCCGGCGCAGGATCGTCGACGTCGCGCTCACGGGTTTGCGGCCGCGGGTCACATCGCACGCGTACCTCTCGGTGGGCGTGGAGACGGAGTGGCAGGATTATCGAACCGAGCCGAGATCGCTGATTGCGAAGCTCGACACGGGATTCACGACCGTGTATGCCTATCCTGCCTTCTTCGTGAATGCGGGATGGAGCAATGCCCGCCGGCCGGCGCTCGCGATCTCGCCGGAAGACGGAATACAGCTTGCCGTGTCGGCGAGGCAGCGCTGGCTGGAGGACGATCCGGCGTCCACGCGCAGCACGAGCGTGATCGGTGTGGCGTCGGCGTTCAAGTCGCTCGACTTGCCGGGGTTCGCGCACCACGTGCTGGCGTTCCGGGTCGCGGCCGGCTGGGAAGATGAGAAGGCCACCGATGAGCTCCACGCGGGCGGCATCAGCGGATCGACGCTGAGCATCGCGCCCGGCGTCACGCTCGGCGATCCGCAGCGAACCTTTTTTGCTCGCGGGTTTCCCGCGGGAGTGCAACAGGGAACGCGCGCACTCGGGGCGAACTTCGAGTATCGCGCGCCAATTGCCGTGCCCGCGGCGGGACTGAAGATGCTCCCGGTGTTCCTGCAGCGCGTGAGCGCCATCGTGTTCGCCGATGCGGCGAGCGCGTGGTGTCCGTATGGGCTCACGGCATCCGTGCTCTGCCCGGACGGGACGCCGCACGACTGGATGGCGAGCGCGGGTGCCGAGCTGCATCTCGATGCCGCGTTCGACTACGACGTGCCGTACACGTTTCGTTTCGGCATGGCGACGCCATTGGCGGGACGTCAGTATTTTGGGGGAGGGAACGTCGTCGTGTACTTCGCGCTGGGGTTGGCTTTCTGATGATCCATCCGTCCGCATTCATCCATGATTCGGCCGTCGTGATCGGCGACGTGCACCTCGGTGCGCGCTCGAGCGTCTGGCCCACGGCCGTGCTGCGCGGCGACGTTGATCGCATCGAAGTCGGTGAGGACAGCAACGTGCAGGATGGAGCGGTGCTGCACTGCGAGGAGGGAATCCCGTGCATCATCGGCAATCGCGTGACGATCGGGCACCGGGCGATCGTGCACGGCGCGCTCGTGCAGGACGATGTGCTGATCGGGATGGGCGCGGTGGTGCTGAACAGCGTCGTTGTGGGGCGGGGGAGCCTGATCGGAGCCGGCGCCGTGGTAGCGGAAGGCACCGTGATTCCGCCCGGCAGCCTGGTGCTCGGCGTTCCGGGCAAGGTGGTGGGGACGCTGAACCCCGAGCAGCGCGCCCGGCTCGCGGAGGGACACGTCTCGTATGTCGCGATGCGCGAGCGGCACAGGGCGGGAGAGTTTCTGCGGCACAGGTAGTGCGATGCGGGATTTCCGACTGATGCAGAATGCAGAAGAGGAATGCGGGATTTCCGACTGATGCAGAATGCAGAAGAGGAATGCGGGATTTCCGACTGATGCAGAATGCAGAAGAGGAATGCGGGATCCGGAAGAAGAAATGAGATGTGAGGTTGGGTGCGGGACGATGGCAGGGACTCGTGGGTGGAGTCAGGGATCCGAGTTCTCTGTTTTACGAAGCGAGTCGCGCATGGCGACCACCGTGCCTTCTGGTCGGGCATTCCGGAGGGTGGTGAGCAGCAAACGGCGAATCTGAATCAGGATTGCCAGGCGATCCTCGACTCGGTCGCCGAGCTCGATTTTCAGCGAATCGTACCAAGCGATCGCTTCCCGCGTCGATCCGAGAGCGTAGCCGTAAAATCGCGTCCGGTCCGCGATCGATGATCGCGAGTAGCCCTCAGCGATATTCGCCGAGATGGATCCCACGGCTCGCGTCAGCTGGTCGAGTGCAGCCGCCTTGCGGAGCTCGGCGTTGGCCCGCCGATCAAAGGTGTGACAGTCGACGGCGTAGAGACTGAAGCGATAGGCTTGCACCGACCAGAGCGGATCGCCGCTGCGAGACCTGTCGGCGCCTGTGACCCACTGGCTGAATGGTGGTATCGAGACGTCGGTCATGTGCAAACGATGCGACGTCCGCACCCGAAAACCTTCATCAAATCCCCGCATTCCGCATCCAAACTCAAATCTCAACTCTTCTCCCGCATCCCGCATTCCTCTTCTGCATTGTGCATTGGGTCGAATTCCCACATCCCGCATTCCTCTTCTGCATTGTGCATTGGGTCGAATTCCCGCATCCGGCATCCCTCTCGCCCCTCCCATCTCTCTTTCGTGACGTTACGGTGATCCCGCTTCGTCGTCGCTTAAGGCGGCTAACGAGTGACGTGTGAGCGAGCAAGCCACTGGCGAAGCGGTCCCGAAGGGCGTACTGTTCCGTCCCCCGGTCATTACGGCTGGAATCGAGTCATCGCGGCCGGAATCCGTGTTTCCATGTTCATCGACACCGGCGTCACGGATCTGTGACTTTGCGCTTTCAAGTGATTGATTTATAAGTAGTTACGTCCTTATGGCGCGGACTCACGACTGCCCATAGCTTCATCCCCCTTGGCTCTGGCTCAACCGGAACCGCCCGACCAAAGCTTCCGCCGTAATAGATTTCATAAGCTCACCCCGTTGGAGAAGTCGGAATGCCGCTGCCTGCTAACCCCTCCACCACACTCGCGTCGCTGAGCAGCAACGCGCGCACCGTTCTCGAGAAGCGCTACCTCGTCAAGGACAAGACAGGCAAGCCGGTAGAGACGCCGGAGGACATGTTCTGGCGAGTGGCCACGGTGGTGGCGGAGGCTGACAGGCGATACGGGGCGACAGACGAACAGGTCTCGGCAACGGCGGCGACGTTCTACGCGCTGATGACCCAGCGCCGCTTCGAGCCGAATTCGCCGACTCTCATGAACGCCGGCCGTCCCCTCGGCCAGCTTTCGGCTTGCTTCGTGCTGCCGGTCGACGATGCGCTGAGCAACGGACACGCCGGCATCTACGACACCCTGCGGTCGATGGCGCTCATCCATCAGAGCGGCGGCGGCACCGGATTCTCGTTCTCGCGTCTTCGCGGGAAGGGCTCGATGGTGCGCTCGACGACAGGCGTCGCGAGCGGCCCGGTGAGCTTCATGAAGCTCTACGACGCGAGCACTGACGCCGTTAAGCAGGGCGGAACGCGTCGCGGCGCGAACATGGGAATCCTGCGCGTCGATCATCCGGACATCCTGGAGTTCATCGCCTGCAAGGAAGACCTCACGCAGATCGTGAACTTCAACATCTCCGTCGGCGTCACCGACGCCTTCATGAAGGCGCTCGCAGCCGACGGCGAGTACGATCTCGTGGATCCCGTCAGCAAGAAGGTGACGGGCCAGATGCGCGCGAAGGACGTATGGGACAAGATGCTCCTCGGCGCGTGGCGCACGGGCGAGCCCGGCGTGTACTTCATCGACGAGGCGAACCGCTACAATCCGGTTCCGCACCTCGGCGCGTACGAGGCGACGAACCCGTGCGGCGAGCAGCCGCTGCTCCCGTACGACGTGTGCAACCTCGGCTCGGTCAACGTCGGCTACTACGTCAACGATGGCGCGGTCGACTGGGATTCGTTCGCGAAGGACATCCATCTGTCCACGCACTTCCTCGACAACATCATCGACGTCAACAAGTACCCGCTGCCGGAGATCGATGCGCTCGCGAAGCGCATCCGCCGCATCGGACTTGGCGTGATGGGCTTCGCCGACGCGCTCGTGCGCCTCGCCATTCCGTACGACAGCCCTGAAGGAGTCGCGTTCGGCAAGAAGGTGATGGAGTTCCTCGACGTCGAGGGAAAGAAGGAAAGCGAGCGCCTCGCGACGGATCGCGGCGCGTTCCCCGAGTGGGCGCAGAGCATCTGGGGGCCGGATGCCACGTGCGCACGCGACGCTTCGGGCGCCCGGATCCGCCCGTTGCAGATGCTGCGCAACTGCAACGTCACCACCGTCGCGCCGACGGGAACGATCTCCATCATCGCCGGCTGCTCGAGCGGTCTCGAGCCGCTGTTCGCCGTCGCGTTCATGCGCAACCAGGCCGGCGTGCAGATGCCGGACGTGAACGAAGACTTCACGGCCATCGCGAAGCGCGAGGGCTGGTACAGCGACGAGCTCATGGCGCGCATCGCGAAGGAAGGCCACATCGGCTTCCCCGAAGTGCCCAGCAAGTGGCAGCGCGTGTTCGTTACCGCAAACGCGATCGCGCCCGAATGGCACATCCGCATGCAGGCGGCGTTCCAGGAGCACTGCGACTCCGCCATCTCCAAGACCACGAACTTCGCGCACACCGCCACGCAGGAAGACGTGCGCGCGATCTACGAGCTCGCGTACAAGTCGCACTGCAAGGGCGTCACGGTCTATCGCGACGGCTCGCGCGACAACCAGGTGCTCTCGACCGGCGCGACGGAAGCCGCCGCGGCCGAGCGCGGGAAGACCGGCGAGTCTCGCGCCGAGGTGGCCGACCTGCACAGCGCGGTCGCGGAGAAGGACGCCGAGATCCAGCGCTACAAGACGTTGCTGTTCGACGCCGAGGCGGAGAGCCTGCAGCGCCGCCAGAAGCGCTCGCGTCCGGACACGCTGCGCTCGACCTCGATCAGGAAGGAGACCCCGCTCGGCGTGATGTTCGTGCACATCACCGAAGACGACAAGGGCCAGCCGTTCGAAGTGTTCATCAATCTTGGCAAGGCCGGCGGAAGCGCGATGGCCGACGCCGAAGCGATCGGCCGCCTGATGTCGCTCGCGCTGCGCTCGGGCATCTCGCTCCCGGCGCTGCACAGGCAGCTGCGCGGCATCTCGTCGGATCGCGCCGTCGGACTCGGACCGAACAAGGTCATGTCCGTGCCGGACGCGATCGGCCTCGCGCTCGAAGAGTGGATGAAGATGAAGCAGGGAGTGCAGCAGGAGCTGCTCACCTCCAGCGCCGAGATCCAGGCGATTCAGCCGGAACTCACGCTGAAGCCGGAAGCCGTGAAGGTGCGCTCGTCGACTGGCGCGTTGGAGCAGTCGGCGATGTTCGAGGCGTCGGGTGGCGGCGGCGAGGCGTTCATCGGGACGTGCCCGGACTGCGGATCGCAGCTCGAGTTCGCGGAGGGGTGTGCGAAGTGCCATGTGTGCGGGTTCAGCGAGTGCGGGTGAACTACACAACCCGGCAGATCCCTGACGCTAATCGTATCTGTCGCCGAAGCTCGTCGTAGTTGTCGCGGTTTGGCTCATTGAATCTGTCGCGATAGACAAGTGGTTGAATAACAAGCGGATATCGCCCTTGGGCGATATCCGCTTGCCCTCTTCATGGTGGCGGGCTTGGCAGACGGAACGCCCTAGCACGCGCGGCGGCCCTGCCGCGATTCTCGCACGACCGGCGACAACCCTCGCAGGACATTGATGTCAATGCAAGTGCATTGACGCCACCCTCTCGAGCATCGGCGCAGGTCCAGCATGCGCCGCCGGGATCGACGGACCTTCCGTCCCGGCGCGCGGTAGTATAATATTGACGTCAACGCATATGCCAGCCGCCCCACGCAGCCAGAAGAAGACCGCCGCCGTGCGCGCCGAGGCGCTCGGGCTGGTGCGGACGCTCGTCGCCGCCCTGAGCCACTCGGCGCGCGCGGTCGAGCGCAGCACAGGTGTCACCAACGCGCAGCTATTCATCCTCCAGCAGTTGGCGGAGGCGGACGCCCTGTCGGTGAACGACCTCGCCGCACGAGCCCGGACGCAGCAGAGCACGGTGTCCATCGTGGTCGCTCGCCTCGTGCGCGCGGGGCTCGCCACCAAGCGCAAGTCGGCCGACGACGGCCGCATCGCCGCCATCTCGCTCACGCCGAGGGGGCGGCGCCTGCAGGCGCACGCCCCGGCACCGCCGACGTCGGCGCTGCTGCGCGCGATCGAGGGGCTGTCCGGCCGCGAGGCACGTGCGCTCGCGGAAGGATTGCACGCGCTCAACGGCGCCCTCGATCTCTCCTCACCCGAAGTCACCATGCTGTTCGAGCACGCGCCGACGCGTCGCCCAGCTCTCACCCGTCCAGGCCGGACGACCACTCGATCCAGGAAGAGGCAACCATGACCCGCATCTCGTTCCGTACCGCCGCGCTGTTCGCCGCCACACTCGCGGTCGCCGCGTGCCATAAGGCGCCAGCTCCGGCGCCGGCACCCGCGCCCGCGCCGGCACCGGACAACAGCGCCGCAGAAGCCCGTGCCCGTGCCGCGGCTGCCCGCGCAGACTCGATCGCGCGGGCCGACGCCGCCCGCCGCGATGCCGCCGCTCGCGAGGAAGCGGCCCGTCGCGCCCGCGAGGCCACGGCCGCTGCAGCGCGCGCGACGCTCTCCGCCGCGATCTACTTCGACCTCGACAAGGACGTCCTCCGTCCCGAGTCGGAACAGGCGCTCGACGCCAAGGTCGCGGTGCTGAAGACGCAGTCCGCTCTTCGCATCCGCATCGACGGCAACGCCGACGATCGCGGCTCGGACGAATACAATCTCGCCCTCGGCCAGCGCCGCAGTGCCACCGCCAAGCGATATCTCGAAGCCCGCGGCATCGATGGTTCTCGCATCGAGGTCGTGAGCTTCGGCAAGGAGCGCCCCGCTTGCAAGGAGGAGGCCGAGACGTGCTGGCAGCAGAACCGCCGCGACGGCGTCACGATCACGGCGGGCGCGGAATCGCTCGGCGCGGCCAACCGCTGAGCAGATGAGCCTCGAAGCGCCGCTGCCGTCGCCGCACCAGCGGCAGCGACGCCTCCTCATCGACACGGTCGCGCTCGGAGTCGCGGGCGCGATCTTCGCGCAGATCTTCAACGCCCTGCTGAAGGGCACCACGTGGCTCTTCCTCGAGAAGGGCGCGGGCTACGTCGCGCCGGGGCTTCCGAACGAAGGCGGTGCCGCCCGGGAGATCATCGGACCACACGGATTCTGGCTCGTCCCGCTCGTCATCACGGTCGGCGGGCTGATAGTCGGCATCATCACGGAGCGATTCGCGCCGGAGGCCGAGGGGCACGGCACGGACGCCGTGATCAAAGCCTTTCACCGGAATGACGGGCGGATCCGCGCACGAGTGCCGTTCGTGAAGCTCGTCGCATCGGCCATCACGATCGGGTCCGGCGGCGTCGCCGGCCGCGAGGGCCCGATGGCGCTGATCACGGGCGGGCTCGGATCCTGGTACGCGTCGTTCACGGGGCGCGACGGCCGTGACCGGCGCCTCCTCCTCCTCGTGGGCATGGCGGCGGGGCTCTCGGCGATCTTCCGCTCGCCGATCGGCGCGGCCTTGCTCGCCGTAGAGATCCTCTATGCCGGCATGGAATTCGAGCCCAACGCGCTGCTCTACACGACGATCGGCGCGATCGTCGCCTATGCGCTCAACGGCATGTTCGTCGGGTTCCAGCCGCTCTTCCGCGTGTCGTCACTGGTCGGGCAGCTACCGGGCCCGCTCGACTACCTGTGGTACCTCGTGCTCGGCGTCGCGGCGGGCGTCCTCGCGACCGTGTTGCCCATGGTCTTCTACGGCGCCCGCGATTCCTTCCGCCGGCTCCCGGTGCCGGCGTGGCTCAGGCCCGCAATCGGCGGCCTGCTCGCGGGAGCGATCGCGCTCGTGTTCCCCAAGGTGATCGGCGGTGGCTATGGGTGGATGCAACAGGCGATCGACGGGAACCTCGCGCTCACGACGCTCTCGGCGCTCGTCCTGGCGAAGATGGTCGCGATGAGCTTCACCGTCGGGTCGGGTGGGTCCGGAGGCGTGTTCGCGCCCACGCTGTTCATGGGCGCGATGCTCGGGGGCGCGTGCGCGGCGCTCTTCCATCAGCCGGCGGCGCCGTTCGCGATCGTCGGGATGGCCGCCGTCTTCGCGGGTGCCGCGCACGTCCCGATCGCCACCATGATGATGGTGACCGAGATGACCGGCGGATATTCCCTGCTCGTTCCCGCGACGCTGGCGGTCGTGATCAGCTATCTGGTGCAGATGCGCCTTTCTGCGCGCCTCTCGTACCGGAGCGTGTACGAGGCGCAAGTCATGAGCCGCGGTGATTCACCGGCGCATCACGAGCAACATCTCGAGATCGCGCTGAAGATCCTCCGCCAGAAGGGGATGCAGGGCGGTCCCCAGGCCGGCTCGGAGGAGCTCGTGTCGCTCCTCCGCTCGGGAGCCGCGGTGGACTTGCCGGGTGAGCGAAGGCTGGCCGTGGGCGTGCTCCGCGCCGACAGCCCCTACGTCGGCAAGACGGTCGCCGACAGCACCGCGCAGCTCGCGGCGGAGGGCATCACGGTCGTCTCGGTGATCCGCGGCGAGCACATGCTCGCTCCGCGGCCCGACCTGACGTTCACGAAGGGCGATCGCCTGATCCTCGTCGCGAATCCAGGCGACCTCGAGCGCGCCTGGCATCACATGACACGCTGGTAGCCGGCCTCATGATCGTTCTCTTTGGGCCGTGCATGTTCGTCGCGCCGCTGCTCATCCTGCTCATTCCGGTCGGCATCGTGCTCTGGCCGCCGACGCTCGCGGTGCTTGGTCTCCTCTACCTCTTGGTCTGGCCGTTCGCGGCGATCGGGCGGCGTTTTGGTGTGCGATGGCTGACGACATCGCACGCGACGCTGGGCCGCTGGTTCGTCGTGCTCCTGCGGCCCTGGCGCTACTTCGACGCGCCGCGAGAAGGGAAGTCTTCGTAAGCTCGTCTCCGCGCCGGCCAACGACTTCCGGACTAGTGGACCATCGAGGAGTTGAACCTCGGATCGCACGCTCGCAGCGTTCCTCACCGATGGAAGTGAAACGCGCTCCAAGGTGATTGCGGGCAAGCGACAGAATGAGTGAGCCGGAACTTGGACGAAAGCGACAGATACGATGAGCCAAGCGCGACAGACTTGTGTAGCGTCAGGGCAGATGACGACGGCCGCATTACCGAGTCGTGGGCCGAAAGAGAGATGAGCTTGCGTACAGGGACGGGCGCCGAAAGAGAGATGAGCTTGCGTACAGCGACGAGCGACGGGTGAGGGGCGATCTGGCGAAGCGCGACGAGCGAGAAGTGAGGAGAACGTCTCCGCGCTCCTTACACATCGCTCTTCGCCAAGTCGCCCCTCACCCGTCGCTCGTCGCTCTTCGCCAGATCGCCCCTCACGCGTCGCTCGTTCCTCTGTCAGGAAGCCCCTCACCCGTCGCTCGTCCCCGCGGTGAAGCACCTCCGCCAATCCCATCGGTAAAGGCCGTTCGCGCGATCCTCCTGCGGGTTGATGGGTATGAAAGGCGACCCGGAGGTACCTGCTGAAGCCGATCATTCGATGCGCGATCGCCGTCCTCTGCGTGGTCTTCGCCTCGCTGGCCGGCGCGCAGCAGCCCGCCAACGCGACTCCGCCGCTCCGCGGACACGTCCGGTCAGCGGGAGGCCAGCCCCTCCCCGATGCCGAGGTCAACGTGGACGGTGCCAGGTCGAGCGTGCACACGGACGCGCAGGGCGGCTTCTCGGTGCCGAATCTGTCGAAGGGAATTCACACGATCAGCGTGCGGCGCATCGGCTACCTGCCCGCTGCCGTAGAAATCGAGACTCCGCAAGCGAACGATGCGCTGACACTCACGCTCGTGCCTTCGCGCCAGGAGCTCGACACGGTGAAGGTGAGGGCGCGTATCAACGTGCTCGGCGGAATCGTGGTGGACGCGCGCAACCGGCCTCTCGCCGGCGCGACGGTCGACCTGATCGGGGACCGCCTCCGCGGCTCCGCCGATACTACCGGCGACGACGGCTGGTTCACATTCACCGCCGTGCGCAGCGGGCCGATCGTCCTTCACGTGGTGAAGGAGGGCTATGTCGGCGTGACGCAGAGCATAGACCTGAAAGACTGGCGCGGCGTCGTGGTCCACATGGCGTCGATGGACACGACGCTCTCGAAGTCGAAGCAGCGGATGCTCTCGGGCTTGGGAAACACCTCGCGGCATGTCTGGCTCGAGACGCTGCAGCGGCTCTCCCGCCGCAACGTTCAATCCATCGTCCATGGGGATCGCCGGATGCTCGAGCGCCCGCTCTGCGCTGATGGACAGCGGTGGCATCTTGTACGCCGTCGTCTGGATGAAGAACTGAGCGCTCGCACGATGACACACGATGGGACCGATCGGTGTGCTGATCGGTCCCGTCGTGTGTTCGTGCTGGTGGGCTCTCGCCAGCGACGGTGCTATACCACTCGCCTGCCGTTCATGAGATGCCAGACTATCGAAATCAGCGCGAGTACCAGCAGGATATGGATCAACCCGCCGCCGATTGGCACTACGAACGCTCCGAGCGCCCAAAGCAACACAAGTATCACGCCGATCGTCAGGAACATGATGTTCGCCTCTGCCGTAAAGTGGACAGATATCTCAGGAACTCCCAAAGGATATTCCGCAACGACCGCCCGCGATATCGCCCAAATGGGTGAAGCGCCCACCACAATTCGAGGTACTGCCACTGACGGCTGTCAGCCCGGAGCTCACGGCCGTGAGCTGTCAGCGGTGAGCTCCCGGCTGCGAAAAAAAGAAACGACGGGACCGATCGGTGCGTTGATCGGTCCCGTCGTTTTCCCTCACACTTCTACTTGCCGGCCGGCTTCGGAACGAGCTTGATCGTGCCCGCCACTTCGCGTGCGCGGAGTACGGCCATGACCTCGGCGAGCGGAAGAGGTGTGAACTCGCCGGAAAGGAAATCGCGAATCTGAAGCGCGGTCAGTCCCTTCGTCAGCAGGATCGAGAACTCGGCGCCGAACTCTTCCGGCACCGCCGGTCCCGCCGCTCCGCGACCGCCCCCGCCGCCGGCACGGCCGCCGCCGCCACCACCACCGCCACCCGCGCCACCACCCGCGCGCCCTCCCGCCGCGCCCGGCGCCGCGGGGACTTGTTCCACAATCAGCGCCGCAGCCGCCTTCTCGTCGGCGGTGACCACCGGTTCGGTCGCCGGCACGTTTCGCTGGAGTGCCTGCAGCTGATATGCCGCCTTCACTTCGTTCAGCAGCGCGCCCGCGCGCTGATCGATCAGCGGCTCGAACGCGGCCGTCTTCTTCTTTCCGTCGGCTACGTTCGTCCAGAGAACACTGGCCGTACGCACCACGCCCTTCTCGATCTCGGCTTGATGCTGAATCGCCACACGCGCTTCCTTGTACGCGCTGGTGAGCGTCGGGCCGTCGCTGGCATCGGCCATGTAGCCGAGTCCTTTCGTGTGCGACTCTCCCATGCGCGCGAGGCCGCGCCCGACGTTCTCGTTCAGCACGCGCGCCGCCATCTCGTCGGTGCCGGTCGCGAGCACGGCCAGCCCGCCGAGACCGACCGCCGCCGCGCGCTTGTACTGCGTGGGATCCTGCTTGTCCGGCGTGTCCTCCGACGAGTGATACCACATGTCCGGCCACGTGATGAACATGACGGCCGGAATTCCGTGCTGCATGTATGTCACGTGGTCGCTGGAGCCGTAGTGCTTGTCGATCTTGATGTAGAACGCATCGCGGCTGCCATGCGCCGATTCCACCGGCTCCGTGGGCGCATAGCCGCCGCGACGGAAGCGTATACGTTCGCGCGAGATGTCGGCGATGTACTCCATCATGCTCTGGGCGATGTCGTTGATGTACGACGGGAACGTGTCGGGCGTGCGCTGCAGCACCCAATAGCTCCTGCTCTCCGACACGCGGATCGCTTCCATGTCGAAGTTCAGCGTGCCGATGATGTTCTTCGCCTTTTCCGGATTCGCGTTCAGGTACGCGTTCGTGCCGGAGATCTCGGGCACCCACTGGAAGTTGATCGTCCGCTTGGGGCGGGGGAGCTTCCCCTCGGCGATGAGCTTGAGATACGCCCGGCCGATCTCGATGGTGAGCGCACAGCCTGAATTGTCGTCGTTGGCACCCTGCTTGATGAACCCTTCGTACAGGTGGCCGCTGATGGCGACCTCCTGCGTGGTGCTCCCGTCGCCGGGGATCTCGGCGTGCACGTACTCCAGCTTGTTCGGCACGTCGACGCTCTTGGTGACCGACCGGATCGTGATCTTGTCGCCGCGCAGCAGCATCGCCGCGAGGTTGTGCTGGACCGCCGGCGTGACCGACCAAGCGACCGTCCCGGGCTTCGCGTTGACCGTGGAGTTGACGATTTGCGTGGGGTAGTCGATGGAGCGCTGAAATCCGATCGCGCTGATCGCGAGCACGCCGATGGCGCCGTGCTGCGTCGCCTGCGCGTAGACGGCTCCCGTATTCCCGGACGACAGGACGAACTTGCCGGTGACGTCCTTGCCCTCGAAGTCCGCGGCGCGCCCGGGCCCCACGTCGACGAGCTCGGCGGAGATGTCGCCGTTGGCGTTCGTCGAGGCGAGGGCGAGCGCGAGATCGTGGATGTCGAACAGCTTCACGTTCTTGGGCGTCGTCATCCAGAGTTCGCCCTGTGTGGGCTGAGGCGTCGTGCCCGGCGACGGCACCGCCACGATGGAGACGTTGCTGAAGCCGTACTCCTTGGCGAGTCGCGCCATCACCTGGCTCTCATGCATCGGGCCGGAATACTCTTCGGGTGGGCGCACGCGCTGCCACGGGACGAGTTCCTCCACGTGGTGCATCGCGCGCTCGCCTGAGACCTCATTGATGATGGAAGTCATTTGGGCCTGTGTGAGCAGAGTGCGGTCTTCGCGTTCCTGCGCGGAAGCGAGCGCGGGTCGCGCGAGAGCAAGGAGCGCCAGCGCGAGAGTTGTGGCTTTCATGAGGATCGGGGGGTTGGGGTTATCCGACAGTGCAAGAATGCCATTGTCAAAGGCTGATGGTCAAATACGTACGGCGACGAGCGACGGGTGAGGGGCGATCTGGCGAAGAGGGACGAGCGCCAGATCGCCCCTCACCTGTCGCTCGTCCCCGCAGTGAAACAGCTCCGCCGATCCCATCGGTAAAGGCCATTGTCCCACGGCTATCGACTCTCTAGCGGCCAAAGCAATCCCCGGTTCTTGACTGGCCGCGCGACAACCAGTCAGTTAATACCATCCTCGAACCAAGGCGCGTGCGTCGATGGTCGGCTCGGATCCGATGAGCATCATGGCAGCGCCCTCACCCGTCATCGAGGGGGCCGCCTGATGCCGACGTGATCCCGCCGCAACCCGGGCAGCAAACGCTGCTGGCGGGCGTGTTCCTGATTGCGGCGTGCTACGGAGCAGGAGCGCTTTCGTCCCTGTTGGCGCGGTGGTCCGGACGACTCGCGCTGACGGTGGGTCATCTGGCCGCGCTGGCGGGGGCGGTGACCGGACTCGGCGTTTCGCTCGACGTTCTGCTCGGCGATCCGGGCAGCACGCTCACCGTGCCGCTCCCGAATTTCTTCCCGTTCGCCCGGCTTTCGCTCGCTGTGGACGGGCTCTCGGCGTACTTCCTGTTCGTCACCTCGCTCGTGGCCGTCGCGGCGACCATCTACGGCCCGGCCTACCTCCAGGCACACTCGCCCCACGCGCGGCCGGCGCGGCAGGCGGCACAGGTGCTCGCGCTGAACGTGTTCCTGGGCTGCATGGCGTTCGTCTGCTGCGCCGGCGACGCGATGACCTTCCTCCTCTGCTGGGAAGGGATGACGCTCGCCAGTTATGTCCTCGTCGTTTCCGACGACCGCGATGGCGAGAACGCGCGTGCGGGGCTGCTGTACATGGTGATGGCGCACGGCGGGACGGCGCTGCTCCTCGTCGCGTTTCTTGCGCTCACCGAGCGCGCCGGCGCGTTCGACTTCGCGGCCCTTCGCGCGGCAGCGGCCGGCCTCGACGGTTCCACGCGCACCACGCTCTTCTTCCTCGCGCTCGTGGGCTTCGCCACCAAGGCCGGCGTGGTCCCGCTCCACGTCTGGCTCCCCCGCGCGCACCCGGCGGCCCCGAGCCACGTCTCGGCGCTGATGTCGGGCGTGATGCTCAAGATCCCGATCTACGGGATGCTGCGTTTCGGCTTCGACCTCCTCGCCCCGGTTGCGGGGCCGCTCCCGTCGTCGTGGGGCTGGACGGTGCTCGTCGCCGGCACCATCTCGGCCGTGCTCGGCGTGCTCTACGCGCTCCAGCAGCACGACCTCAAGCGCCTGCTCGCGTTCCACAGCGTCGAGAACATCGGGATCATCCTCATCGGGGTGGGACTTGCGATGCTTCTATGGCGCACGGGGGGCGCGGGCGAGATGCTTGCGACCCTCGCACTCACCGCTGCGCTCCTCCACACCCTCAACCACGCGGCGTTCAAGGGCCTCCTCTTTCTCGGCGCGGGCAGCGTGCTCTGCCGCACGCACGTGCGCAACATCGAGGAACTCGGCGGGCTCGCCCGGCGGATGCCGTGGACCGCGGGGCTGTTCCTGCTCGGAGCGGTCGCGATCTCGGCCCTCCCGCCGCTCAACGGGTTCGTCAGCGAGTGGCTCACCTTCCAGGCACTGCTCGGCGGCGCAAGCCGCTTCCACGGCCCGGGCGGGCTCGCCATCGTCTTCTCCGCGGCGATGCTGGCGCTCACGGGAGGTCTCGCCGCCGCCTGTTTCGTGAAGGCGTTTGGTGTCACGTTTCTCGGCCGTCCGCGCACGTCCCACGCGGAGCACGCCACCGAGGCGCCGGCGTCGATGATCGTCGGGATGGCCTGGCTCGGACTGGCGTGCGTGGCCCTCGGTGTCGCGCCCGGATACGCGATGCGGCTGCTCGACGCGCCAACGGCCGGGCTGCTCCACGCTCCTGGAGCGAGTGCCGTCGTGACGGCCCACGGACCGCTCGTGCTCTCGGTCGGACTGACGGCGGCCGGCCAGTCCGCCACGTCCATTTCGATGACGATGCTGGCTGCGCTCCTCGTCGCACTCGCCATGATCGCGTGGATCCTGCGCCGCGGATCGCGCGGAACCGCGCCTCAGACCGCGCCGACGTGGACGTGCGGGATGATCCCGACCTCACGGTTCGACTACACGGCGACGGCGTTCGCCAAGCCGCTCCGGTTGGTCTTCGCCGCGCTCTACCGTCCGCGCCGCGAGGTGATCCGCGAGACGGCGGCCACGCCGTACGTGCTCCGGCGCATCCGCTACACGGGAGAGATCGTCGACCTCTCCGAGACGCAGATCTATCACCGCGTCGAGCAGGGCATCTCGCGGCTTTCGCGGACGATTCGCGTCCGCAGCACCGGCCACATCTACGGATACATCGCGTTCGTGCTCGGTACCCTGTTCGTGGCGCTGCTGCTCTTCGGGGTGCGCCGAGGATGACCGGCGAGCGGTCGTTCGCTCTCGTGCTCCTCGAGATGACGTTGCTCGTGCTGTTCGGGCCGCTCGTCACCGGCACGATCCAGAAACTCAAGGCGCGGCTCCAGAGCCGGCAGGGGGCTGGGTTTCTCCAGCCCTACCGCGACCTCGCGAAGCTCTTCCGCAAGAGCACAGTGCAGGCCGACACGGCCTCGGGACTCTTCCGGGCGATTCCGGTGCTCGTCCTGGCCGCCACGGTCACCGCGGGCGCACTGGTCCCAGTCGTGCGAGCGGGCACTCCGGCCGTCCCGATTGGCGACGCGCTGATGCTCCTCGGCCTGCTCGCGCTGGCCCGCTTCCTGACCGCCGTCGGTGCGCTCGACGCCGGCGGAGCGTTTGGCGGGATGGGGGCGTCGCGCGAGATGACCATCGCGCCGCTCGTGGAGCCGGTGTTGATGATGGTCGTGTTCTCGACCGCGCTGGTGGCCGGGACGACGGAGCTCGGCGCACTCGCGGCGCACCGCGGGACGTCGTGGATCTTCGCCTGGCACGCGGCGGACTTCCTCGGCGTCACGGCGATGCTCGTGCTCCTCCCGGCCGAAACCGGCCGAATTCCCGTGGACAATCCGGACACCCACCTCGAGCTCACGATGCTCCACGAAGGAATGCTGCTCGAGCACTCCGGGCCGGGGCTCGGCTGCATGCTGCTGGCGTCGCACACACGCCAGATCGTGACCCTCGGCTTCGTGTCGGCCCTTTTCTTCCCGATCGCGGTGAACGCCGCCGGCGCCGATGGCAGCCTGGTCGGAGCCGGCGCCGTTGGCTTA
>Ga0207932_1000140_pt1 | contig 23710 bp, 20 predicted proteins | sample NGESurdeep092012_FD_184480 | JGI IMG/M metagenome (GOLD analysis project Ga0207932, IMG submission 184480) | Arctic peat soil microbial communities from Barrow, Alaska - NGEE Surface sample 415-2 deep-092012 (SPAdes) | ecosystem: Environmental > Terrestrial > Soil > Wetlands > Peat ...
AGTCCGGCGGGGACCGCAGCTCGGTCACCGGCGGCACGAAAGTCCTGTCCGACCGCATCGTCGTGGAGATCACCGCCAAACCCGGAGAGAGCTTCATCGACCGGATGATCGCCCTCGTGGAGGGCGCGTCCCGGCAGAAGACACCCAACGAGATCGCCCTGAACATCCTGCTCGCCAGCCTCACGATCATCTTCCTGATGGCGACCGTGACCCTGCAGCCGTTTGCGATCTACTCCGGCGCCCAACAGTCCCTCATCGTGCTCGTCGCGCTGCTGGTCTGTCTCATCCCGACCACCATCGGGGCGCTTCTGTCGGCGATCGGCATCGCCGGCATGGACCGGCTCGTGCAGTCCAACGTGCTCGCCATGTCAGGGCGGGCAGTCGAAGCCGCCGGCGACGTGAACACCCTGCTGCTGGACAAGACCGGCACCATCACCCTCGGCAACCGCCAGGCCGCCGAGTTCCTCCCGGTGCACGGTGTCGAAGACAGCGAGCTCGCGGACGCCGCACAGCTCTCCAGCCTGGCCGACGAGACCCCCGAGGGGCGTTCCATCGTCGTACTGGCCAAGACGGCGTACGGCCTTCGCGAACGTCACCCCGGCGAGCTGGCGACCGCGAGCTTCGTAGAATTCACGGCGCAAACGCGAATGAGCGGGGTCAACCTCGACGGACGGCAGATCCGCAAGGGCGCGGCCGCCGCGGCCATGAAGTGGGTCCGCGACCACGGCGGGCACCCCACCGAGGAGGTCGGCTCCATCGTGGACGCCATCTCCACCGGTGGCGGCACCCCGCTGGTGGTCGCCGAGCTGGTGGATGGCCAGCCCGCACGCTGCCTGGGGGTGATCAGCCTCAAGGACGTCGTCAAGGAGGGGATGCGCGAACGCTTCGAGGAGATGCGCCGGATGGGCATCCGCACCGTCATGATCACCGGGGACAACCCGCAGACCGCCAAGGCCATCGCCGACGAGGCCGGCGTCGACGACTTCCTCGCCGAAGCCACCCCCGAGCAGAAGATGGCCCTGATCAAGGCCGAGCAGGAGGGCGGGCGCCTCGTCGCGATGACCGGCGACGGCACCAACGACGCACCGGCCCTGGCCCAGGCCGACGTCGGCGTGGCCATGAACACCGGGACGTCGGCCGCCAAGGAGGCCGGCAACATGGTCGACCTGGACTCCAACCCGACCAAGCTCATCGAGATAGTCCAGATCGGCAAGCAGCTGCTCATCACCCGCGGCTCGCTGACGACGTTCTCCATCGCCAACGACATCGCCAAGTACTTCGCGATCATCCCCGCGATGTTCGCCGGCGTGTTTGTCGGCTTGGGCACGCTCAACATCATGCGACTGGCATCGCCGGAGTCCGCGATCCTCTCGGCGGTCATCTTCAACGCGCTCATCATCATCGGGCTCATCCCCCTGGCGCTGCGCGGAGTCCGGTACACGCCGTCCTCGGCGGCCCAGATGTTGCGCCGAAACCTGCTCATCTACGGCCTCGGCGGCATCATCAGCCCGTTCATCGGCATCAAGCTCATCGACCTGCTGGTGTCCCAGATCCCCGGCATCCGCTAGAGAAGGCGAAGTCACAGACCATGGCAACCCGAACCTCCTCGACACTGCGGCAGTATGTCGCCGCACTGCGGACACTGCTCCTGCTCACCGTCATCCTCGGCCTGGCCTACCCGCTGGCCATGACCGGCTTCGCCCAGGTGGCCTTCGGCAACAACGCCAACGGCTCCCTGGTGCAACGCGGTGGCAAGACCGTCGGCTCCCACCTCATCGGGCAGGCGTTCACCCGTCCCGTCCTGAAGAACGGCCAGCCAACCAAGGACGCCAAGGGCAACCCTGTCGTCGAAGCGGACCCAAAGTACTTCCAGAGCCGGCCCTCGGCAGCCGGGGCCGGATACGACCCGACGTCCAGCGGCGCTTCCAACCTGGGCCCGGAGAACAAGGACCTGATCGCCTCCATCAACGAGCGCCGCGCCAGTGCCGCCGCGCTCGACAGCATCAACCCGGCGCAGGTCGCCCCGGACGCGCTGCTGGCCAGCGGATCCGGCCTCGACCCCCACATCAGCCCCGCGTACGCCCGAGAGCAGATCCCGCGCGTCGCCCGGGAACGGGGCCTGAGCCAGGCGCAGGTTCAGGCGTTGGTCACCGAGAACACCCAGGGACGCACGCTGGGATTCCTCGGCGAGACACGCGTCAACGTCCTCAACCTCAACCTGGCACTGGATGCCCTGAGGCCCTGAGGCCCTGACTACCTGAGTCACCGATTCATTGGGTCACTGAAGTGACCTTCCCCCATAGTTGGCGGCGCACCAGCGGACAGGCCAGAATCGCACCATGGCACGCGGACTACTGCGGATCTACCTCGGCGCCGCACCAGGCGTCGGCAAGACCGTTGCCATGCTCGGCGAAGCCCACCGTCGCTTGGGACGCGGGACCGACGTGGTCGTCGGACTGTGCGAGCCGCACGGGCGCGCCTACACGACGGCTCAGATGGAGGGCCTGGAGGCCGTTCCCCAGCGGGAGATCGAGTATCGCGGGACGTCGTTCCGCGAGCTTGACCTCGATGCGGTGCTGGCCCGCGCTCCTCAGGTGGCGCTCATCGACGAGCTGGCGCACACCAACGTGCCGGGCTCACGCAACACCAAACGGTGGGAGGACATCAATGAGCTGCTCGATGCGGGCATCGACGTCATCTCCACCGTCAACATCCAGCACCTCGAGTCCCTGAACGACGTGGTCGAGTCCATCACCGGGGTGAAGCAGCGCGAGACCGTGCCGGATGACGTGGTCCGTGCGGCCGACCAGATCGAGCTGGTCGACATGACACCGGAGGCGCTGCGACGAAGGATGGCACACGGGAACATCTACGCGCCGGACAAGGTGGACGCGGCGCTGTCCAACTACTTCCGCCCGGGCAATCTGTCCGCACTGCGGGAGATCGCGCTGCTCTGGCTGGCGGACCGGGTGGACGAGGCGTTGGAGCGCTATCGGCTGGACCATGGGATCTCGGAGCCCTGGCCGACACGTGAGCGCGTCGTCGTGGCGCTGAACGGCCAACCTGAAGGGGAGACCTTGCTGCGCCGTGGGGCCCAGATCGCTTCAAGGGGGGCGGGAGGTGAGCTGATGGCAACGTACGTCACGCTGTCCGACGGCCTCGTCGGCGCTGATCTCTCAACGATTGCCGCACAGCGCAAGCTCACCGCCGAGCTGGGCGGGACGTTCCACTCCGTGACCGGCGACGACGTGGCTCATGCGATCCTCGACTTCGCCCAAGGAGTCAATGCGACCCAGATCGTGCTGGGAGTCAGCCGTCGGGGACGCTTGCAGTCCGTGTTGTCCCCCGGGGTGGGAGAGACGGTGGTGGCGGGCTCGGGTGACATCGATGTGCACCTGGTATCGCACGCCTACGCCGGCAAGGGTCTGGACAAGCCGCCCCACCCCGGTTACGGCAGCGGCATCGTTTTCGACACCGGCGCCGGCATCACCCGCCAGAGGATTGCCGTGGCCTGGCTGATAGCCACGTTAGGCCTGGGCTTGTCGACGTGGCTGCTAGCAACCCGCCAGAGCCACGACATGGCCCTGGACATCCTGGCTCTGCTGGCTCTGACCGTGGCCTGCGCCCTGGTCGGCGGGCTTTGGCCGGCACTGTTCTGTGCCGTGACGAGCAGCCTCGTGCTCAACTTCTTCTTCACCCCGCCAATCCACACCCTCACCATCTCGGACCCGCAGAACGCCGCCGTTCTGGCCGTGTTCGTGCTGGTGGCGGCAGCAGTGGCCTCCGCGGTCCATCTCAGTGCCCGGCGCACGGCTCAAGCGGTCGCCGCCGAACGGGAGGCGCGCGTTCTGGCCCACCTGGCACGCTCCCTCCTGGGCGCTGCCGACCAGCTGCCCGCTCTACTGGACCAAGCGCGCGACACGTTCGGGATGAAGGCCGCGGCCATCGTCCGACGTGACTCGGTTCGCGAACCGTGGGAGGTTCTGGCGAGCACCGACGCCTTCGCCGTCGACCAGGTGCGTGACGCGCCCGTGCGGGCGCCGGTGGACGACAGGACCGAGCTTGTCCTGTGTGGGTCGGTCATCGAGGCCGATCAGGAGCGTCTCGTCTCGGCCTTCGCGTCGCACGCGTCGGCGATCCTGACCCGCGACGAGCTGCTCGCCCAGGCCCGGGCCGCGAGCAGCCTCGCGAAAGACAGCCGGACCCGCACAGCCCTGCTCGCCGGCGTCTCACATGACCTCCGGACGCCCCTGGCCAGCATTAAAGCCGCTGTTTCCAGCCTGCGTCAGGACGACATCACCTGGTCCCCCGCCGACGAGGCCGCGCTTCTCGAGTCCATAGAGGAGTCGGCCGACCGGCTCAACGCCATGGTGGGCAACCTGCTCGACATGTCACGGCTGCAGACCGGGTCCGTCACCGCCCACATCACGGACCTGCACCTTCTGGACGTGCTCAAACCGGCCATCTCAGCCCTTGGCGACCAGGGTCGGCGGGTCCGCACCTGGTTCCCCGACGACCTGCCGTTGTTCCGTGCTGATGCCGGCCTGCTCGACCGGGTGTTGGCCAACGTCTTGGAGAACGCACTGAGGCACTCCCCCGGACGTCAGGAGGTCGTCGTCAGCGGCAGCGTGATCGGCGCCCGGCTCCAGATACGCGTGGTCGACCGTGGCATCGGCGTCCCGGACCGTTCGAAGGAAGAGATCTTCGCTCCATTCAGACGTCTGGAGGACACCGGGCGAGGTGAAGGTGTCGGCCTCGGACTCGCCGTGGCTCGCGGGCTCACCGAGGCGATGGACGGCACGCTGAGCGCTGAAGACACTCCTGGCGGCGGGCTGACCATCGTCATTGACCTACCGTTGACATCTACCGGCCAATGACCAGGCAGGAACCCACGCAACGAACCCACGCAACGAACCCACGCAGTGAACCCAGGCAGTGAACCCAGGCAAGGAACCCAGGCAAGGAACCCACCGCCCGGTGGAGGGAGGCAACAGCACGTGACGTTCATCCTGGTCATCGACGACGAGCCGCACATCGTGCGCACGCTGACCATCAACCTGAGGGCTCGTGACTACGACGTCGAGTCTGCCGGTGACGGGCGCTCTGCGATAGAGCTCATAGGGGAGCGCACCCCGGACGTCATCGTGCTCGACCTCGGCCTGCCTGACATGGAGGGCGTGGAGGTGCTGCGCCGGATACGCACGACGTCCATGGTCCCGGTGATCGTACTGTCGGCGCGGCAGGAATCAGACGACAAGATCGAGGCGCTGGACGCCGGAGCCGATGACTACGTCACCAAGCCCTTCGGCATGGACGAGTTCCTGGCCCGCGTACGAGCTGCGGCGCGCCGCGCGGGCACCGAGGCCGAGTCGCTCGCCACCGTGCAGACACCCGACTTCACTCTGGACTTCGCGAACTATCGCGCCACACGTGGCGATCAGGAGGTTCATCTCACCCCCACCGAGTGGCGGCTGCTGACCGCGCTGGCTGCAACGCCAGGTCATCTGGTCACTCACGCGGCGCTGCTGCGTGCTGCCTGGGGACCTTCATATGGCCGCGAGTCCAACTACCTGCGCGTCTATGCCAACCAGCTTCGCCGCAAGCTCGAACCCGACACCGGCCGCCCGCGATACCTCATCACTGAGCCAGGCATCGGGTACCGCTTCATGATCTGAGCCAGACTCAACACCCACCCGACCCCTTGGTCTTGATGTTGGCCACCGCCCACCGGGCGAGCGCGGTCAGGTTGGCGGTCCCGGTCTCGAACCGGCCATCCGCAGGCTCCGAGGCGATGGCCAAACCGATCCGCGAGCCGTCTGCGAGAGTGACGATACCCATCTGGCGAACGAGATATCCCCCGCCCAGGCCAGGGCCCCAACCGCCCTTGAACTGCGCAGGCAGGCCGACGGCGCCTATCCCCCAGCGCTGACCCGCTTCGACGTCTCCCATCAGCCGGAGCACTTCGTCGCTGTACTTGATGCACGGCAGCGCCGCCATGAACGAAGCCTGGTTGGTCAAGGACCAGGTCGTCTGCCCGAAAGCGCTGAACCCGGGGCGGACTCGCTGGGACTGAACGCGCGTCTCACCATCACCCCCGGAGCGGAGAACAGCCTGCACCTGAGCCGCCGCGGTGAGAGGTTCGCCCAGGGAGGCCCACAGCTGCTCGGCAGCCGCATTGTCAGAGGCCGTGATGGAACGTCGCATCAGGCTCTGTACCCCGGCGTCTGGCTGGCCATGAGCCTTGGCGACTGCAGCCACCGCCAGGGGCACTTTGACTGTTGACCAGCCAGGGCCTGTACGCCACGATCCGAGCTGAGTCGTCGCCGCACCACTCGCCCCGGTGTAAGCCAGCCCCACGGATCCGCCCAGCTGGGCTGCCAGCTGGCTGAAGCCCACCTGCGGACCCACCGAACCACCCACGGCAGGCGGTGGCCGGGTTGTCGTCCCTGACGCGCTCGGCGAGGCGCTTTTCGTCGCATTGTTCCCCTGAGCGGAGAGCTCAGCCTTGAGGCGATCGCGTTCCTTGCGCAGCCGCTCGGTCTCCTGCTCGATCTGCTTCATGCTCTTAGCATGAGCCGCATCCGTAGCCGTCGTGGAGCCCGCCCCGCCCGCGAACTGGCCTGACGCCCCCTGGCAGCCGGACAGGAGACACACGCTGGTGATCGAGGCCATGACGGCGCACAACATCCGCCGACCTGCGCTTGCGCTCACGTGCCAGTCATATCATTCGCGGTCACGTGGCACGCGGTCACGTGGCACTACGTGGCGGTCAGCGAATATAGACGACGGCATTGTTGCCGCCACGACACACGGACGGAACACCGGCCACACAACTCATCGTGTAGTACCTGCCAGTTACCGGGCTGTAAACCTCGATACTCCTGGTCCCGCCGCCCTGGGTGAGGTACTCGGCCGCCACATTCAATGCGAAGGGACAAGTCGTGTTGGCGCCCGCGCTGACATTGCCTCCGCAGGAGGTGCCTTGCGGTTGCGCCGGTTGCACCGGTTGCACCGGCTGCCCAGGCACCACCTGTGTCACAGTCGACGACGAGGCGGTTGCCGTCTTGGCAGCCAGCTGTTCCTGCAGCTTCTGGACCTCAGCGGCGAGCTTTGCCTGCGCCTCCGCTGAGGCTGATTCGCTTTGCTTCGCGGCCTGTTCAGACGCCCCCGCGGCCTTGGCCTTCTCAAGATCCGACTGGGAAGTCTTGGCACACCCTGACAGCAGGAGGGCCACACCAATGGCGAGAACGACAACAGGACGACATACTGCCTGACCTGGCCTCATAATTAGACGATATTCCTGATATCGCCGCCGGGGTAGAGCAGTTGGGTGATCAAATTCAATGATCGAATTGCGCGGTTCTCTTGGCGATCAATCAGTTAGGGATACCTCAGTTTGAGAAGTGAGGAATGCCTTAGTCAGAAGTCGTCGCGCCGACCGTTGCGGGTGAGAGACCAGGCGTCCTCGCCGCCCTCGTCCTCGACCTCTTCGCAGCTGTCGGGTGCCAGGGAGTCACGAGGCGGACCACCCAGTGGAGCCCCCACGACTGACGCGCGGGCCGTGTCGTTCAGGTCAACATGATCAGCAGGCGGTGGGGCTGTCCGGTCAAAGACCGGTTCGGCTTCGGGAACCTCCTCGCCGCGCATCAGGGCAAGCGTGGTCGGCAGATCGTCGAACCTGACCAGGACGTCGCGGGCCTTCGAGCCCTCGGAGGGACCGACGACGCCGCGGGACTCCAGGAGATCCATCAGCCTGCCGGCCTTCGCGAAGCCGACGCGCAGCTTGCGCTGAAGCATGGAGGTCGAGCCGAACTGCGTCGTGATGACGAGCTCGGTGGCCTGCAGCAGCAGCTGCAGGTCATCACCGATGTCGTCCTCGACCACCTTCTTGGCGGCGACCACGGTGACGTCTTCGCGATAGTGCGGCTTCAACTGTGCCTTGACGTGCTTGACGACAGCCTGGATCTCGGACTCGGTCACCCAGGCACCCTGCACCCGCATCGGCTTGGAGGAACCCATCGGCAGGAACAACGCGTCACCTTGACCGATGAGCTTCTCTGCACCGGGCTGGTCCAGGACGACCCTGGAGTCGGTGACCGAGGAGGTCGCAAACGCCATCCGGGACGGGATATTGGCCTTGATCAGACCGGTGACGACGTCAACCGAGGGACGCTGAGTGGCCAGCACGAGGTGGATGCCAGCCGCCCGCGCGAGCTGAGTGATGCGCACGATCGACTCCTCGACGTCACGCGGCGCGACAATCATCAGGTCGGCGAGCTCATCGACGATGATCAACAAGTACGGATAGGGACGGATGACCCGCTGGGACCCGGGCAAGATCTTGAGCGTGCCGGCCTTGACCGCCTTGTTGAAGTCATCGACGTGCTTGAACCCGTACATCGCGAGGTCGTCGTAACGGGCATCCATCTCGCGAACCACCCACTGCAACGCCTCGGCGGCCTTCTTGGGGCTGGTGATGATCGGCGTGATGAGGTGCGGAATCCCCTCATAACCGGTCAGCTCCACCCGCTTGGGATCCACCAGGACCATGCGTACCTCATCCGGCGTCGAGCGCATCAGGATCGAGGTGATCATCGAGTTGACGAAGCTGGACTTGCCGGAGCCGGTCGCGCCGGCCACCAGCAGGTGCGGCATCTTGGCGAGGTTGGCGATGACGTAGCCACCCTCGACGTCCTTGCCCACGCCCACCACCATCGGATGCTCGTTGCTGCGCGCGGTCTGGCTGCGCAGCACATCGCCGAGGCTGACTTTCTCGCGGTCTGCGTTGGGGATCTCGATGCCGATCGCGTGCTTGCCGGGGATCGGGCTCAAGATGCGAACGTCAGCTGAGGCAACGGCATACGCGATGTTCCTGGAGAGCGCGGTGACACGTTCCACCTTGATGCCCGGACCGAGCTCGACCTCATAGCGGGTGACAGTCGGACCGCGGCTGAAGCCGGTGACCTGGGCGTCAATATCGAACTGGTCGAGCACCTCGGTCAGAGAGTCGACCACCGCGTCGTTGGCCACGCTACGAGTCTTGTGCGGGCGGCCGGCCTCGAGCAACGTGTTGACGGGCAGCGTGTAGGTGATATCGCCGGCGAGCGAGAGCTGTTCCACCCGCTGAGGCATGGGAGTTGTCGGCGGAGCCTCGAGAATAGACTTGCCCCTGAGGGCACCTCCCGCCTGCGACGGAATCCCCGCCGCGCCAAAGGCGCCTCCACCGAAGTCCCCGGGCGCACCCTGTGCAGCCAGCGCACCTGCCGCGCTCACGGTCGCTCCGGGTGCCAGGACGCCCGGCGCAGTGGGACGTTTCTCACCGGGCCGGAACCGAGCAGCAGCAAGCTTGTCGGCCTTGGCCTTCGCAACGATGGCGGCCTGCCGGAAAGCCTCGTCACCATCGAACGGACCAGTGCCGATGGGTCCGGGACGGCGGCGCAACGCGCGCTTGGCGCCCGGAGCGATCTCTTCCGTCTCATCCATGTCACGGCCCTCGTCTGCGCCCTGTCCTCGCGGATGGTGCAGCAACCGGTCGCGCAGCTCGCCTAGGCGGGTGGGAATCATCCGGACCGGTGTGGCAGTCATGACCAGAATCCCGAAGAACCCCGCCAGCAACAGAAGAGGCACGGCCCCCACGGTCCTGATGGCGGCAACAATCGGGCTCGAGGCCAGGAACCCGATCATGCCGCCTGCATCATTCATCTTCAGCGCGCCGTCGGGCGGGCTTGGCAGGCCGGCAGAGATGTGGACCAGGCCGGCTGCGGCGAAGGTCAACACGGTCGTGCCGATCGTGATCCGGTTCGTCGACGCCTGGTCCTGGGGCGCACGCAGCAGCCGGATACCGAACAGGAGCACGGCGATCGGGACGGCATAAGCCACCCGGCCGAAGGTTCCGGCGACCACGGCGTGGACGATGTTGCCGGTCGTGCCCTTGAGCCCCCACCACTCGCTGGCGGCGACCAGCACGGCCAGTGAGAGCAGGAAAAGTCCGATGCCGTCGCGGCGGTGCTCCGGCTCGAGCTCGCTGGCGCTGCGCCCGATCCGGCGGACGGTCCCGCCGGTGACGTGCGCGATACCCATCCAGGTGGCACGAATGGCCCTTACGGGCAGGGCTGCGCGCTTGACCTTGGCCCTGCTGCGCCGCGGTGCAGGCTTGCGCCGAACTGGTCTGCGCGGCGCAGGCTGGCCACTGCGTCCCTGGGCCGGGGTGGACGGTTTGCCACGTCCCCTGGACTTCGGACGCGGGACAGGGGTAGTCGTACGAGTCGCCACGGTCGTCACGCTACGCGAAAGACACGCCGGGATCACGCGTCACACGCCTGCCGTTGCGCACCAATCGCGGCCGGCCCGACCGCCCGACCTATGGACTCAGTCGGCGACAGCCAGACCCCGCCAGGAGCTGGGACTTCTCGGCGGCTGTCATGTTGACTCGTGGGACACCAATGGGGGTCCCGGAGAAACCTGCCCGCACGGCCAGAGTCTCTGACGTTTTCAACACCGGGACTACCCCCTGGTCTTCACCCGCCTTCCAGGGACGGCGTAGCGACAGATGGGCCCATACCGCAGCGTGGTCGGTTCCCGGAAGCTGCACCACCCCGGCATCCACTGTGCCAAACCCACGAGCCAGCACATGGTCGAGCTGGATGAACGGACGGATCAGCCGTCGACCCTGGGGCCAGGTCCGTACCCAGCCCTGACCCGCCGCCTGGTGGGCGTCGGTCATGGTCTCGGCAACCTGGCGAAAGCCCGGGTGACCCCATGATGCGTTGAAGTCCCCCGCCAACACGATGGGCTGACCCAGCGGCTGCCGTTCGCGCCAAGCCTGCAGGTCGACCAGGCCAGACCTCCAGTCCGCCGCTCCCGACAGACCCGGTGGCTGCAGGTGAACCGCGCACAGCACAACATCGCCAGCCGCGCCGTGGATCGAGACGACCGGCTCATTGAATGCGTGGGCAGACACCTGGTCGAGGCCCGGCTTCACCAACGTCATCGGGATTCGGCTACGGACGATGGTGCCGCCGGCGAACTGGCTCGACTCCCCGACGGACCCGGGCAGGAGGGTGTCCAGACCGGCGACCCTGAGCCGCTCGACAGCGGCCGGAGTGATCTCGATCAGGACCAACACATCCACCCGTTGCTCGCGCGCCGCGATCACCAGGGACTGCGCGTCAGCGCGGCCATACTCCAGGTTCGCGCTCATGACCACCAAGTCATCGCGACCCGGCGCCACCGTGTTGCCGAACACCGACGGCACGGCGATCGTGGCGCAGACGGCCAGCAGGGCGCCCGTTGCGACGGTGAGGCGCCACCGCCTCGTGACCGCAGCGATCACCGCCAGAACCGCCACCAGAACACCGATCAGCGGCACCATCGACTGCAGGACCGACACAAGGCTGGCGACACTGTTGTCGACCCACCTCACCCCGATGAGTGGCACCGCAGCAACAAAGCCCACCCAGAGCAGTGCGGTCAGGAACCCTCCGCCGAAGTGCTTCACCTTCGGCATGCCCTCACCTCTCACCGTCCCGAGAATATGTCCGCGCTTTCACTGCACCGCCCCTAGAATTTGTCACTGCTGTGAGCGCACCGTACCTAGTTTTGGCGACTAGGCGTCGATCACGATCGGGATGATCATCGGCCGGCGGCGCAACCGGCCGCCCAGCCACGAACCTACTGTCCGGCGGATGATCTGCTGCAGCTGGAACGAGTCGGTGACCCCGTTCTCGGCCGCATCGGCCAGTGCCTCCTCGAGCCTGGGCAGCACCTGGTCGAAGATATCCTGGTCCTCGGCGAAGCCACGCGTCTGAATCTCGGGGCCGGCGGCGACCTTCCCGGTCGCGGCGTCGCGCACCACGATGATCGTGACGAAGCCCTCGTCACGCAGGATGCGACGGTCCTTCAGCAGGGCCTCAGTGGTCTCGCCCACGGAGGAGCCGTCCACGTAGACATATCCGCACAGCACGGCGCCGACAATGCCCGCGACCCCATGGCTGAGATCGACAACCACACCGTCCTCAGCCAGCACGACCCGGTTCCGCGGGACTCCGGTCTGGACGGCCAGGGCGGCGTTGGCCACAAGGTGACGCCACTCGCCGTGGACCGGCATGACGTTGAGCGGCTTGACGATGTTGTAGCAGTAGAGCAGCTCGCCCGCACTCGCGTGACCAGAGACGTGAACCTGCGCGTTGCCCTTGTGCACCACGTCGGCGCCCAGGCGCATCAGGCCGTTGATGATCCGGTAGACGGCGTTCTCGTTGCCGGGGATCAGGGAGGACGCAAGCAGTACGGTGTCGCCGTCGCCAACCTCGATCTTGTGGTCCCGGTTGGCCATCCGTGAGAGCGCGGCCATCGGCTCACCCTGGGAACCGGTGCAGATCAGGACGATCTTGTTGTCCGGATAGTCGGTGAGCTTCTTGAGGTCGACCAGAACCCCCGGCGGCACCTTGAGAAAACCGAGCTCCTCGGCGATGCCCATGTTGCGCAGCATCGAGCGACCGACCATGGCCACCTTGCGTCCGTCGGCGTGGGCGGCATCGAGTACCTGTTGTACGCGGTGCACGTGCGAGGAGAAGCAGGCCACGATGACCCGGCGGCTCGCGTTGCGGAATACAGCCTCGATGGCCGGAGCAATGTCGCGCTCGCCGGTCGTGAAACCCGGCACCTCGGCGTTGGTCGAGTCGGTCATGAAGAGGTCCACGCCCTCCTCGCCGAACCGGGCGAACGCCCGCAGGTCCGTGATTCGACCGTCCAGGGGCAGCTGGTCCATCTTGAAGTCGCCGGTGTGCAGGATCGTGCCGCCGGGGGTACGGACGAACACGGCGAGCGCGTCAGGAATCGAGTGGTTGACCGCCACGAACTCGCAGTCGAAGACACCCAGCTTCTCGCGCTGACCCTCGGTGACCGTAAGGGTGAACGGCTTGATCTTGTGTTCCTTGAGCTTCGCCTCGACCATCGCCAGCGTCAGCGTCGAACCGATCAGCGGGATGTCGGCCTTGAGGCGCAGGAGATACGGCACGGCCCCGATGTGGTCCTCGTGACCATGGGTGAGCAGGATCGCCTCGATGTCGTCGAGCCGGTCGGTGATGTACTCGAAATCCGGGAGGATGAGGTCGACTCCGGGATGGTGATCCTCGGGGAAGAGCACCCCGCAGTCAACGATCAGCAACCGCCCCGCGTACTCGACGACGGACATGTTTCGACCGACCTCGCCAAGGCCCCCGAGCACCACGATGCGCACGGCATCCTTAGCCAGCTCGGGCGGTAAGGTCAGCTCGGGATGGGGATGGCTCAACTCAGTCCTGACTGTTCGATACCTTCTCGCACCCGGGCGAGCTGGTCGCTGGTGGCCGAGATCAACGGGAGCCGCAAGGTATCCGAGGCGATGACGCCCCGATCGTGCAGTGCGGCCTTGACCATGATCGGGCCCTGGGTGATGTGCATGACGGCGTTGACCACCGGGATCAGCTGCCGGTGAATCTCGATGGCTCGCGTCAGGTTGCCCTGGCCGACAGCGGCGATCATCTCTGCATACTGCTTGCTGGCCAGGTGGCCGACGACGCTGACGATGCCCACGGCGCCCTGGGTGAGGTGGGCGAGGTTGAGGGCGTCATCCCCGGAGTACCACAGCAGGTCGGTCTGCGACATGACCTCGCTGGCGGCGAACAGGTCGCCCTTGGCGTCCTTGACCGCGACGATCCGGGGATGGACGGCCATCCGCAACAGGGTCTCGGTGTGGATCGGTGTGCCGGTCCGTCCAGGGATGTCGTAGACGATCACCGGCAGGTCGGTGGCGTCCGCGACGGTCGTGAAGTGCGCGAGAACCCCTTCCTGGGGCGGCTTGTTGTAGTAGGGCGTCACGATCAGCAGACCGTGAGCGCCGGCCTTCGCGGCGGACCGTGCGCACTCGACCGTGTGTGCGGTGTTGTTGCTGCCGGCCCCGGCGATGATGCGGGCCCGGTGCCCGACGGCTTCAACCACAACGCGGACGAGATCGATCTTCTCGGAGTCCGTGGTGGTGGGCGACTCGCCGGTCGTGCCGTTGACAACCAGCCCGTCGTGGCCGTTGTCGACGAGGTGCACGGCAAGTTGCGCGGCGCCTTCCAGGTCGAGGGAACCATCAGGATTCATCGGCGTGACCATGGCAGTGAGGACTCGGCCGAACAGGGGCGCTTGAGACATGTGGCCACGATATCGCCCCGACCCGCCAAGGTCCGAAACAAATGAGCGTAATCGACATCCGGGCAGTGCTACGTTTCATTTGTGCGCCAGTATCTGGACCTTCTCAGCCACGTCCTGGAGAACGGGACGGCCAAGAGCGACCGCACAGGCACGGGAACGCTGAGTGTCTTCGGCCATCAGATGCGCTTCGACCTCTCGGCGGGGTTCCCGGCCACGACGACCAAGAAGCTGCACATGAAGTCGATCACCGCGGAGCTGATCTGGTTCCTGCGCGGTGATACCAACGTCGCATGGTTGCAGGAACGCGGCGTCAAGATCTGGGACGAATGGGCCGACGAGCATGGTGACCTCGGCCCGGTCTACGGGCACCAGTGGCGTTCCTGGTCCACCCCCGACGGCCGCTCCGTCGACCAGATCGCCGCCGTGATCGAGTCGATCCGAACGAACCCGGACTCGCGCCGGCACATCGTCAGTGCCTGGAACGTCGCGGACATCGACAGCATGGCCTTGCCGCCGTGCCACACGATGTTCCAGTTCTACGTTGCCGATGGCCGGCTCTCCTGCCAGCTCTACCAGCGCTCGGCCGACATCTTCCTCGGGCTGCCGTTCAACGTCGCGTCCTACGCCCTGCTGACGATGATGGTCGCGCAGGTCTGCGAGCTCGAGCCCGGCGACTTCGTGCACACTCTGGGTGACGCCCACCTCTACCTCAACCACCTCGACCAGGCCCGCCTGCAGCTGACCCGAGAGCCCCGTGCACTCCCCCAGCTCCTGATCAACCCGGACCGCAAGGGAATCGACGACTTCGTCGAGTCCGACCTCACGCTGGCGGGCTACGACCCCCACCCAGGCATCAAGGCCCCGATCGCCGTATGACGATCACCGTGCTTGCCGCCGTCGGCGCCAATCTCGTGATCGGGCGCGATGGCAACATGCCGTGGCACCTACCGGAAGACCTGGCGCATTTCAAGGCCACCACGATGGGTCACACCATGGTGATGGGCCGCAAGACCTACGACACGATCGGCCGTGCGCTGCCAGGTCGTCGCACGATCGTGATCACCCGTCAGCTTGGTTGGCACGCGCCCAGCGTCGAGGTCGCACACTCTCTGCCCGAGGCCCTCGCGCTGGCCGGGCCGGCAGACGTCTTCGTGGTCGGCGGCAGCGACGTCTATCGACAGGCCATGCCGTTCGCCGACCAGATGCTGCTGACCGAGATCGACCAGTCACCCGAGGGCGACGCTTTCTTCCCCGCCTTCTCAACCGAAGACTGGCTCGAGACCTCCCGCGAGACTCATGACGGATTCGCCTTCGTCACCTACGAACGCACCCTGCGGTCGCGGCGGGCACGGACGGGCCGCTCGTAGTCAGGTTCGGGGCTTGTCACCCCTCGTAGTCAGGTGCTCGTCGACGTCGAACACCTCGTGATGAACGTGGCGGGTGTCAACGCCGAGATCGGCCAGGAGCCTTCGGGCGGTCTCGACCAGCGCAGCTGGACCACACAGATACCACTCGTCAACGGTCTCCACCGGCACCAAGGCGCCAAGGATGCGCTGGATACGCTCGCGGTCGAGACGTCCCCTCAACAGCTCGTCGGCCGAAGCCTCGCGGGAGAGGACATCGATCTGGTGGAACCGGTCGGGGTACTCGTTCTTCAGATCCTCGAGCTCCTCGCGAAACATGATCGAGCTCGTCTGACGGTTGCCGAAGATGAGCGTGGCCCGTGACGCGGGCTCCTCTGCCAGCGCCGTCGAAAACAGTGAGATCAGCGGAGTGATGCCCGACCCGGCCACGATGGCAACATGATGCCGTATGCCGTCCGGTTGCGTGGCACAGGTGAACTCGCCCAGGGGAGTCATCACCTCGATCCGGTCACCTGCCCTGAGGTTGTCGTTGATCCAGTTGGACAGCAACCCACCGCCGACGCGAGCCGCGGCGATACGGAGCTCCTTGCGTTCAAGCGCCTCCTGGCGAGAAAGGCAGATCGAGTAGGACCTCTGGACGCTCCGCCCCTCCACGGTCGAACGCAGCGTGAGGTACTGACCCGGCTCAAACACAAACTCGGCGGCCAGGTCATCTGGAATGGCGAAGGAGACCGCGACCGCGTCGCCGGTGAGCCGCTCGACGCGAGTAACGGTCAGGGTGTGGAACCGGCGGCGGCGTTGGGCCGTCTTTGGTGTCAGGGAAGCCATCAGAGGCAAGTCTGCACGACAACCTCGGGAGGATGCGGGCTGATCAGTCCGCAAACCAGGGGATGGTGCGAATGATCAGTCTGCACCGTGAGGTTGATCAGTCTGCAAACCTCAGGACCGTGCGCAGGAGTGTGCCATCGGATCGGATGGGAGGATAGCCGCGTGACCTACGACCCATCCGTCGCCCACGACCACGAGCACTCCCGTGCGACCGGTCCTGTCGCTGACGCCAGTGCCCGGACCGCCCGAGCGAACGACGCGTCCGCGGTCGGTCTGGTCCAAGCCGCCGTCTGGCGTGATGCCTATGGCACGGTCCTGCCACAGGAGGTGGTCGACCAGTTCGACGCCTCCAGCTTCGCGCGGGTCTGGCGCGACTCGCTGAAGACCCCGCCCAGCCCCCGGCACGTGCTGCTGGTGGCCTGCGCCGGCGAGCAGGTCGTGGGCTTCGCCGCAGTGGGCCCCAGCATCGACCGGGACGCCACCGAGACGTCGGGCGAGGTCCTAGCTCTGGGCGTGCATCCTGACGCACGGCGCAGCGGTCATGGTTCGCGCCTGCTGAACGCCGCCGTGGACACGTTGCGAGGCAAGGGGTTCGAATCGATGTCGGTCTGGCTCCTTGCTCGTGACGAGGACACCCGAGCCTTCCTGAGTGCAGCAGGCCTCTCACCGGACGGCGCCTTCCGCGACCGCGTCATCGACCCCGACGGGACAATTGCCCGCGAGGTCCGACTGACCGCCGACCTTTCCCAACAGTGACCACGAACGCCGTGCATGGGCCCCGGCTGGCTGACCAGCGCCGAAGAGAAGTCATCCGCCAGTGCCTGTCCGTCGGTATCGCGACGGGGGCCTACGGCATCAGCTTCGGCGCGCTGTCGGTAGCGGCAGGCCTCAGCCTCTGGCAGACGATTGCACTCTCGGCCCTGCTCTTCTCGGGCGCTTCGCAGTTCGCGGTGGTGGGCATCATCGCTGGTGGTGGCGCAGGGGCTGCGGCTGCGGCGGTGGCGACCTCGAGCCTGCTCGGTCTGCGCAACGGACTCTACGGTCTGCAGATGTCCCGGCTGCTCGGAGTGCGCGGCCTACGCCGGGTTCCCGCCGCCCAGCTGACCATCGATGAGTCGACCGCCGTTGCCATCGCCCAGCCCGAGCCGGCCGCTCAGCGGCTGGGCTTCTGGGGTACCGGACTCGCGGTGTACGTGTTGTGGAATCTCACGACCATTCTTGGCGCCATCGTAGGCAACGCCCTCGGGGATCCCAAACGGTTCGGTCTGGACGCCGCCGCGCCGGCCGCGTTCTGCGCTCTGTTGTGGCCGCGGCTGAAGACCGGGGACGCCCGGGCGGTGGCCGCCGTCGCCGCCGTCATCGCACTGGTGGTGGCACCTCACGCGCCGGCCGGCGTACCTGTGCTGGTCGCCGCCCTGGCCGCCGTCGTAGCCGGGCTCCTCCCTTCGCGCGGGCCACAAGGGCCAAGCTGGCGAAATGACGTCGGCAACCCGACCACTCCACCAGATGAGGCCGCGGCATGACGCTCTGGACCACAGTCCTGCTCGCCAGCGGACTCGCGTTCGCTCTCAAGTTCCTTGGCTACGTCGTGCCACACCAGGTGCTGGACGGCGTGATCGTCTCGCGGGTAACGGCGATGTTGCCGGTCGCTCTGCTCTCGGCGCTCGTGGTGGTGCAGACCTTCACGGTCCCCGGAGGTGCGTTGACCCTTGACGCGCGGGCCGCCGGCCTCGCCGTCGCCGTCACCGCCCTGCTGCTGCGTGCCCCCTTTCTGGTCGTCGTGATTCTGGCTGCAGCCACCGCCGCCACACTACGAGCCCTAGGGTGGGGCTGATCCACAAACCTAGGGAGCGTGCGGCTATTCACCCCACAAACCTAGGGACCGTGCGGCTATTCACCCCACAAACCTTCAAGATCGTAACTCCGCCACGCCTAGCCTTCTGGGCAGTGCGAGGCGACCCCGCTCAGCGACTCAAGAACACTGCAGTCAGAGCCAGCGCCGCAGGAACCGCCTGGATGAACAGGATCCGCTTGTTGACCGTCTTGGCGCCATACAGTCCGGCGATGATCACGCAGACCAGGAAGAAGATCCTGGCCTGGAAACCCACAGGATCGGCGGCGACCAGACTCCAGACGAGCCCGGCGGCCAGGAACCCGTTGTAGAGACCCTGGTTGGCCGCGAGGGCGGCGCTCTCAACAGCGAACTCCCGGGTGGTCCCGAAGCTGGCGCGTCCACGCGGGGTGTTCCACAGGAACATCTCCAGGATAAGAAAGCCGAGGTGCAGGGCGGCGACGATGCCGACCAGGATCTGCGCGAGGAGCGTCATGGGTCGCGAGCCTACCCAGTTGTGTCACGAGAGCCGGCGCGTCATCTTGGGACGGCGCGGGGTCAGGCCCGCACCGTCCCTAGGTTTGTCAGTTCAGGCCCGCACCGTCCCTAGGTTTGTCAGTTCAGGCCCGCACCGTCCCTAGGTTTGTCAGTTCAGCCCCGCATCGTCCCTAGGTTTGTCAGTTCAGCCCCGCATCGTCCCTAGGTTTGTCAGGGGGGTGCGGGGTCAGGTTAGGCCGAGGTAGGTCTCGAGCCCGACGGTGAGTCCGGGGTGGTCGCCGACCTGGCGCACACCCGTCATGACACCCGGCATGAAGCTGACCCGGTCGAACGAGTCGTGCCGGATGGTCAGCAGCTCGCCGGCCGCACCCAGCAGGACCTCTTGATGCGCCACGAGACCGCGCAGCCGCAAAGCATGCACCGGTATGCCGTCCACCCGGGCCCCGCGAGCGCCGCCGGGATCCGAGGAGGTCGCGTCCGGGACATCGCCGAGCCCGGCCTCCTGACGGGCCCGGGCGATCAACGAGGCGGTGCGGGCAGCAGTGCCCGACGGCGCATCGACCTTGTCGGGATGGTGCAGCTCGACGATCTCGACGGACTCGTAGAACCGGGCCGCCTGCTGGGCAAACGACATCATCAGGATCGCCCCGATGGCGAAGTTCGGCGCGATCAGCACCCCCACCCTGGGCTTGCCCACCAGCTGCGAGGTCACCCCGGTCAGCGCGTCCTGCGTCCAGCCCGTGGTGCCCACCACCACGTGAATGCCACGGTCGATGCAGTGAGCGACGTTGGCGGCCGAGGAACCCGGCACCGAGAACTCGACGACGACGTCAGCGCCGCCAAGGTCGGCGAGGTCGTCGCCCAGGTCGAAACGGCCAACCAGCTCGGTGTCCGGCGCGGCCTCCACGGTGCGGCACACGGTCGAACCCATTCGTCCGGCTGCGCCGATGACGGAGACTTTGATGACAGGGGTCTTGCTCGATTCGCTCACCGGCCCAGACTAGTGAGCCGTAGCCAGAAACCGCTCGACATCTCTGGCCTCGCGATCCAGGTCAGCCAGGATCGGGGCTGCGATGCGGCCGAACGGCTCAAGCGTGACCCGGCCCCGCGGCATACTCCAGGTGGCGACGGCCCGACCGTCGACCAGGCCGAAAGGCCGGAAGATGCCGTTCATGGTCACGATCGTCTCGTTGTCACCCAGGACCGGACTGCGGTCGACCCACCCGTGGAGCAACGGGTCGAAGCCGCCCAGCATCTTGGGGTGGGGCAGCCCCTGTGGCGCATCGCGTCCAGCGAGGTCGAGCAGACCACCTGGGCGCTCCTCCAGATCAGCTCCGGCCGCTTGGAGTCCACGTCGCGCGTCGCCAAGGGTGATCCCAGCCCACTTGGCTAGGTCCCTCTCATCAGCAGGACCGTGACCAGCCAGGAAACGTCGGGCCAGCTCGGACAGGTCGGTGTCGGGGTCGGTCTCCTTTCCACCCGGTCTGCCGCCAGGTGGATCACCCAGCCAGTCGCGGACGAGAACGAAGCCCTGTTCGGCGCCGATGATCGGCCCGCGGACGGTCAGGCCCCGGACTGCGGACAGCGCAAGGATGTGGACCAGCGCCTGTCCGGCGACGGGCACGTCGGCCGCCGCCACGATCTCGCGCAGCTGTGCGCGGGTCATCGGCCCTTCAGCGGCGAGCGCAGCCTCGATGGCGGCGACACCTCGATCGGCCTGAGCGGGCGAAATCCCCTCCTGTGCAAGGCGTCTGGCGTTGCCGGCGGACAGCTTTGGCGTGGTGAGCCGCTGGAGCCACCAGTAGTCCTCCGAGCGGACGAGGTGCAGGGTGCCCCGGTTCAGCCAGGTCACCACCAGAGTCCGCTTCTCGAGCTGTCGGTCCACGTCGGCCGAGGTGAGCCCGATCGTGCGGGCCCTGACCGCGAGCCGCGCGGCGCGCAGATCCTGCGCCTGCACCGCCAGCAGCCGGTCGACGACCTGGACGACACCGTCGGCCGGCGGCCCAACCAGGAGCTGGGCTGCCAACCGACGATGGTCACGCTCGCGATCCATGGACATCACGGTCGATACTCTCGGACCATGACTGTGACCCTAGCCAAGGTCGTTGCCCCCAAACACTCCTGCGTCCGCGTCCGGGAGTGGTTTGGGTGAGGTCCGGTGCCGAGGTCCGGCTGATTCCGCCTGCCGTCGACGCGGTCACCTATCTCGGTGGCAGCCTGCTCATCCACAGCTGGTGGCCCCTGCTCGTTCTGCCGGGCATTGTCCTGGTGATATGGCTCAAGGTGATTGACCGCGAAGAGCGCTACCTCACCGAGCGCTTCGGTGACGCATACCGCGGATACCAGCTCCGAGTCCGCCGCTGGGTCTGACCCTCCAGCCTCTCGGCTGGCTCGAGACGACGGAGACCCGGCGCACCCTCTCAGGTGCACCGGGCCTCGGTGTCGTTCAGTCAGACTCGGTCAGGCTCAGGCGTCGACCGGCTCAATCGAACCCTGGTCGGCATTGACGTCGTTGCCAGCCGAAGCATGGAGATCGGCGTCGTCGGCCATGACCGCACCGAGAGAGAGCTTGCCGCGCGGGTCGATCTCCTTGAGCTCGACCTGGATCTTCTGGCCGATCTTGAGGACGTCGTCCACGGAGTCGATCCGCTTGCCGCCGACGAGCTTGCGCACCTCGGAGATGTGCAGCAGACCATCCTTGCCCGGGAGCAGGGAGACGAAGGCACCGAAGGTCGTGGTCTTGACCACGGTGCCCATGAAGCGCTCGCCCACCTCGGGCATGGTCGGGTTGGCGATGGCGTTGATCATCGCTCGAGCTGACTCGGCCGACGGGCCATCGGTCGCACCGATGTAGATCGTGCCGTCGTCCTCGATCGAGATCTGGGCGCCGGTCTCGTCCTGGATCTGGTTGATCATCTTGCCCTTCGGCCCGATGACCTCACCGATCTTGTCGACGGGAACCGTCACGCTGATCACGCGCGGGGCGAACTCGCTCATCTCGTCCGGGATGTCGATGGCCTCGGCCATGACGTCCAGGATGTGCAGGCGGGCGTCGCGGGCCTGGGTCAGCGCGCCGGCCAGAACCGATGCGGGGATGCCGCCCAGCTTGGTGTCGAGCTGGATGGCCGTGACGAACTCGCGGGTGCCGGCGACCTTGAAGTCCATGTCACCGAACGCGTCCTCAGCACCGAGGATGTCGGTCAGGGCCGCGTAGCGCGTCTCCCCGTCGACCTCGTCGGAGACCAGGCCCATCGCGATACCGGCGACCGGGGCGCGCAGCGGCACGCCGGCGTTGAGCATCGACAGGGTGGACGCACAGACCGAGCCCATGGAGGTCGAGCCGTTGGAGCTGAGCGCCTCGGACACCTGACGGATGGCGTACGGGAACTCCTCGCGGGTCGGCAGGACCGGCAGGAGCGCACGCTCAGCCAGGGCGCCGTGACCGATCTCGCGACGCTTGGGCGAACCCACGCGGCCGGTCTCACCAGTGCTGTAGGGCGGGAAGTTGTAGTTGTGCATGTAGCGCTTGCGCGTCTCCGGGGAGAGCGTGTCGAGCATCTGCTCCATGCGCAGCATGTTCAGCGTGGTGACACCCATGATCTGGGTCTCGCCGCGCTCGAAGATCGCCGAACCGTGGACGCGGGGCAGGACCTCGACCTCGGCGCCCAGGGCGCGGATGTCGGCCAGGCCGCGACCATCGATACGGACCTTGTCCCGCAGGATCCGCTGACGGATCAGCTTCTTCTGCACGGCGCGGTATGCCGCGGAGATCTCCTTGTCGCGACCCTCGAACGTGGTCTCGAGTTCGGCCTTGACGGCAGCCTTGATCTCGTCGATGCGGATCTCGCGCTCCTGCTTGCCGGCCATCTGCAGCGCGGCGGTCAGGTCGGCGGTGACGGCACCTTCGACAGCGGTGTAGACGTCGTCCTGGTAGTCCAGGAACACCGGGAAGTCCTGGACCTCCTTGGCGGCCTTTGCAGCGAGCTCGGCCTGGGCCTTGCAGAGCACCGCAATGAACCTCTTGGAAGCCTCGAGGCCCTCAGCCACGATCGGCTCGGTCGGCGCGCCCTGGCCCTGGTGCTTGACCAGATCCCAGGTGTTCATGGTGGACTCCGCCTCGACCATCATGATCGCGACGTCCTCGACACCGTCCTTGTTGGTGACGACGCGGCCGGCGACGACCATGTCAAACACCGAACGCTCGCTGTCGGCGAAGCTCGGGAAGGCAATCCAGATGCCGTCGATCAGCGAGACGCGCGTCGCGCCGATCGGGCCGCTGAACGGCAGGCCGGAGATCTGGGTTGACGCGGACGCGGCGTTGATGGCCAGCACGTCGTACTGGTGGTCTGGGTTGAGCGCCAGCACCGTGATGACGACCTGGACCTCGTTGCGCAGACCCTTCTTGAAGGTCGGGCGCAGCGGCCGGTCGATCAGGCGGCAGGTGAGAATGGCGTCGGTGGAGGGGCGGCCCTCGCGACGGAAGAACGATCCGGGGATCTTTCCGGCGGCATACATGCGCTCTTCGACATCCACCGTCAGCGGGAAGAAGTCGAACTGTTCCTTGGGGTACTTGCCGGCCGTGGTGGTCGACAGCAGCATCGTGTCTTCGTCGAGGTAGGCCACGACTGCGCCGCCGGCCTGCTTGGCAAGGCGTCCGGTCTCGAACCGGACCGTGCGGGTGCCGTGGGAGCCGTTGTCGATGGTGGCTTCGGCGAACTGAATTTCTGGACCCTCCATGGGGTCCTCCTTTTCTCTCAAGACAGCCGTGCATCGTCGTTGTGCACGTCTTATTTGGGATGAACCTTTTCTTTGGATGGGCGCTACCTGCGGCAGCGCCACGGGGGCGGTATTGCTAGTGCCCCGCTCTCATACGAATGAAGCGGCTACCTCCCATGTCGTGGAGGTGGCCGCTCCATCGAATGGAACGATTATCGGCGCAGACCAAGGCGCTTGATCAGCTCGCGGTAACGAGTGATGTCGGTGGCCTCGAGGTAGCGCAGCATGCGCTTGC
>Ga0207932_1000146_pt1 | contig 23447 bp, 13 predicted proteins | sample NGESurdeep092012_FD_184480 | JGI IMG/M metagenome (GOLD analysis project Ga0207932, IMG submission 184480) | Arctic peat soil microbial communities from Barrow, Alaska - NGEE Surface sample 415-2 deep-092012 (SPAdes) | ecosystem: Environmental > Terrestrial > Soil > Wetlands > Peat ...
CAGACGTAGAGCATGTGGTGGCCGCGCTCCATGGCTCCGGAGAGCGACTGCAGGCCGATGTCGTAGGTGCCGCCGTCACCGCCAAAGGCGATGAACTTGACGTTCTCGTCGAGCTTGCCTTGCTTCTTGAGCGAACGGTAAGCGGTCTCCACGCCAGAGAGTGTGGCGGCCGCGTTCTCGAACGCCGTATGGATGTAGCTGCCCGTCCACGATGTGTACGGGTAGATCGTCGTCGACACCTCGAGGCAGCCGGTGGCGGCCGCCACGACGACGGGATCGGAGGTGCCCATCAGCACCTGGCGCACGACGATCGGCGCGCCGCAGCCGGCGCACATGCGGTGGCCGCCGGCGAGCTTGCTGCCCTGGGCGACGAGCTCCAGCCACTTCTGGCGTGCGTTCTCGTACACGTTCGTGTCGACGACGGCGTCGACCGGACACACATCGACGCACTGGTGACACATGATGCAGCGGGACTCGTCGACGCGATAGGACTGCAACGCGCGCTGGTTGAAGGTGAGCGCGCCGGTCGGGCAGGCGGTGACGCAGCGGCCGCAGGTGATGCAGTCGGCCAGTTGGAGAGCCTCGCCGTACGGCGTGTCGACCTCGATCGTGAAGCCGCGGCCGGTGAAGTCGTAGCACGCCGGCCCGGCGACGTCGCGACAGACGCGCACGCAGCGGCCGCACGCTATGCAACGGTTCATGTCGCGCTGGATGAACGGGTGCTCGTGCGCGACGGCGACGTCGCGTACGCGGCCTCCCGGGGCGACGAGGTCGTTCTCGGTGATGTCGTACTCCACGCCGAGCTTCTGCAGGTCGCAGTCGCCGAGCGAGGGACAGACGCACTTGAGGCAGCGCTCGGCCTCGGCGCGCGCGGCCGCCGGGCCGAGGCCCCTCTCGACCTCGTCGAAGACCGCCGTGCGCTTGGCTTTGGCCAGCTGCGGCATCGTGGCGCGCTTCTTCGGTTCCTCCGCGATGCCCATTTTGAGCCAGACGGGGAAGCGCTCGGCGAGCCGCTCGCCGAGCGGTCCGAGCTGCGCGGCGTCGCGCAGCTGGTCGAGGTAGGGCAGCCCGCTGTAGAGGGCCAGCTTGGCCTCGACCTCGGCCAGATCGACGCCGCGCAGCGAGGCGTCGATGGCGAGCGCCGCGCGCTTGCCACCGGCGACCGCATGGATCGCCGACTTGGCGCCGGTGACGGCGTCGCCGGCGGCGAACACACGCGTCGTCGTCGTGCGCCCGGTGAAATAGTTGGCCTCGAGCGTGTTCCAGGCGGAGAGCGTGACCTCCTCGCCGCTGTCGCCCAGATTGGGCACGTAGGCGACAGCCGAGATCACCGTCTTGGCCTCGGTGTCGAATCGCGAGCCTTTGATCTCTCTCACCTTGCGGCCGTCGTGGGCGAGGCGGGCGCACTCCACAGCCGCCGGCTTGCCGCCCCGGGCGAGCTTGACACGCTTGGCCTCGACCATGAACTCGAACTCGATACCCTCGTCCAACGCCGCCGTGAGCTCACGCGCGCCGGCCTCGACGTTGGCGACGTCGTGGCGTGCGAGCACGGTGACCTTGGCGGCGCCGAGCCGGCGCGCGGCGCGCGCCGCGTCGAGCGCCGCCGGCCCGTCGCCGATGACGGCGACACTGTCGGCGACCCGCACCTTCTTGCCCTCGCGGACGCTGCGCAACAGGTCGAGCGATTCGATCACCGCCTCGCTGCCGGGGAGGCGCGACTTGGCCGTCTGCCAGGCGCCGACGCCGACGAAGATCGCGTCGAAGCCGGCGGCGAGCAGGCCCTCGAGCGTGACCTCGTCGCCGAGGGCGATGTTGTCGACGAACCGCACTCCTGCCTGCCACAGCGGTTCGAGCTCGCGGTCGAGCGTCTTTTCGGGCAGCCGGAACTCGGGGATGCTGTAGCGCAGCATGCCGCCGGGCTTGTCGTTGGTGTCGTAGATCGTCACCTGGTGGCCGGCCCGTGTGAGGAACCAGGCGCAGCTCAGGCCGGCCGGTCCGGCGCCGATCACGGCGATGCGCTTGCCGGTGGGTGCGCCGGCGACGAGTGTCGCCGGCGCATGGTCGCCGGCGGCGCGGTGCAGGGCGCAGATCGCGATCGGATCGTCGACCTCACCGCGGCGACACACGGGCTCGCAGTAGCGCGGACAGACGCGGCCGAGTATGCCGGGGAACGGCAGTTCGTCGCGCACGACCGCGGCCGCGCCGGCCATTTCGCCGGCGGCGACGAGCTCGAGGTAGGCGGGGATGTCGATGTGCGTGGGGCAGGCCCACGAACACGGCGCCTCACAGTACGCGTTGTGGTCGGAGAGGTACATCTTGAGGTAACTCTCTCGGCGGGCACGGATCTTGGCCGTCGACGTTTTGACGACCATGCCATCGGCGACCCATGTGGTGCAGGCCGCCTGCAGCTTGCTCAACCCCTTGACCTCGATCAGGCAGAGCCGGCAGGCGCCCCAGGCGGCCATGCCCTCGGTGTGGCAGAGGGCGGGGATGTCGATGCCCGCCGCGCGCGCGGCGCTGAGCACCGTGCCGCCGCTCTTGGCGGTGACCTGCTTGCCGTCGATCGTCAGCTTGACGGTGGTCTTGGTGAGCGGGCTCATCTGGACCTCCCCTCGGCCACCGCAAGAACGCCGGTATCAACGTCGATGGCGTCGAAATTGCACACCTGGCGACACGTGTCGCACTGGATACAGAGCTTCTGGTCGATCTTGTGCAGCTGCTTGCGCCCACCGGAGACGGCGTTCGTGGGGCAGGCGTCGAAGCACGCGTGGCAGCCGTTGCAGTTGATCTTGCTGACCGTGTATCTGATCAGCGGCCGGCAGACCTTGGCGGGGCAGCGCCCGTCGACGACGTGGGCGACGTACTCGTCGCGGAAGTAGCGCAGCGTCGTCAACACAGGGTTGGGGGCGCTGCCGCCGAGCTGGCAGAGCGAGCCCTCGATGACATCGTCCGAGAGCTGCTCGAGCCGGTCGAGGTCGTCGAGCGTGCCGCGGCCGGCGGTGATGCGCTCGAGGATCTCGAGCATGCGCTGCGTGCCGACCCGGCAAGGAACGCACTTGCCGCACGACTCGTCGGCGGTGAACTTGAGAAAGTACTTGGCGAAGTCGACCATGCACGTCGTGTCGTCGACGACGACCATGCCGCCGGAGCCCATCATCGAGCCGTAAGCGGTGAGGTTCTCGAAGTCGATCGGCGTGTCGAGCAGATCGGCGGGCAGGCAGCCACCCGACGGCCCGCCGAGCTGCACGGCCTTGAACTCGCGACCGGGCAGCATGCCGCCGCCGATCTCGAAGATGACCTCACGCAGGCTGGCGCCCATCGGTACCTCGACGAGGCCCGAGTTACGCACCTTGCCGGTCAGCGAGAAGATCTTCGTGCCCTTCGAGGTGTCGGTGCCCATCGCCGCGAACGCCTTGGCGCCGTGATTGACGATCCACGGCACGGTGGCGTAGGTCTCGACGTTGTTGAGGCTCGTGGGCTGCTGCCACAAGCCGTGCGCGACAGTGCGGATGTGCTTGCCGCGCGGCATGCCGCGATGGCCCTCGATCGACGCGGTGAGCGCCGTCGACTCGCCGCAGACGAAGGCGCCGGCGCCCTGGTTGATGCGCAGATCGAAGGACCAGCCGGTGCCGAAGATGTCGGCGCCGAGCAGGCCGCGGTCGCGTGCTTCCGCGAGGGCATGGCGCAGGCGCGCCACTGCCAGCGGGTACTCGTGGCGCACGTAGATGTAGCCCTCGTCGGCGTCGATCGCAAAGGCGGCGATGAGCATCCCCTCGATGACGGAATGCGGATTGTCCTCGAGCACGGCGCGGTCCATGAAGGCGCCGGGGTCGCCCTCGTCGCCATTGCAGATGATGTAGTGCTTGTCGCCCGGATTGTCGCGGCAGTAGCGCCACTTCTTGCCCGTGGGGAAGCCGGCGCCGCCGCGGCCGCGCAGACCGGAGAGCTCGATCTCGTCGATCACCGCCACGGGGTCGGCGGCGGCAAGTACCTTGGCGAGCGCGGAGTAGCCGCCGCGGGCCAGGTAGTCGTCGATCGAGGTGGGGTCGATGAAGCCGTTGATCGCGCGCGCAACGCGAGTCTGCCGGGCGTAGAAGGGGATGTCTTTCTCCAGAGCGACGGATGCTCCGCTCGCCGGGTCGCGATAGAGCAGCTTGTCGACGACGCCGTCGCCGACCACGCTCGTCTCGACGATCGCGTCGATGTCGCGTGGCTTGAGGCGCGGGTAGAAGACGCCACGCGGATGGACGACGACGATCGGCCCCTCCTGGCACAGCCCGTGGCAGCCGGTCTCGACCACGGTCACCTTGTCGGTGAGGCCGCGCGCGTCGAGCGACTTGCGCACGGCGTCGGTCAGCGCCTGACGACCAGAGGCGTTGCAGGTGGTGCCCGCACAGATGCGGATCTTGAGCGTGTCTTCGCCGCCGGTCGTGTTCTGCGGGCGGAAGGCCGCGCGGAGCGCCTTGTCGATGCGTGCCGCTCGCGGGGAGGCGGCGCTGATGTTCCTGGCTGCCACCTCAGGCCTCCTCTCGCTTGCGGAGCTGATGCACAAGCTTGCGCGCCTGCTGCGGCGTGACTCGGCCGTGCGTCTCCTCTTCGCCGACGCGGACCGCCGGCGCCAGCGCGCAGGCGCCGACGCAGTTGACGGACTGCAGGGTGAACAGCATGTCGGCGGTAGTGCCGCCCACCGGGATGTCGAGCTCCTGGGCGAACGCCTCCGCGACGAGCGGCGCGCCGGCGACGTGACAGGCGGTGCCCATGCATACGCTGATCACGTGCTTGCCGACCGGCTCAAGCCGGAACTGCGCGTAGAAGCTGGCGACGCCGTAAACGCGCGAGAACGGCAGCGAGAGCTCGCCGGCGATCTCCTCCAGCGCTCGGCGCGGTAGCCAGCCGTATGTCTCCTGGGTCGTGTGGAAGGCCTCGATCAGGCCGGAGCCCTCGCGCAGGCGCCAGATGACCGTATCGAAGAGCGCCATGTCGATCTCGGGTTGGGCGGCGGTAGCCGCGGCTTTGGCCGCCGCCACATCGAACGGCAGCTCGGGGTGCTCCGGGCAGTAGTCGATCTCGATGCAATCGACGGGGCAGCTGCGCTCGCACAGTGTGCAGGCGTAGCAGCGGTACGTGCCCCCCTTGTCTTGAACGAGATCGAACAAGCCGACGGCGTGACGCTTGCCGACGAGCTCGCGACGCTCGAAGTCGATGCCCTTGAGCACTTCGTAGAGCGCCGAGCCCTTGGGCTCGACCTTGACCTTGCCGTTTCCTTTGCTCTTGGTCGCCATCGCAGCCACCTACTCCTCGCGCAGGTTGAGGTAGCGACGCTCAACCGTTGTCTTCGTCTTGCGTTTCGCTGCGTCGCGCAGCACCGTGAACGCCTGCTCGATGTTGGCGGGGAAGATGTCGCGCCCGCCGAGTCCGTAGATGAACGGCAGCACCTGCGGGCGCGGGTCGCAGTCGTACAGGGCGGAGCGGGCCTCGAGGAACACGGGGCCGCCCTCGGCGCCGAAGGAGTCGGAGCGGTCCATCACGCCGACGACCTTGCAGCCGCCGAGGACCCTGGCGTATTCGGCCGCGGGGAACGGCCTGAAGACGCGCACGCGCACCATGCCGGCGTTGACGCCCCTGGCGCGGAGCTTGTCGACGACCATGCGGGTCGCGCCGGCGGTCGAACCGACGACGACGATGGCGATCTCGGCGTCGTCCATGCGGTATGGGTCGAGCAGGTGATACCGGCGGCCCGACACCCTGGCGTAGTCCATAGCCACCTCGTCGATCACCTTGAGGGCGCGGTCCATCGCTTGCTGCTGCCGCGCCTTGTGCTCGAAGAACCAGCCGTGCAGGCCATCGAACGGGCCCACTGTCACCGGGTGCTTGCTGTTGAGCAACGGGTTGATGGCCTGGAACGGGCCGATGAACTCCTGCACCTGCTCGGTGGTGAGCTCCTGTAACGGGCCGATGGCTCCCGAGATGACGTAGCCGTCCATCATGGTCATGACCGGGGTGCGGACCTCGGGATGCTCGGCGATGCGCACGGCCATCAGATGGTTGTCGTAGGCCTCCTGGTGAGCCTCGCCGTAGAGCTGGATCCAGCCGGTGTCGCGGGCGCCCATCGAGTCGGAATGATCGCAGTGGATGTTGATCGGGCCCGACAGGGCGCGGTTGACGTTGGCCATGACGATCGGCAGACGGTAGCCGGCGGCCACGTGCAGCAGCTCCCACATGAGCGCGAGACCCTGGGAGCTGGTGGCGGTCATGGTGCGGGTGCCGCCTGCAGACGCGCCTATGACGGCGCTCATCGCCGAGTGTTCGCTCTCGACGGTGACGAACTCGGTGTCGACCTTACCGTCGGCGACGTACTGGGCAAAGATCTGCACGATCTCGGTTGCGGGGGTGATCGGGTAAGCGGCGACCACGTCGGGGTTGACCTGACGCATAGCTTCGGCGACCGCCTCGTTGCCGGTGACGGCAAGGATGGTGGCTTGCTCGGTGGTCACCTCTCTACTCCTTCTCGTCGAGTTTCATGACGATCGCGGCGGTCGGGCACTCCTTGGCGCAGATGCCGCAACCCTTGCAGTGCGCGAGGTCGACGCCGACCGCCTTGTCCTCCTCGATGATGATCGAGGCATCCGGGCAGTAGAAGTAGCACAGCATGCACCCGTCGCACTTCTCGCTGTCGATGACCGGCACGTTGGTGCGCCAGCCGCCGGTCTCGTTGTAGATCGAATTGCCCGCCTCGGGGATCGTCGCTCCGAGTTCATGCCGATTGCTGCCCCACGAGTCGATGTCGTCGATATTCCACTTGGCCTTGGGCAACCGCTTGGCGCGCGGCTTGCGGGGGGGTGCCGGCTGCTTGGCGCCGGTCTTCTTCTCGACTGTCATTCGCCCTGGACCTCCTCGTAGGAGCGCGTGATCGCCTCGATGTTGCCTTCGACCACCTTGGGCGGGAACTTCTTGCCGAAGTCCGCGCGCAGGAAGTCGACCACGCTCGCGAGCGGGAACAGGCCGGCGATGCGGGTCAGCGCGCCGACCATCGGTGTGTTCGGTATCGGCCGGCCGATCGTCTCGGTGGCGATGCGCGTGGCGGCGATCGAGAAGAGGCGGTGGCCCTCGATGTGGTACTTCGCTCTCAGCTTCGCCGGCGGCAGGTCGGAGTTGACGAGCACGATCGCGTCTTCGGGCGCGCCTTTGGTGACGTCGACGATGCTCAGTAGCGTCGGGTCGAGCACGACGACGATCTGCGGGTTCTCGATGCCGCAGTAGATCTGGATCGGCTCGTCACTGATCCGCGTGAAGGCGACGATCGGCGCTCCGGATCTCTCGGGGCCGTATTCGGGGAAGGCCTGGAAGTATTTCTTCTGACCGAGCGCTACTTCGGCGACCATCTTGGCCGCCGTGACCGCGCCTTGGCCGCCCCTGCCGTGCCAGCGGATCTCGGTGAGCGCTTGCATAGTCATCTCCTCTTTGCAGTGGTCGCCATCGCGGTCAGGCCTCGTGCGGGCGACGCGCGTCGCGCCGGCCGCTGAGCGCCCGACCGAGCGTGAGCTCGTCGGCGTATTCGAGATCGCCGCCGACCGGCAACCCGCTCGCCAGGCGCGAGACGCGCACGCGCTCGGGCAGCAGGTCGGCGATGTACATCGCCGTCGCCTCGCCGGTCATCGTGGGGTTGGTCGCCAGGATGACCTCCGTTATCCCCGTTTCGGCTCTCTGCACGAGCTCGGCGATGCGCAGATCGCCGGGGTCGACGCCGTCGAGCGGCGAGAGCGCGCCGCCGAGCACGTGGTACAGGCCGTGAAACTCGCGCGTGCGCTCGACCGGGACGATATCTGCCGGCTGCTCGACGACGCAGATCACCGACGGGTCGCGACGCGTGTCGCTGCAGATGGTGCACAGCTCGCCTTCGGCGAGGTTGAAGCAGCGCGCGCAGAACCCGATCTTCTCCTTGACCTCGACGATCGCCGCCGCGAGCGGCAGGATCTCGTCGGGTCTGAGCCTCAGCATGTGGAACGCAAGGCGTTGCGCGGTGCGCGGGCCGATGCCTGGTAGCTTGGCGAGCTCCGTGATCAAACGCTCGACAGCCGGTGAGTACACTTCTCTGCTCCTTGCGCCGCATGACGACGGCTCGGGGTCTTGGTGGTACGTCTCGCGCCCGTAGCAGCGCAACGGCGGCAGGGGGCAAGTACACATTCTAACCGTTCGCCGACCGCCTCAGCAACGCGATGGCGTCGCCAAAAGCGGAGTATTACACTCCGCTATCCATGGTACCCGACCGAGGCTGGTGTATCAAGTCGTCAGCTTCGGCTACAGGAGACCCGGGATGTTGGGCAGGTCCATGCCGCCGGTGATGCCGCCGAGCTTCTTGGAGGCAAGGTCCTGGGCGGCCCGCAAGGCTTCGTTGGTGGCCGCGACGACCATGTCCTGCAACATCTCGACATCGTCCGCGTCGACCGCCTGGGGGTCGATGCGCACCTCCTGGATCTCGAGGCTACCGCTGACGACGACGGTGACCATGCCGCCGCCGGCGCTCGCCTCCACGGTCTCGTCGGCGAGCTGTTCCTGCGCCTCGGCCATCTTCTGCTGCATCTGCTGGACCTGCTTCAGCATCTTCTGGTACTGCGGGTTCATCGACGACCCCTCTCGTGCTGCTCGTCCATGGGCTGCGTCACTTCTCCTCGGGAAGCACCTTGGCGTCGAACTCCTTGGTCACCAGGGCGATCTTCTCGGCGAAACTGAGCGACTCTTGCGGTGCGGCAGAAGCCGCCGGAGCTTCCACGGCGGCCTCGAAGCCTACCGCGAGCCGGTGCCCGACGACCTCGACGATCGCTGCCGCGAGCAACGCTTCGTTGCCCGCCTCCGCGGCTTTGGTCACCGCGAACTGGGACGGCAACGCGAGCGTCAGGCGATTCTGAGCGAGCGCCTTGGGGCGCGCGTCGCGCAGGGCCGCGTACAGCGGCACGCTGCTCGCTTGCACACGCTGGAGGATGAGCTTCCAGGCGCGCTTGACGCGGTCGAGATCGAGCTCACCCGGCGGCTCGGCGGCCGGCTCGACGGCGTCCTCTGTCGCGGTTTCGGCGGTCGTGGCTGTGGCCGGCTCTGTCGCGTCGAGGGCGGCGGCCGACCGGCCCTCGGTTGCGCCGCTGGCCTTTTTGCCCGGAGCGCCCGCAGCCACGGGCCCGCTGCCGGGCGGCGCGACGCCCGCAATCGACGGCGTGACACCCGCAATCGACGGCGTGACACCCGCAGCAGACGGCGCGGCGCGGCCGGCGCCGCTGCGCGGCGCGTTCGCCGCGCCCGCCGCGCCGCCGCCGCTCTCGAGGCGCCGCAGGCGCTCCTCGAGAGCGGCCGGGGTGTGATCGAGTTGCGGCTGCGTCATGCGCACGAGCGCGAGCTCGAGCTGCAGACGGCCGTCGAGGCCGGCGCGGATCTCGGATTGGGCCGCGCCGAGAGCCTCGATGAAGCGCAGGAGCTCGTGCGGGCCGATCTGATTGGCCTGCGCGTGGAGCTGCTCGAGGTGCTGGTCGTCGAGGCCGACGTTCTGGCTGAGCGTGCGCAGCATCGCGGGGTCGTCGGCGACCTCCTCGATATGTTGCAGCAGGAAGAGCTGCCGCAGGTGGCGGAGGAGGTCGCGGATGAACTGGCTGTAGTTGGTGCCCTCTTCGGCGCGGCGCTGCACGAAGAGCAGCGCGCGCGCCGCGTCGCGCTCGATGACGTAGTCGACGACCTCGAAGAGCAGCTCGATCGGGATGATGCCGAGTACCTCGAGCACATTGCTCGCGGTGATGTGGTCGTCGCTGAAGGTGGCGAGCTTGTCGAGCGTACCGATCGCGTCACGGAAGCTGCCCTCGGCGTGACGCGCGATCTCAAAGAGCGCGGGCTCGTCGATCGCGATCCCCTCGCCCTCGGCGATGCGCGCCAGCACGGCGACGATCTCCGCCGCGAGCGGCCTGTGGAAGTCGAAGCGCTGGCAGCGCGACACGATCGTCTCGGGGATCTTGTGCGGTTCGGTCGTGGCGAGTACGAACACGACGTGGGGCGGCGGCTCCTCGAGTGTCTTGAGGAGCGCGTTGAAGGCCTCCTTGGTGAGCATGTGGACCTCGTCGATGATGTAGACCTTGGAGCGCCCCTGGACGGGAGCGAAGGCGACCCTGTCGCGCAGCTCACGGATGTCGTCGATGCCGCGGTTGGAGGCGGCGTCCATCTCGATCACGTCGAGCGACGTCGATGCGGCGATGGAAAGGCAGCTGAGACACTCGCCGCAGGGCGTCGTTGTGGGCGCCGGGTACTTCTCGCAGTTGAGCGCCTTGGCGAGGATCTTCGCCATGCTCGTCTTACCGATGCCGCGTGGCCCAGCGAAGATGTAGGCGTGCGCGACCGAACCGGCGTTGACGGCGTTCTTGAGAGTGCGCGCCACGTGGTCCTGGCCGACGACATCGTCGAAGGTCTGCGGCCGGTACTTGCGATAGAGCGAGAGCTTCATGGAGTCACTAGTCTACCCGCCGCAAGGGTCGCGGTGAAGGTTCGGTGAAGGCCGACGGGCGGCCGCGGTCGTCTGCGACCGCGGCCGCCCGTCGCGCGCGAAGAAGAAACGGCCGCGCACCCGCCGTCGAAACACACCCTCCGAGCGTCCTTGCCGGGGGCCAGCTCCGGCCAGGCGTACCTGCGGCACATGGGATTGCCTGCTTACCGCTGCTTCCTCCCGGACCTGACGGGGTTCGCAGGGTCCCATTGCGCAGGACCCGGCCATCGACGCCGCACACCGGCCGACAGCCTCACAGGGCGGATCCTCGGGCGGGGATTCAGCCCCGCTGTAGCGGATTGCGGGTACAGGGCACCGCTGCCTCCCCGCCTAGCGCGACCAGGAGCCAGTGTAGCACGCCCTTCGGGGCGGGCCAACGTCGGCGGCGGAGCCGCTGGACGCGGCTCAGACCGCGGCGATCTCGGCGATCGCCGCGAGCACGGCGTCGGGTCGCGCGAAGTGCGGCAGATGCCCGACGCCGGGAAGCACGACGAGGCGCGATCCCGGGACAAGCCGGTGCAGCCGGTTGCTCTCCTCCGGCGAGACGACGTGGTCCGCCGAGCCGGTGAGCACCAGGAGCGGCACCCGGACTCGAGGATAGGACCGGTAGATCGCGCGCAAGCCCTCGTTCACGGCGTGCAGATCGTCGGCATCGTGGGCGAGTCGATCCGGACGGAGGGCAAGGGCGAGCGCGACGCGCCTGTACTTCACGTTCTCGGGATCGGGCGCGAACAGCCGGCGGACGATCGCCGGGCCGACCGCATAGCCGAACGGCACGGCGATCGTCCGCAGTACCACAGCGGCGAGCAGGCGGTGGCGCGCGAGCGCCGTCATCGACGGCTGCGGCCCTGAATACGGCAGCACGTGCCCGCTGATCGTGACGACGGCGCCGACCTCGTCCGGATAGCCGACCGCGTACGCCATCGCCGCGGCGCCGCCCAGCGAGTGGCCGACGAGGACCGGCCGCTCTAGGCCGAGGGCGCGCACGACGCCGCGGATGAAGCGCGCCTGCACGATCGGCGAGCCGCCGTCGGTCGCCGGTCTCTCGCTGTATCCACAGCCGGGCCGGTCGACGGCGACGGCGTCATAGCGTTGAGCCGCGGCGTCGAACAGCGAGAGCGTGAAATCGTAGACGGAGCCCTTGGCGCCGTGGATGAAGACCACCGGCCGACCGGTGCCGCGGCGCACATAGTGGAGCCGCACGCCGTCGACCGTGACGAACTCTCCCGGAGCCGGGTAGGCGGCGAGGCTACGCCGCACGAGCGCCTGCGTGACGAGGGCGCCGCCGGCCGCCACCGCCGATGTCACGAGTGCGATTCTCCTAGCTTGCAATGAGACTCCGGGACGCTACTCTGGAAGCTGGACCTGTGAGGATTCTCCGCGTTCCCGGCAGTGGAGGCAACCATCAAGAGCACCGTGCTCGCGCTTGTGACGGCAGCGTTCGTTGCCCTGGTGACGCTCGCCGGCGTGCACCAGCTCCGCGCCCCGCGCGCCCTGCCGGAGACTGCCCCCCTCGAGCAGTTCTCCGCCGGCCGTGCGATGCACCTGCTCGAGATCGTCGCCAGCGCTCCCCATCCGATCGGCTCGGCCGCCGAGGGCAGCGTCCGCGGCTACATCTACCGTCAGCTCACGGGCATGCATCTCGAGGCTCAGATCGAGACGCGGCAGGTGCTCACTCCAGACTATGTGCGCGTCGCCGGCACCGTGCACAACATCATCGGGATACTGCCCGGCAGCGACCCGACGAAGGCCATCGTGCTGGTCGCCCACTACGACACTGTGCCGGCGGCACCGGGCGCGGCCGACGACAGCTCGAGCGTGTCCGTGCTTCTCGAAGCGGCGCGCACACTGCGCACGGGGCCGCCATTGCGTAACGACGTGGTCTTCCTGTTCACCGACGGCGAGGAGCCGGGGCTGCTCGGTGCGCAAGCCTTTGTCACCGACCCGCTGTGGAAGAACCGGGTGGGCGTGGTGCTCAACTTCGACAACCCCGGCACTTCGGGTCCTTCGCTGATGTACGAGACCAGCGCCGACGACGGCTGGCTCGTGCGCCAGTTCGCGGCGGCCGTGCCCTCGCCGTTCACGTCGTCCCTGATGAACGCCGCCTCGCGTGGTACCTGGGTCGAATGCGATTTCACGCCGATGCGCAGTGCCGGCTTCTCCGGCATGAACTTCGCCTCCCTGGACGCGACCGCGATCAACCACACCGGCCTTGACGATCTCGCGCACGTCAACCCGGACAGCATGCAGCAGGCGGGCGACTACGCGGTGGGGTTGGCGCGCCGCTTGGGCGGTCTCGATCTGCTCGCCGTGCGCGCGCCCGACCTCGTCTACTTCAATCTCTTCGGGTCGGGCCTCGTTGTGTACAGCGAGCGTTGGGTGCCCTGGCTGGTCGCTGCCGCCGGTCTCGGTCTGGCGACGATCGTCTGGTGGGGTCGTCGGCGGGGGATGCTCTGGCTCAACGGGGTGGCGATCGCGGCTACGGTCACGCTAGGTACGGCGATCGCCGCCGAAGGCCTGGTCGCGATCGTCTGGATGATGGTCAGCGGCCAGTACTATCGACGGCCGATGAGCAACGGCGCCGTGATCGTCAACAATCTCGACCGCCTCGGCCTCGTGCTGATCGCAGCCGCCGTCGTCGTCGGTATCGTCATCGTCTCCCTGCGGAGGCTTCAAGTGCTCGAGGTCGCCACCGGGGGGCTGCTCTGGTGGTTGGTCTTCGCCGCCGCCACCGCCGCCGTTCAGCCGGGCGCCAGCTACCTGTTCGTCTGGCCGCTGCTCTTCGCCGAGGCGGGTGTCGCCGTCGTGATCGCCCTCGGGCCGACTCGGCTACGTTCTGTGTGGACACTCGTGGTGGCCGCGGTCGGCGTCGCGCCAGGGCTGTTCGTGATGAGCGCCGTGACTTATCTCTTCCTGCTCTCGGCGGGCCTGCGCGTGGCCGGCACCGTGCTCATCACCTGCCTTGTCGTCAACCTGCTGGGCGTGCTCGCCGACCATGTCGCCCGGCCGGCTCGATGGCTGCCTCCCGTGGCGCTCGCGCTCGCCGGACTGGCGCTGCTCATCACTGCCGGCGCGTCGGCGAGCCGTGCGGGTTCACGGCCGCACTTCGACACGCTCTTCTACCGGCTCGACAGTGGCACGCGCACGGCGCAGTGGCAGAGCCTCGACGATGAGCCGGATCGATTCACGCAGCGGTTCCTTTCCAACCATCCCGGGCAGTCGTTCAACGTCGAGTACTTCCCCATGGTCGGACAACTCTACTGCCGCGACGCCCCGGCACCGTATCTCAAGTTGTCGGCGCCGGCGGTGACCGTCATCGATGATCGGGTGAAGGGCGTGCGGCGGTTGCTGCACCTGCACATCGGGTCGCGGCGGGGGGCGCCGTTGCTGAGCGTGCTCGTCACGTCGGTGGTCGGTCCGCTCGACGCGTGGCTCGGCGCGGAATCCGTGCGTGGTGAGGACACGCGCGCGCTCGACGGCACTCCCGTAAGGTGGGGACTGGATTACGTCGGACTGCCACGCCGCGGCATCGACTTGACCTTCACGTGCGATGCCGGGCGCGACTTTCAGCTGAAGGTGATCGATTACTCGTACGGGCTGCCGCCGGAGCTGTCGTGGCTCGGTCTCCAGCGGCCGCCCGGCGTGATGGCGGCCGGCGACATCGGCGACGGCACGATGGTGTCGCGGTCGTTCGATCTGGGGAGCGGCCCGGCGGCACAGCGCTAGCCGCTCCCATGCGTTCGTGCCGTCGCCTCGCTAGAGACGCAGTACGAGCTTGCGCAGCGTCGGCTCGTCGCCGGGGCGGATGTCGAAGCCCAACGACTCGGCGAACCGCGTCATCCCCGGGTTGGCGGCAAGAGCGTCGCCGGTGATCTCGCGCACGTGCCGGTCGCGTGCCGCCTGGATGAGCGCCTCCATAAGGCGACTGCCGATGCCCTTGCGCTGATAGTCGTCGCGAATGACGATCGCGAACTCGCCCTCTTCGGCGTTGGCGGTCTCGATCGTCAGTCGGGCGACGCCGAGCATGGATGTCTTTTTGCGACCCTTGGGCACGGCGAATGCGGCGATCGCGATCTCGCGGTCGTAATCGATGTGGCAGTAGCGGACGAGCAACGACTTGGTGATCTCGGGGACCGGGCCGAAGAAGCGGTACTCGGCGGTCTCAGCCGAGAACGACTCGATCATCTCCGACCACAGCGGCTCGTCCTCGGGCTTGATCGGACGCAGGAGGAGCTTGTCACCGTTGAGCGCGTACTCCCACTGATACTTGCTCGGATACATCGAGATCATCAGGTGAGAGCCGGGCAACGTGATCTTGCGCACGTCCTTGGGCTCGATGACGATGCGCGCGTCGAGCGCGCTGAGGCCGTCGGGCCGCACCTGCAGGGGGTTGGCGTCCATTTCGACGATCTCCGGGAAGTCGACGAGCAGGTAGCTGAACTTGACCAGCGTCTGCTCGAGCGCATTCATGTCGACCGGCGGCTTGCCACGATATCCCTGGAGGAGCCTGGACACGACCGTGCTCTGGATCATCGAACGCGCCAGGGCCTGGTTGAGCGGCGGGAAGTCGACGGCGACGTCGCGGTAGAGCTCCACGCCGGTACCGCCCATGCCGAACATCAGTGCCGGGCCAAATGTCGCGTCGCGCTTGGAGCCGATGATCACCTCGTAGCCGCCGCGCGACATCGCCTCGACCGCGACGCCGACGATCTGCGCATCGGGCGCCGACTCCGTGACGCGCTTGATGATCTGCGCGAACTGGTTGGCGGCTTCGGGCGCCGAGCGCACATTTAGGGCGATGCCGCCGACGTCACTCTTGTGGGTGATGTCGTGGCTGAGGATCTTGATCGCCACGGGGAAGCCGATCTGCTTGGCGGCGGCGACGCACTCGTCGGGGGTGGTCGCGACGAGCGTCTTGACCACCGGGATGTCGTAGGCCTCGAGCACGCGCTTGGCCTCGACCTCGCTGAGGATCGAGCGGCCGGAACGCGCCACTTCGATGAAGATCTTCTTGACCGCCTCGCGATCGGGGGCGAAGTCGGGCAGGATGTCGGCCGGCGTCTCGTAGAGGTTCGCCAAGTTGCGTGTGTACTGGAACATGTACATGTAGGCGCGCACCGCGTCCTCGGGCGTGTCGAAAGTCGGCACGTGCGCCGTGCGGAAATTGCGCACGCCCTCGGCAACCTTGATCACGCCCATGAACGAGGTCAGCAACGGCTTCGTCGGGTGCTTGGCGGCGACCTGGACGAGCGCCTCGGCGGTCTCCGTGGGGTAGCTCATCGCCTGCGGTGTGAGGATCGCGAGGACGCCGTCGCAGCCAGGGTCCTCCATCAGCGCTTCGGCCGCCCGCAGGTAACGGTCGGCGTCGGCGTCGCCACCGACATCGACCGGGTTGCCACGGGCGGCGAACCCCGGCAAGAACTCCTTGAGCTTGGCGTCGGTCTCGGGGCTGAGTTCGGCGAGCTCGCCGCCGAGGGAGAGCAGCCGGTCGGCGGCCATCACGCCGGGCCCGCCGGCGTTGGTGACGATCGCCAGCTTGGGGCCGCGCGGGCTGCTGAGGCGCGAGAGCGTCTCGGAGCAGTCGAAGAGGTCCTCGATCTCGTCCACGCGGACGATGCCGGCGCGGCGGAAGACGGCGCTGTAGAGCGTGTCGTCGCCGGCGATCGCGCCGGTGTGCGAAGCCGCCGCCATCGCCGAACGCGCGGTGCGCCCCGACTTGACGACGATGATCGGTTTCGTCTTGGCGAAGTGACGCGCCGCGCTCATGAACTTGCGCGCGTCGGTGATCGATTCGATGTACAGGATGATCGAGCTCGTGTGCGGGTCGGCGCCGAAGTAATCGATCAGGTCGCCGAAGTCGACGTCGCTCATCGAGCCGACCGAGACGAACGCCGAGAAGCCGACCTCGTTGGCGGCCGCCCAGTCGAGGATGGCTGCGCCGAGGGCGCCGGACTGGCTGAAGAACGCGACGCGGCCGGCCGGCGGGATGACGTGGGCGAAGGTGACGTTGAGATTGAGCGCCGGGCGGATGTAGCCGAGGCAGTTGGGGCCGACGACGCGCAGGCCGTACGAGTCGGCGATCGCGAGCACTTGGTCTTCGAGCTTCTTGCCCGCCGCGCCGACCTCCTTGAACCCGGACGAGACGATGACGGCGCCGGCGACTCCGGCCTCGCCGCACTCACGCACGACCGCGGGCACGGCCTTGGCGGGCACGGCGATCACGGCGAGATCGATCTTGCGCGGCACTTGGGAGATCGACGCGTAAGCCTGGATGCCCTGGACGGCCGGTGCCGACATGTTGACGGGGTACACGACGCCGTCGTATTCGGCGCCGATCAGGTTGCGCAGCAGGATGTAGCCGACGGAGCCCTTCTTGTTGGAGGCGCCGACGACGGCGATCGTCCTCGGCTCGAACAGCTTGTCAAGATTGTGTGTGCTCATGTGCCGTCCCGTCCTGAGAGTCGTTCGCCCGTCGAAAATGGGCCGGTGGCGCGACCGTCGCTGTGCGTGTGTCAGATTGCACAAGCTTACGCCTCTCCGGCCGCGGATTCACCTCCGGGGGTGGGCCACAGTGGTCAAATCGCTCGTTGTCGCGTGCGCCAGAGTGAGAGCGATGGGCGGCGGAGCGTGAGGGGCGCGGGGTGCCGCCGGCGCCCCGCGCCAGAAGAGACCTCAGACGCGCAGCAGGATACTGCGGATCTCCGGGTCGTCCGAGGGGTGGGCCTCGAAGCCGAGCGACTCCGCGAAGCGGAGCATCGGGATGTTGGCGGCCAGGACGTGGCCGTAGATCTCGCGAACGTAGTGGTCGCGGGCCGCCTCGATCAGCGCGTTCATGAGCCGTCTGCCGAGTCCCTTGTGCTGGGAGTCGTCGCGCACGACGATGGCGAACTCGCCCTGGTCGCCGCCCGGCGTCTCGACCGTGAGGCTGGCCACACCGAGCATCTGGCGGGCGGGTTCTTCGGAGATCGCCACGAGGGCGATCTCGGAGTCGTAGTCGATGTGGCAGTAGCGCACGAGCATCGCCTTGGTGATCTGCTTCACCGGGCCGAAGAACCGGTACTCGGCCGACTCGGTCGACAGTGACGCGATCATGTCGGCCCAGAGCGGTTCATCCTCAGGCCGGATCGCGCGGATCTCGACCTCCTGCGCGCCCACTCTGGTCATCTGCCGGTACTTCGAGGGGTACATCGAGACGATCAGATGAGATCCTGGTCGCGCGATCTTGTGCACCTCTTTCGGGGAGATCTCGATGCGTGCGTCGAGCACGCGGAGACCATCAGGGCGTACCTGCAGTGGGCACAGTTCGGTGGCGACGATCTCGGGGAAGTCGACGAGCAGGTAGCTGAACTTGACGAGCGCCTCCTCCAGTGCTCCCGTCTCGATCGGCTGGCGGCCGTGGTCGCCGCGGAAGAGCATCGCGACCTTCGATTCGCCGACGAGCGAGCGGGCCAACGCCTGGTTGATCGGCGGAAACTCGACGGCGACGTCGCCCCCGGGACCGACATCGTCCTCGCGCCGGCCGAGGAAGAGGGCCGGCCCGAACGTCTGGTCACGCCACGAGCCGAGCGCCAGGTCGCATCCACCGCGCGACATCGCATGCACGGTCACGCCGAGGAGCTCGGCGTCGGGCTCCGCCTTGTGCACACGCGTCATGATCTTCGTGAACTGCCGCTCCGCCTCGGATGCGGAACGTACGTCGAGAGCGATGCCGCCGACGTCGAACTTGCGCCTGATGTCCTTGCTGAGGATCTTGATCGCGACCGGGAAACCCACCTGCCGGGCGGCGATCGCGCACTCACCCGGTGTCGTCGCCGCCAGTGTGTCGATGACCGGGATTCCATAGGCGTCAAGGACTTCCTTGGCCTCGATCTCGGTGAGCGTCGAGCGCCCCTGCCGGGCGACGACGGCAAAGATGCTCTTCACCATCGCACGGTCGGGATTGAAGTCGGGCAGGATGTCGGCCGGCGTCTCGTAGAGCGTCGCGAGGCTCTTCGTGTACTCGTGCATGTAGAGGTACGCCGAGACCGCGTCTTCGGGAGTCTGGAAGGCGGGCACGTGAGCGCTGTGCAGCCGTTGCAGGCCTTCGGCGACCATCGCGCCACCCATGAGTGCGGCGAGCAGCGGTTTGCGTGGATGCTCTCGGGCGACGTCGACGAGCGCCGCCGCCGTCTGCGTCGGATGGCTGGCGGCGGTCGGGGTGACGATGGCGAGCACACCGTCGCACTGGGTGTCCGCCATCAGTGCCCGTGTGGCCGCGGCGAAGAGCTCGGCGGTGGCGTCGTCGCCGACATCGACCGGGTTGCTGCGCGCAGCGAAAGACGGCAGGCAGTCGCGCAGCTTGACATCCGTTTCGCTCGCGAGCTCGGCCAAAGCGCCACCGAGTTCGAGCACGCGGTCGACGGCCATCACCCCCGGCCCACCGGCGTTCGTCACGATGCCCAGCCGCGGCCCTCGCGGGCTGGGAACGCGCGAGAGCGCCTCGCTGGCGGGGAAAAGGTTCTCGACCCTGTTGACGCGCACTACTCCAGCACGGCGGAAGGCGGCGGTGTAGAGCGTGTCGTCGCCGCTGACAGCGCCAGTGTGCGAAGCCGCCGCGATCGCCGAGCGCGCGCTGCGTCCCGACTTGACGACGATGATCGGTTTGGTCTTGGCGAAGTGGCGGGCGGCGCGCATGAACTTGCGCGCGTCGGGCAGGGATTCGATGTGGAGGATGATGGAGTTCGTCAGGGAGTCGGCGCCGAAGTAGTCGATGAGGTCGCCGAAGTCGATGTCGCACATGGAACCCACGGAGACGAAAGCGGAGAAACCGACCGAGTTGGTGACCGCCCAGTCCAGCATCGCCGCGCCCAGCGCTCCCGACTGGCTGATGAAACAGACGCGGCCCGGCTCCGGCATGACGTGGGCGAACGTCGCGTTGAGATTGCGACCTGGCCGCAAGAAGCCGAGGCAGTTCGGCCCCAGCAGGCGGATGCCGTGGGACCTGGCGATGCCCACCACCTGATCTTCGAGCTTCTTGCCGGCCGCGCCGATCTCCTTGAACCCGGACGACACGATGATCGCGCCGCGCACGCCGGCCTCGCCGCACTCGCGCACGACGTCCGGCACCGACTGCGCGGGCACGGCGATCACCGCCAGGTCGACGGTGCGCGGCACCTGAGCGATCGTCTGGTAGGCCTGGATCCCATGGACCGAGGACGACGTCCGGTTCACGGGGTACACAACGCCTGCGTACTCGGCGTCGACGATGTTGCGCAACAGCGTGTAGCCGACCGAGCCCTTCGTGTTCGAGGCTCCGATGACGGCGATGGTCTTTGGGTCGAACACCCTGTCGAGCGTGCGAATCTTCATTGGCGACCCCCGCCACACGGCGACCGTGTCATTGGTTTCTGCACCCTAGAGTGTACACCCTAGACACTGCGTCGCGCCTGCGAAGAGCTGCGCTACGGTTAGGCGCGGCGAGAACGAAACGGGCGGGCGGCCCGAAGGCCGCCCGCCCGTTGACTCTGCTTAGCAGGAGACGCCGGTCGGGAGCGCTCCTACTGGCGATCCGCCTTGAGGCTCTCGACCACGGCGGGATCGGCGAGCGTCGAGGTGTCGCCGAGATCATCGTTGCCCGCGGCGATCTTGCGCAGGATGCGGCGCATGATCTTGCCCGAGCGGGTCTTCGGCAGGCCCGGCGCGAACTGCATCTTGTCGGGCGTGGCGATCGGCCCGACGACCTTGCGCACATGCGCCGCGAGCTCCTTCTTGAGCTCGTCGCTGGGCTCGACCCCGTCAATGAGCGTCACGTACGTGTAGATGCCGGTGCCCTTGATCTCGTGCGGGTAGCCGACCACGGCCGCCTCGGCGACCTTGGGATGGCTGACCAGGGCGCTCTCCACGTCGGCGGTGCCGATGCGGTGGCCGGAGACGTTGAGTACGTCGTCGATGCGGCCCTTGAGCCAGTAGTCGCCGTCGGCGTCGACGGCGCAGCCGTCACCGGTGTAGAACAGGCCGGGGAAGCGCTCGAAGTAGACTTCCTTGAGGCGCTTGTTGGTGGGGTCGCCCCACGTGCCGCGGAGCATGCCCGGCCACGGCGCCTTGATCACGAGATGGCCGTCTTCATCGGCCTCGGCCTCGCTGCCGTCGTCCTTGAGCACGAGCGGCTGTACACCGAAGAACGGGCGCGACGCCGAACCCGGCTTGAGGCTGTGGGCGCCGGCCAGGGGCGTGATCAGAATGCCGCCGGTCTCGGTCTGCCACCAGGTGTCGACCAGCGGACAGCGGCCGCGGCCGATCTTCTCGTAGTACCACATCCACGCGGCCGGGTTGATCGGCTCGCCGACCGAGCCCATGAGGCGCAGGGTCGGCATCGCATGCTTGTTGACCCACTCTTCGCCCTGGCCCATCAGCGAGCGGATGACCGTGGGCGCCGTGTAGATGATCGTCACCTTGTGCTTCTCGACGACCTGCCAGTAGCGGTCCGGTTCGGGATAGGTCGGCAGACCTTCGAAGAGCACGCTCGAGGCGCCGCAGGCGAGCGGGCCGTAGACGATGTAGCTGTGGCCCGTGATCCAGCCGATGTCGGCGGTGCAGAAGTGCACGTCCTCATCGTGGTAGTCGAAGATGTTCTTGAACGTTTCGGCGACGAAGAGCAGGTAGCCGCCGGTGGTGTGCAGCACGCCCTTGGGGGTGCCGGTGGAACCAGAGGTGTAGAGGATGAACAGCGGGTCCTCGGCGTCCATCGGCTCGGGCTCGACGTGGGCGTCCATACCCGGCGCTGCGATGAGCTCGTGGTACCAGTGGTCGCGGCCCTCCTGCATCGGCACGTCGCCGTCGACGCGCTTGACGACGATCACGTGCTCGACCGGTGTCTCGCCGGAGAGGGCGACGTCGGCGTTGGTCTTGCTCGGTGTGTTCTTGGCGCCGCGCCAGCCTTTGTCGGCGCAGACGAGCACCTTGGCGCCGCAGTTCTCGGTGCGCGACTTGAGCGCCTCAGCGGAGAAGCCGCCGAAGACGATCATGTGCACGGCGCCGATGCGCGCGCAGGCGAGCATGACGACGGGCAGCTCGGCGATCATCGGCAGGTAGACGGCGACGCGGTCGCCCTTCTTCACGCCGAACTTCTTGAGCACGTTGGCGAAGCGCGTGACCTCATCGAGCAGCTGCTTGTAGGTCGCCGTTTTGGTGTCGCCGGAGTCGCCCTCGAAGATGATCGCCGGTTTGTCGCCCTTACCGGCAGCGACGTGACGGTCGAGACAGTTGTAGCTCACGTTGAGCTTGCCGCCCTGGAACCACTTCACGTAGGGGACGGTGAAGTCGTAGTCGAGCACCTTGTCCCACTTCTTGTACCAGTCGAGGGTCTGCTCGGCGCGCTCGGCCCAGAAACCCTCGGGGTCTTCGACGGAGCGCTTGTAGAGCGCGTCGTACTCGGCCTGACTCTTGATATTGGCGTGCTTCGCGAACTCAGGCGGCGGGGCAAAGACGAGGGCGTCTTCCTTCCCAGTTGATTCGTTCGCCAACCTGCTCACCTCCCGTAGAGATTGAGATTGCGGACCGCAAAAAAGCCCGGCGGATGGAGAGATCGCGAGGGAAACGCGCGTCGCAAACCTTGGCCGAGGCCAATAAGGCACACTACAACCCTTATAAGACCCATGCAACCAAGGGCCGGATTATTCATCAGGGTGTCCAAAAGGACGGGGAGTGGTGGACCTAACTGAACAACTCTCAAACCTGCGCCAAGATGTCCGACGCCTGTGGCAGCAACGCTCGCTTCTTTGATTGGTGCGCCCGGCTGGGCTCAAACCAGCGCACAGGTTTAGGAATCATGAGGAAGGCATGCTGGGCTGTAGTGCCTCGTGTGCAAACGTGCTGCACAGTCCAAGGTTCTGCGCCGTCTCGGTGATGGGTCGTGCTCAGCCGTGTTGGGCCGTGGTGAGGCGTCTTGTCGGCAATGTGTCGGCAGTGAAGCTCGCCGAGGAAGCCGGGGGCTATCGTTCTGCTCGACAACGAGGTCAGGCCGCATGAGACGCTGGGGCAGCGCATCCCGCTCGTGATGCACCGGCAGATCAACACCTATTTCAGGCACTAAGTCTCCAAGATCCTTGACACGGGACACCGAATGCAGGCTCAAGTGCAAAGGCCGAAGGAGTAGCAATAAAGCTGGCTTCCGCTACCTTCTCTTACGCAGATCGCGCACCATCCAGACCTCCTTCCTGTCACCGCAGTCGAGGGACCGCGGCTCCAGGGGATATGCTTCTTCGGGCACGGGCGGTCTCGGCTGCTATGGCCGGGCCACGGGGAGGGGCAACCAGAAAGCTGCCCCTCCCCAGTTCCAGGTTCGGTTCAGTGCCCTGCCCTAACGGAAGATGTCACAAGTAGCGGTAGCAGGGCCCATGGCACCCCCCATGATGAGCACGCCGCCATTGTCGGGTAAGAGCAGAGCAGCATGGCCGGAGCGCGCGCTTTTCATCGTAGTTGCAACTTCCCTCCACGTGCCGGTCCGCGGGTTGTATACCTCCGCCGTGTTGACGTCGGTTTCCGACAGCCCCAATGTGTTGTACCCGCCTGCGAGTAGCACCCGATGGTTCGGCAGGAGCACGATGGCGTACTCGGCTTCGCTCCTTGCAACGTTCAGGGGGCCGGTGTTCTTCCAGGTTCCCGTACGCGGGTTATAGATCTCTGAGCTGGTGGTTGGCTGGCCCGATGCGTCGCCTCCACCGGCCACCAGCACCCTGCCGTCATACAGCACCACGGCCGCCGCATCGAAGCGCGGAGAGTGCATGTCTCGGATGAGCCTCCAGTGACCAGTATCTGGATTGTAGATCTCGGCGCTCTTCAGTGCAGTCCCGCTCGCATCCACGCCTCCCATGACCAGGATGCGCCCATCCTGGAGTGTCACGCTGGCGAACTCGCCGCGGGCCACATGCATGCTGTTGCCCAGGGTCCACTGACC
>Ga0207932_1000147_pt1 | contig 23412 bp, 19 predicted proteins | sample NGESurdeep092012_FD_184480 | JGI IMG/M metagenome (GOLD analysis project Ga0207932, IMG submission 184480) | Arctic peat soil microbial communities from Barrow, Alaska - NGEE Surface sample 415-2 deep-092012 (SPAdes) | ecosystem: Environmental > Terrestrial > Soil > Wetlands > Peat ...
CCACGCCATTGCCCCATCCGCCCAGCCCAAAGTCCACCCGCGGCGCAAACGAATTGGTTGTGAAACTGCCCGGCGTGCTCGTGTTCCGATACACCGACACCGCCTGTCCCAAATTAAATGAAGAAACAACCAGATCCAGTTTGCCGTCCCCGTCCATATCTCCGATGGCGATAGAAATAGATGACGCCAAAGCAGGAAGGTCCACTTTGGCAGCAAAAGAATTGGTGGTGATACTGCCGGGTGTGCTGATGTTTCGGAGCAAGGACAAGGTGCCGTCTCCGTTATTAACCGTCACCACATCTGGCTTGCCGTCTCCATCCAAATCTCCCGCAGCCACACCCTGGCAGCCGCTGCCCGTTGCAATGTCAACTTTGGGGGCGAATGAATTCGTGGTCAGGTTTCCAACCACACCGATGTTGCGATAGATTGCAACTGTTCCATCACCACTATTAGCCACCAACAGATCGGGCTTGCCGTCGCCATCTATGTCTCTCACCTCAACGCCTTGGGGTTGCGCACCGGTCGCTAAATCCACTCGCGTGGCAAATGAGTTCGTACTGATGTTGCCGGGCGTGCTGGTGTTTCGGAAAATCGAAACTATATTGTAGCTGTAGTCTGTGGTTATAATATCCAGCTTGCCATCGCCATCCACATCGGCCACGGCCAAACCCGATGGGCTATAAGTTCCTGCCGTAGTTGCAAAATCAACTCTTGGAGCAAACGAAGCCGCTGTCAGTGATCCGTTGGTGCTTATATTCCGATACACCGAAATACTGTTGCCGAAAACATTGGCGACGACCAAGTCCGGTTTTCCGTCACCATCAATATCTGCTATGATGACATGGAAAGAGTTGTTTCCCGCCAACAAATCCTGTCGGGGAGCAAAGCTGGAGATGCTGATACCCGAACCGTCGCCGGCGAACGTGGGCATGAACGGTTGATTTGCGTAAGCCGTCAGGCCGTTGACGGTCTCCGTGATCGGCGCATAGATCGCCCCCGCCGGCACCATCACCACCAGGTTCGTCACACTCGCCCCCGTCACCACCGCACGTACCGCCCCAAAATAGACAATGTTGTTCGAGGACACGGGGCTGAAATTGGTCCCTGAGATCGTAACGCTAGTGCCGACGGATCCGGAAATGGGATTAAACCCAAAAATGACCGGCACGGGCGGCGGGGGATTGACCGTCAGCATTGCATTGGAACTGAGGATTGAGCCATACAGATTGGTCACCAGCACCGCGTAATTGCCCGCCTGGCTCAACTGCACGTTGGTCAGTGTCAGCGTCGTGTTGGTCGCCCCGCTGATGTTTGTCCCGTTACAAGCCCACAGGAAGTTCAAGGGCGGGGTGCCGTCTGCCACCACCGAGAATGCCGCGGCATCTCCCACGAACACTGTTTGATTGGTCGGTTGCAAAAGAATGACCGGTGCCATATTGGCAGGCACCACGTCAAAGGGATTGCTCAAACCGAGGTGGCCATTGCCGTCATCCGCCACCAACACCGCATTGGTTGCCCGGTTCAGCACCGCAACGTTCCCGCTCCAGATTCCGTTGGTGAAATTATCGGAAGCAATGGGAACGACACTGTTCGAAGTGCTGGAGAGCGACACTGTGCCCGTGAAATCAGTGACGGGATTATTCAATGCGTCCCAAGCGTTGATCGTGACACCAAACGGCACATTGGCATACTGCGGCGAACCAATCACACTCCACGTGAAATGATCAACCTGGCCTGGGAACCCGTCGTCATTGATAATCGTCCCCACACCCTGGCTGCGGCCCAACGTCCCGTTGACAGGATTGGACAGATTCACGAAGAATGTCTCATCCGTTTCGATGACCGTATCGCCCATGACTTTGACAGCGAGGGTTCCATTTGTAATTCCGGGCAGGAAAGTCAGAACGCCGTTCGTGCCGACGTAATCGGTGCCGGCGACGGCGCCGCCGTTGGCCGTAGCGTAATTGACGGTGATGGTCTGCGCGCTGGCTGCAGCCAGTGTCAACGTGAACACCATGTTGGTGGTTCCAACATTCCCCTCCACCAGCGATGCATCCGCGATGGAAATGGCCGGGGTGGTAACCACCGTAGTCACCAGAGCAGCGTTATTTCCCAAATAGGGATCAACCTCCACGCGCGATACCGTCGCCGAGTTGGTGAGCGTTGTTCCTGCAACTGTGGGAACAACGACAATGGCAATGGTCGCATTCGTTCCGCCCGGTATAACCCCCAGGTCGCACGTCACGACACCACCGCTTTGCGTGCAAGTTCCCTGCGAAGAAATCGCCGAAATGAAAGCCGTACTGGCAGGCAGAAGGTTGGTCACCGACACGCCGGTCGCCGCGGATGGACCGTTGTTGGCGACAGTGAGCGTGTAAGTCAGGCTCGCGCCGACGGAGACCGGATCGGGCGAATCCAGGATGCTGATGGAAATGTCATTTGTGACGGTTACATCGAATGGATTGCTGGAACCGGTGTGGCCGCTGCCATCGTCCGCGCGCAGGACAACGTTCGTCGCCAACTGCAGAGCGGTGATGTTGCCGGCCCATGAACCGTTCGTGAACGGAGACGAGTTGGTGGGAGTGATGGCTATGGGTGCGGGTGTATTGCCACTGAAAATGACAATATCGTCAACATACCAGCCCTCATAGTTGTTGGCGCCTTTGTCAATCGTGTTGAAATGTAAGCGGAGCTTGATTTGCTTGCCCGCATAGCTGGAGATATTGTTGGTGACGACGATCCAAAGGCCGCCGGAATCCGTGCCAAAAAGAACGCCGCCCTGATTGTTCCCGCAAATCACGGCGTAAGAAGCGCCATTATTGGTCGAAATCTCCACCGTAGCATGGTCCCACGCTGTTCCCGGCTCGGATTGAATCATACAATTGAACGACAAGGTAAGTGGAGCAGATGCGGCGCTCAGATCAATCGTAGGAGAGGTGATTATGCCTTCATTGGCCAGGCCGTTATTGTAAGTTCCGCCACCCTTCAATCCTTCACCAGTTCCATAGTAAATGCTGTTTGACGGACTATGGCCTGTCTGTGCGGCGCGCCCCATGCTGAGGTGCCAGAGACCATTGCCAAGACCAAAGGTATTGCTCACCATAAAACCTTGCAGGCCGCTTTCAAAATTGGCCCGGAAAATTTCTCCCGGTCCGCTGCCGCCGCCAGCGCGCAAGCTGACTGTACCGGTGAAGTTACTTACAATGCTGTTGAATGCGTCCTTCGCCGTGACCGCAAGCGGGAACGGCACGTTCACGAACTTCGGCGAAGCAACAGAACTCAGGTCAAAATGATCCACGCCCTTTGTCGTGAACTGCCACACCGGGCCAGTGGCCGTCCCGCCTTTGTGAGCTACAATTTGCCAATAGTAAGTTGTCAATGGCGACAGGAGCGGCAGCGTCCAGGACGAGTTGGTCGTGCTCCCTTTAAATTCTGCGGGTCCGGGCGTCGGATTGGTGCCGAAATACACGTCGTTGGTAATAGAACCAGAACCGGTGGAGCCGCCCACCTGCACGCTGATGTTGTCCAGATGCACATTGAAAAAACCCAAATTGTCCACTTCCACGAAGGCGATGCGGATCGTCTGCCCGATATACGGTGAGAGGTTGAAGTTTCTTGTCACCCAATTGTTCGTCAGTGGGTCTCCCGGATTGGTCGTGAATGCCACTTGAATCAAGCTGTTGTTTGTTCCCCGGATCTCGACGTGGAAGTATTGGTTGGCTGCGAATTGAGCGCCAAAATTGCGAATACGGTCGGTCCATGTCAGGACGGCCGAACTCGTGCCGGGCGCAAGTGTGATATCCTGGTATATGACATGCGTGCCGCCTCCGGTCTGCTCCGACACGACGCTGAAGCTGCCGGCGAAAGGTGGAGTGGGCACCTCGGACCCCGGAGGATCATAGCTTCCATTGTTGATGACAAAATCTCCAAGACCGCCGATGTTCTGGATGTTCTGCTTCAGCCAGTTGGTGAAAGTGCCGGTTTCAAATCCGCCATTGAGAATCAATTCGCCGCTTGTACCGTTACCGTTGTTCCACATCAGATTCGTGTTGGCCGGCACATTCACGGCCAGGTGACCCGGTCGCGGATTGGAAGGCGGTGGGGGACTTTCATCATCAATGACGAATATTGAGGCCGATCCGTTCGTGAACAACGGCGCGCTGGCAGTCACGGTGACCGTTTGGTGGCCATCCGGAACTGAGTTATCCACGAGGGTCGGGTTGAACGCATTGGAAACCTGACCGGCGGAAATCATTTTCGGCGCGCCCGTTACCGGATAAAAATCCACGCGCGCCAAAGGCAGACGCAGGCGCAATTGCTCAACTGCGGCCCGTTGGTTTCCAGACACAACGTCACCGGCTTGAAGTCCGTCTGTTCGTTTGTCGAAGTTGGGCAAAGGAGCAGGTGACGGTGGCTCGAAAGCCGGACTTTTCGCAGCCAGCAGGAAAAGTGAGACGAACAAAACCAATGTGTCGGAAAGTCGAAATTTCATGGAGACGCCTCTTCTGTTTTTGGGCGATTTGAGCCGGGCTTTTAACCCAAGGATTCTTTTCATACCCAAGGATAGCTTGGTAATTATAGAAAATACCCGCCAAAAATCAAGAAAAATCGCTCATCGGCACCTGTTTAACAGAAAAACTAATTTACAATTGTGACAACAAGCCCGTTGTGACAACAAGCCCGTTTATTCATTGGCGGAAAAGCCACCTATGTCCTTCCTGTGGCAACGATTGGGCAGCTTATCGTTGTACGCGCGCAACGCCGCCTTTCATCAATTTTTCAACTTCGTCTTTCGACACCATCGAAGTGTCGCCGGGCGTGGTCATCGCCAGCGCACCGTGGGCCGTGCCGTAGTCCACAGCCTTCTGCGGATCGCCGGCGGTCATCAACCCGTAGATGAAACCGGAAGCAAAACTGTCGCCACCGCCAACACGGTCAAGAATTTCCAAGTCGGGATATTTTCGGCTCTCGTAAAACCTGCCATCCATCCATGCGATGGCCGCCCAGTCGTTGATGGTCGCAGTTTTCGCGGCACGAAGCGTCGTGGCGGCCGCCTTGAAGTTCGGGAACGTTTTCACCGCCGTCTCAATCATCTTCTTGAATGCGGTGACGTCAATGTGCAGCAGATGTTCATCCGCGCCTTCGACGCGGAAACCCAGACCCGCCGTAAAATCCTCCTCGTTGCCGATCATCACGTCCACGGATCTGGCGATTTCCCGGTTTACTTCCTGGGCGCGTTTCTGGCCGCCGATGGATTTCCAGAGCGACGGGCGGTAATTCAAATCGTAGCTGACCACCGTGCCGTATTGTTTGGCCTTTTTGACCGCTTCGATGACCAGTGGTGGCGTGGTGTCGCTCAGCGCGGCGAAAATGCCGCCGGTATGCAACCAGCGCACACCCAGCTTGCCGAAAATGTGGTCCCAATCGAAATCACCGGCCTTGAGCTGGCTCGCCGCCGTGTGGCCGCGGTCGGAAACCCCGACCGCGCCGCGCACGCCAAAACCGCGTTCGGTAAAATTCAAACCGTTGCGTGTGACACGACCAACACCATCGAACGGCAACCACTTGATGAATCCCGTGTTCACACCGCCCTGCAAAATGAAATCTTCAAGCAGATGTCCCACGTCGTTGTCGGCAAAGGCAGTGCCAACGGCGGTTTTCAGCCCGAAGCACCGGCGCAGGCCGCGGGCGACGTTGTATTCGCCGCCGCCCTCCCAAACCTTGAATTCGCGGGCGCAGCGGATGCGCCCTTCGCCCGGATCCAGCCGCAGCATGATTTCGCCGAGCGCAATCATGTCGAATTGGCACTGGGCCTTGTCCCGCAATTGAATTGGCATAATTTTGTCAGGTTGTTTGAAAACCGCGAATGGACACGAATAAACACGAATTCAACCGGATGGGAAAGCCGCGAATTTAACTCGCGAACATTTCAAAAACTGCTGGCTTGGAAAATCGGCGTTCTAGCCCGCGCCCAAAGCGGAGTGCGCCATCAGGTTCAAGCGCGATTGCGCCTGCTTGGACATGCCCGTGAAAACAAGCGAAACATGGTAGCCGGTATGTTTGCTGCCGGAACAGGCAATGACCACGCCGCTGCATTGGACGCGACCGCCGTCGCGCGGCGATTGCAGCGCGACCGTCATTTCCGTCCACGGATTTAACGGCGTGGGGCTTCGGAATTCGACGCCGCTTTTGTGAATGACGACCGATTCGGCGGAAAGCTCCAAACGGGACTGCCGGCCTTCCACGGTGATTTGTTGCTGGAACGAATCAACACTCTCAAATTTTTTGGCGCTCATAGAACCTTATCAAACTAACACGCCCGGACCGGTCGTCAAATTAACTATTAAAATGTAATGAATAAGATTTACCATTCAATGACCGCCGCGCCCCAGGTCAGGCCGGCGCCAAAAACCATCATCAAAATCAAATCGCCACGCTGGATTTTTCCCGAAGAAACGGCTTCGTCCAACGCAATGGCCACCGATGCCGCCGACGTGTTGCCGTAACGGTCCAAATTGATGAACAATTGTTCCGGTGTGGCGCCAAGGCGTTTGCCCACCGCGTCAATGATCCGGCGGTTTGCCTGATGCGGGATGACGCATTTGATTTTCGAAATGTCCAATTCACAACGGCGCAACGCCTCCTGTGCCGCGTGGTACATCGCCTGGACGGCGTTTTTGAAAGTCTCGCGGCCGTCCATTCGCAAATAGTGAAGTTTCGCCGCGACCGATTCCGCGGAGGCCGGACAACGGCTGCCCCCGCCGGGCATGTGGAGCAAACTGCCTTTCGACCCGTCCGCGCCCATCACCGCAGTCAAAAGCCCGTGCGAATTCGGACGGCTTTGCAGAACCGCCGCCCCCGCGCCGTCGCCAAACAGCACGCAGGTGTTGCGGTCGGTCCAATCCACAATCGAAGAAAGTTTTTCCGCGCCGATGACCAGCACGGTGTCATAGGTGCGCGACATGATGAACTGCTGTCCGACTTCCAAACCGTAAATGAAACCGGAACACGCCGCCTCCAGATCAAACGCCGCCGCCCGGCGCGCGCCGATTTTTTGCTGGACGATGCACGCCGTCGCCGGAAACGGCATGTCCGGCGTGATGGTGGCGACAATGATGAGGTCAATCTGGTCGGCAGTGACCCCGGCCTTTTTCATCGCCCGCTGCGCCGCGTGCGCCGCCATGTCGGAGGTGAATTCGTCCCTGGCCGCCTGCCGCCGCGATTTGATGCCGGTGCGCGTGGTGATCCATTCGTCCGATGTGTCCACCATTTTTTCCAGGTGGGCATTGGTCAGAATTTTCGCCGGCACATACGAGCCGACGCCGGTGATGGAACAGGTGCGGCCCTGAAAATTAAACCTGGCGCGCGGGTTTTTAAACTTGGAGCTCATGCGGAAGCGGGAACGGAAATTTCCGCGGCGGCCAGCTTTTCATTGGCACTCACAATTTCACGGGCGATGATTTCGTTGACGTGATGCTGAACGGCATCCGCCGTCACGCGCAACGCGCTGGCAATGGCGCGTTCGCGCGCCGAACCGTGCGCCTTGAACACCATGCCATTGAAGCCGAGCAACGGCGCGCCCCCGTAAACTTCCGGGTCCATGCGCCGACGGATGGCGTGAAAGGCATTTTTCGCGAGCAACGCGCCGAGCTGGCGTTTGGGATTGCGCATCAACTCACGCTTGAGCATCGAAATCATCCCCACCGCCAGACTCTCGCATGTTTTCAAAACAATGTTGCCGACAAAGCCGTCGCACACGACCACGTCCACGTGGTCCTTGAACAAATCATGCCCTTCGACGTTGCCAATGAAATTCAAGTCGAGCTGCTGGCACAATTTAAAGGCTCCGAGCGTCAGTTCGTTGCCCTTGGAATCTTCCGTGCCGATGCTGAGGATGCCCACGCGCGGTTTTTTGCGTCCCAGCACCTCCCGCGAATAAACGCTGCCCATCACGGCAAACTGGGCGAGGTGCAGCGGCTTGCATTCAATGTTCGCGCCGGCGTCGAGCAGGACAAATTCGTTTTCCTGTCGCGGAATGACCGTGGCAATGCAGCCGCGATCCACACCCGAAATTCGGCCCAGCTTGAAGGTGGCCGCCGTAAAAATGCCGCCGGTGTTGCCCAGCGAAACCACCGCGTCGGCCTGGCCGTCATGGACCAGTTCCGCGCCGCGGGCGATGGAGGAATCCTTTTTTTTGCGAAGCGCGTTGACGGGCTTGTCTTCCATCGTCACGACTTCGCTGGCATGGACGATTTGAACGCGCAGGTCCTGACAACCCGTCGCGCCCAGCGCGGACTCGATTTCGGCCTGGTCGCCGACGAGGAAAAGCGTGGAGATTTTGGAGTCGGTCTCCAGCGCGCGCCGGACACCTTCGACAACGACCGCACAGCCGTGGTCACCGCCCATGACATCCACTGCGATTCGCATAGATGAAAGTACGCGGAATTTCCGCGACCGGGCGCAAAATCAGGCGCCTGCCGTGACGGTCAACACCTGACGGCCCTTGTAATAGCCGCAGGCGGGGCAGACCCGGTGTGGCACATACGGCGCGGCGCATTGCGGACACGTGCCGAGTTGCGGCAACTTCAGCACACTGTTGTAAGCGCGGCGCATGCGCTGCCGGCTGTGGGACGGTTTGCGTTTTGGAACACCCATAAATTCAAATTTACAATTTTAATTTGTCTAATTCAGCCCACGCGGACGGAATCAATTCATCCTTGCCGCCGATGTTTTGGGCCTTGCCGGTTTTTATTTTTTCCAATCCGCGACAGTCCGGTTTGCACAACGGATGCTGCGGAAGTTCGAGGAGCATATCTTCACGCACATACGGCGTCAAGTCCGCGCAATCGTTGACGACAGGCACCCGTTCCTCGCCTTCGAGCGGCAAATGGCACGTCCACGGATTCAATTCCAACTCGCGCTCGAAGGGTTTCAAACAGCGGACGCACCGGCACTCCAGCGTGAGCCGCAACGAACCGCGAATCAACAGGCTGCGATCCAGCATTTGAACTTCGAACTCATGCTGCAACGGGTGCGTTGCGCGAATCATTTCGTCGCGCGTGTCCAGATCCAGTTCGTCCACCGGCAATTCGCCGCGCAAAATCACGTCGTGCTCCTCCAGATGACGCAGATTGACGACGAGCGGCATGACTTAACTCCTTTTCGCCCCGGCAAATTTTTTCGTCAGGGCGTTTTGCACGTGCGCGGGCACAAACGCGCTCACGTCGCCGCCCAGCCGCGCGATTTCCTTCACGAGGCGCGAGCTGAGAAACGTGTAAGTGTCCTTGGGCATCATGAAAATCGTTTCGACATTTTCGTTCAGCTTGCGGTTCATCAACGCGAGTTGAAACTCAAATTCAAAATCCGACACCGCGCGCAGTCCGCGCACAATCGCCTGCGCTTTTCTGCTCACGACATATTCGACGAGCAGGCCGTCGAATGCGTCCGCTTCAACGTTCGGCAAATGTTTCACGGCCTTTTTCACGAGCGTGAACCGTTCGTCGAGCGTGAACAGCGGCTGTTTGCCATCGTTTTTCGCAACGGCCACGACAACGCGGTCGAATAATTTGACCGCGCGCTGAATCACGTCCAGGTGGCCGTTGGTCAACGGATCAAAACTGCCGGGATAAATCGCCGTGCGCATCAAAATCACTTTAGCATTTACGGCGAATTTGACGAGGAAGAAAACGACGCCCCAAAATCATTTTGCCGGCGGCGTTTGCCACGGCACTTCGTAAATCCGCACGGCGGCGCGGATGCCTTTGACCGTGACCGGAAACATTTCAACACACGTCGAAGCCAGCGCCGGGTCTTCGCGGAGCAGGTGGTTGTAAGTTGTGTCGCTGATGATGATGCGGCCGCTGCCGGAAACACTTTCCAGCCGGCTGGCAAGATTCACTTCGCGGCCAAACACGGTGTAGTTGTATTGATGAACGTCCGAACCCATGAGGCCAACCGTCACGAGGCCGGTATTGATGCCCGTGCCCAGTTGCAACGCGCGCAACGATGGCTTGGGCGGCAGCCCCGCGGAAAGTCGCGCCCGGTTTTCAATTTCGCGTTGCGAATTTTCCGCGAGGCGCTTTTGGTTCAATTCATGGATGGCACACTGTGCCTCAATGGCCGCCCGCACACACGCCAGAGCATGTTTCTCGTTCGGTGTCGGCGCGCCCCAAAACGCCATGACGCAGTCGCCGATATATTTGTCCAGCGTGCCGCCATGCGTTTTCACTGCGTCGGCGACCACCGCGAGATAAAGGTTTACGGTATTGAGCGTTTCGCGCGCGGATTCGTCAAAACACGCCTCCGCCGTGGCGGAATCCAGCCGCCGTTCACGGACAAACTCCGCCACGCGTTCCTGCATTTCGTCCGTCAGCGTGGTGAAGCCGCGCATGTCGGCGAAAAACACGGTCAATTCCCGGCGCGTACCGCCGAGGGAAAGTTTTTCCGCCTGAAGCAACTCGTTCATCACGTCGGGCGAAACGATTTTGGAAAAAACGGATTTGACGCGGCGCTGTTCGCGTTCCTCAAACACGACGCGATACGCAATCAAACCCACATGCTCGACCAACATGGCACCCGCAATTGGAAATACCAGTGGCAGCCAGTAACGGTATTGAATGAATAGGAAAAAGCCGATGGCAACGTAAACTGCCGCCAGCAAAAAAGTTCCGCCGAGTGCCGAAAATGCGCGCAATTGCCAGGTGAGAAAAGCCGTCAGCGCGCCGAGAAAAATAATCAGCGCGAATTCCATTGGCAGCGATGCGCGGCGGATGAACTGGCCGGTGATGACGGAGTTGGCGACGTTCCAATGTTTGCTGACGAGCAGCGTGTCCTTTTCCAATGGCGTCGCGCCACGGTCGGTCAGATCATTGCCTTGCGCCGCCGAACCGACGACAACAAGCTTGCCACGAAAATCATCGCGGAGTTGATTCGTCTGGCCGAGCAGACGCCGGCTGTCCTGTAAAAGCAAACTTTCAATCGGTGCACAGGTGAGGTGCGGGTCATCCTTCACCAACCGCCAATCAACATAAAAATAGCCATCGGCATCCACCGGAATCACGCGTTTGACACTGTTTGTGCCGCGCAAGGTGATGCGCTCGTGCGGCAAATCCACATCAGCGTGGTCCAGATCAAGCTTCAACTCCTGCGCGGCAAGGACAACGCCCATGTGCCAGACGCGTTCGTCGGTGAACGGTCTGGCTTTCGTGGGTTGTCCCGCCAAAGCCTTCTTGCTTTTGATGTCCATTTCGCCATTTCCATCAAGCGGGATCTCGAGCGTCTGTCCGTCTTCCAACGGAAGGATGATCCGGTCTTTTTTGACCAGGATGTCGCTCAAACTTAAACCATTTTTTTGCGCCGCGTTTTCCATGAGCGGATGCCAGCGACGGACGAAGCGGAAGGCCTTCACCCGGCGCAAGACGCCATCAGAGTCCTTTTCAGTCGAAATGTCGCCGAGGGCGAACGCGTTGGTTAAAAACAAATCGGGCGGCACGAGGTCGGGCTCGGCGGCGAGGAGGACGTTTCCGGCACGGTGTATTTGCACCGCAAAGAAATCGTCGGATTCCATCAAACTGCCATCAGCCATTTGCACGGGCGGATGGTCGTGACGCAATTCGCCGAACAGCACGTCGAACGCGACGGTTTTGGCGCCTTGAGCGGATAATTCTTCAACCAGCCGGCCATAAACCTGACGCGGCCAGTAGAGGCCGAAGTGGTAGCCGAGTTTGCCGCTTTTGACGGCGACGATGCTGGATTCTCCCATCGAGACGAAGGCGAGGTTGGTGGCGGCAGGCGCGGGAAAATGCAAGGCCGCCCGCACACGCAAGTCGTAGGTCATGCGCTCCAGCCGCTCAAAAAAATCCAGCCGCAGCAGCCGGACACCGCAAACGAGCGCGAGGACGGAAACGGCCAGAATGACCGGCGCGCGTTTGAACGGTTTGAACTTCACCGCGCCCAATTAAACAAAAAACCAGAGCAACTCAAGGCTGCTCTGGTTTTAACATTGTGTTCAAAAAATCACAGATGCCCTTGTGTCGGCGAAATGTGGCTTTGGGTCCAGTCAAATCTGAAGTTAATCACTCCATAATCAGGAAAATACAATGTACGAAGTGCATCGAAAATTCTATCCAACTCGCCACTCAGACCGGGTGGCAATGGACTGACGCCCGGTGGCAATGGACCGGACTGGCCGTTTCCCAGATTTCCTGGATCAAACTGATTGCCTTCACCTACAACCACAGTAATTGGGTTGCCGTTCGGGCCGGTGATGGAAAGCACCATGGTATTTCTATACACGATACACCGACCGGTTGCGTCAATATAGAACAGCGTGCCGCGAACGCCGGCTACGCCGTTGGGGATTTTAATGAGGTATTGGGACGCACCGGAAATTTTTTTGACGCTACAGTAGATGCCACCCTGGCGCAAATCCAGTTCCGTGTCGCCAACGGTGTCCACTCCCGTATCTGAAACCGTCAGCTTGTCAATGGCCAGCACGGTGTCAGCCGTCATACGAACGGCGTTTTGTTGCGCCAAAGGTCTGTAAGAGACAAAGCCGCGCACTTTTTCATCCGCTGCCAGAGAGACTTCACCCGGCAATGCGTAAGGCCTTTTCAAGCCCAATTCGTACATGGGTATTTTCTTGCCCAATACGATGTCCACGGTTGCGTCGTGCCCGGTCTGGATGACAGCGCCTGCCGCGAGCATTTTGCCCGCCACCAGCGGATGCCAGTTGCCATCTCCCAATGAGTATCTGGCCTCGCCCACAATGCGAACTGCGGTGACCACGCCCGGCTGGGTTGTTTGTGCAACTGCGCCAGCAGCCAGCGTCAAGACAAACCCGCAAACCGCCACAATGACCAACGTGTGAATGTTTTTCATATTTATCTCCCAATTTTTTTTCTACTTGTTACCAATATAAGGATAACCCGTCAACTGTCAACTGGAAATTTCTTGCCGTTTTTGGCGCTCAAAAACCGGCGGGCAAAACGTTGTGGCCGGAGGCATTTTCGACGAGTTTGCGCTCAACGGTGTCCAGGTAGAAGCGGGCCATGTCGTTTCCGTGCCCGTCAAGCCGCAATGACCGTTCCAGCCACGGCCTGGCGGCGGCGTAATTTCCAGCCTGAACGTAATGCCACCCAATGATCGCCGCCGTGTAATAACTGTTGGGGTCGAGCGCGTCAGCGCGGTTGAAATACGGCCCGGCCTCATCGTGCTTTTCCAGCCAGTCCAGACACATGCCGTAACGCAAATAATTGTAGCCGTCATGCGGATTGAGCTTCATGCCGCGCGCATACCAATGCATCGCTGTTTTTGCCAAGGCGTCATAATTTTGTCCACCGTCGAAACTCTGCGTGCGGAAGCATTCGCCAATGTTGTAGGCGGTTTCAAAATTCATCGGCTCGAATTCAAACGCCGTATTTAACGCCGCTGCTCGCTGGGTTGAAAAATTCGGCAACAGCTCCGCCCGTGCCAGCCAGACCGCTTCCTGCCCACGACGCCAGCCCTGGCAGCCCAAATAGGCAACCCCTGCAACCAGCACCAAAGTGGCGAGCATTTTGACGGGCAAGCGCGCGCCCAGCCAGTGACGCTCCGTGGCAAACCGCAGGTTACTGCTCAACAACGCCAGCAACGTCACACCGAGAATTGCATTGGCCGGAATGTGCAGATTGAAATCCACCATCGAATGCACTGCCAGCGCGAACAATCCGGCGGACGCGCCGAGGAAAAAAGCGAAGCGATTGCTCATGCCGCGGCCAAAATCATTTTCCGGCGGGCGGACATATTTCCACGTTTTCCGCAATCCCGCACCGAATGTCACCATGCCGGCGAGCACGATGATTCCGCCCGCTGCGCCCCAATCGGCCAGCAGGTTCAGGTAATCATTGTGCGCGCGGTCGGGACTCATCTGGACACTTTCCGGACGATATTCCCGGAAACGATAGTCGTAATGCGCCGGCCCGACGCCCCACCAAAAATGATCCCGCCACATCTGCCCCGCCGCCGTCCAGATGTCGAGGCGGACCGCAAGGCCAAGTTCCCCGGTTTCCCCGGGTGTTCCCACGCGGCGCATGTAACTGAGCGTCTTCGATAAATAATTGGTGACGAAAACCGTTCCCCCCACGGCCAAAACGACCAAAAGCAAAAAGGCCGGCAACCGGTGGTTGCGATGAAAAATCAATGTTCCCAAAAGCACCAGCAACGCCACGACAACTGCCACCCAGCCGCCGCGCGAAAACGTCACAACCATCCCCGCCAGCATGACCAGAGCGGAGTAACCGAGCAAAATCCGGACGACCGGCTTCATTCGCCCCACCAAAACGTAAGCCGTCGCCAGCGGCAGAAGCATTTCCAGAAAGCCCGCGAAATTGTTCGGTGAAATGTAAGTGCCCGAGGCTCGCCCCAGATAAGGCGATACATAATCCCAGACACGATTCGAGTGCGTCAAAAATTGGTAGATGGCATAGCAGGAAATCCCCATCGCCAGAAAAATCAGCGTGAAACTGATGATTTGCACCGATTCCTGCCGGTATAAATTGTTGACGACGGCAAAAAACACGAACGCATACATCAACACCTGGATCATCTCCAGCCGGGCGACGTATTCGATGTCTGCCGTGAGATAACGCCCGATGGCGCAAGCCGTGAACGCAAGCACCACCCAACCCAGCGGCGGCCAGAGCAATTGTGGTTTCGGGCTGATCCACAATCGCAGCGCCCACACGAGCATCATGGCCATCGTCAATCCTTGAATGAAGAGAAATTCCGGCGTGTCCACTGCGCCCATTGCCAGCGGGCCAAAAACCAGAATGCCGAGCACCAAACCCAGAATGCCCCGCTCGCACCAGCGATCCAATGTTTCCCGATTCATCCGATTTTTAATATGCCCGAATGGTTCCTTCGTGACTCAGCGGTATGAAAATTCCGTTGCCGACGTATTCCAGTTCGATGGCCGTCTGGCGCGCGCCGCTGAGATAACCCGCCGTGCCGGTTGTCGTGCTGCCTTGAGACGAGGTGTAAATCTGATTGCCATTGGCCACCAATACGAGCTTGCTGCCGTCCGCCGAGCAGGCCACCCCCGTCCAGGACGCCGCCGGCAGGCCGAAGTGTTGCGCCCAAGTGACACCGGAGTCGGTCGAGATGTAAACCGCGCCGGAACTGGCCACCGCCACCAGCCGCGAACCGTTCGCCGAAGAGGCCACGGCCGTCCATTGCAGAGAGGCCGTGGGATTCACCGCCGTCCAATTCGCGCCCGAATTGTAAGAAATGTAAAGTTGACCGCTCGCAACCGCCGCGATCAACTGGTTTCCATCTGCGGACGACGCCACAGCCGTCCAATTCAAACTGCTGGCATTCGTCACCCAATTGCCGCCGGAATTGATCGAAGTATAGATTCGCCCGCCATAAACCGTCGCGACCAGTTTTGTGCCATCCGCCGAAGAGGCGACGGAGGAACAAAATTGAACCGCTTGGCGCAGGCTCCAACCCGTACCCGAACTGGTTGAAGTATAAACCCCGGGACCTCCCGCCGAAACCGTGCTATAAACTGCCGCGACCAGTTTGGTGCCGTCCGCCGACGATGCCACCGAAACCCACTGCCGCGTGCTGTCGTGTTGCGACCACGATCCTACGCCGGAATTGCCCGAGGTGTAAATGTAACCAACCGAACTGGCGTTGTCGCCAACCCCTGCGACCAGTTTGGTGCCGTCCACCGACGAGGCCACGGACGACCAGTTGCGACCGCTGTCTTGGGGTGCCCATGTCACGCCGGAGTCCGTGGACGTGTAGATTTGCCCGCCTTTCACGGTCGCGACGAGTTTTGTTCCATCCGCCGATGAGGCAACGGCGGACCAGCCGCGGCTACTGTCACGCGCCGTCCAACTCGCACCGATGCTGTCCGAAAGATTTCCGGCGAGAATTGTTTGATTGTTGGCCTGCGCGATGATCCAGCCCGCCGCGCCCACGCCCGCCACGCGGAACGTGTCGCCGATGCTGAGCGACGGAGGCAACGTGATCGTCACCGGATTTACGTCATTCATGCAGACGTAACCGACGTTGGGCTGGGCCTGGGTATTGGCCGCAACCGTTACCCAGAAGAACGCGCCCGGCACGTTGGTCAGCCCGTGGCCGGCCCCGGTGAAGTTGGTGGCGGAAACGGCGCCGGCGAAATTCAAGTTGGGGTTGCTTTGCAGTGCCACGTTCGCGGACAGCCGCGCATCGGGAATCGTGCCGATGAGACTGGTGGCCGGCACATTGGACAGTCCAAAACCGTTGCCGGTGAAGTTGCCGGTGAAATTGGTCGCGGTCACGCTGCCGGCAAAAATCACGTTATTGGTGAGCACCGCGACATTGGGGGAAAGCAGCGAGTTGGGAATGGTTCCGGCAAGATTCGTCGCCTGCAACGGCGCGGTCAATCTCACGGCGTTGGACGCATTGAGCGACTGGATGGCGTAGGGAACGGAAGTAAACGTCTGGCGCGGTGAAAGCACGGCATAGGCATTGGTGTCGCCGTAGCCGCGCACGCCGATTTCCAGCGAGCGTGTGCTGCCGTCAAAAACGCTTGCGCCAAAATTCAACGTCACGGTGAACAGGCCGTTCGTGACGCCCACCGGCGCGTTCGTCAGCGGTCCGGCGACCACGACGCTGCTCGCGTTGTAAATTTGAAACCGAAAATCGTAGACGCCGGTGACGGGCGTGTTGCTGCTGTCCAACTGACCCTGATAGGTGAACGCCGTTGTCTGCGCGCGCGCGGCCAGCGCCAGGAACAAAAACGCCGGCGCGTAAAAATTAAACTTCATGTGCATGAGTTTATCATAACCGCAAATTTCAACAAGTCGCAATGACTCCGCTGGACAAAGCCGTTTGTCCGGTTAGCCTTGAAGGACTATGACCGATCCGCGTTACCAGAAACTGGCGAAATTGCTCGTGAATTATTCCACGCAGGTTAAAAAAGGCGACCGCGTCCTGCTGGACATGATTGACGTGCCCGACGAATTTTCCATTGAACTCATGCGCGCCGCCCGCGCCGCCGGCGGCATGCCGCTGGTCGAAGTCCGCCATACGCGTATTTCGCGCGAAATGGTGCGCGAGACGAACGAAAAACACGCCGCACTGCTCCGCGATATCGAACTGTTCCGCATGAAAAAGGTCCAGGCCTACATCGCCATTCGCGGCAGCCTGAACGCGAGTGAAAACGCCGACGTGCCGTCCGACCGCATGTCGCTTTACTCCCGCATCACGCGGCCGGTGCTGGATTATCGCGTCAACCGGACGCGCTGGTGCGTGCTGCGCTGGCCGACGCCGAGCATGGCCCAGGCCGCCGGCATGAGCACCGAGGCGTTTGAAAATCTGTATTTCGACGTTTGCACGATGAATTACGCGAAAATGGCGCGCGCGATGGTTCCGCTCGAACGCCGGATGGAACGCGCCGACCACGTCCATCTCAAAAGTCCCGGCACCGACCTCGCGTTCAGCATCAAGGGCATCGGCGCGAAAATGTGCAAGGGCGACCGCAACATTCCCGACGGCGAAGTGTTTTCCTGTCCGGTGAAAAATTCCGTGAACGGCGTGATTCAATTCAACACGCCGACGATTTATGCCGGAACAAAATTTGAAAACGTCCGGCTCGAATTCAAGGATGGCAAAGTGGTCAACACGGCGGCGAACAACAAAAAGCGGTTGAACGAAATTTTGGACACCGATGCCGGCGCGCGTTACGTGGGCGAATTTTCACTTGGGTTCAATCCCTACATTTTGAATCCGATGTGCGACATTTTGTTCGACGAGAAAATCGCCGGTTCGCTGCACTTCACACCCGGCCAGGCTTACGAAGAATGCGACAACGGCAACCGCTCGGCGGTGCACTGGGACATGGTATTAATCCAGCGGCCTGAATGGGGCGGCGGCGAAGTGTGGTTCGACGGTGAACTGATCCGCAAAAACGGACTGTTCGTGCCGAATGACTTGAAGCCGCTGAATCCGGCGAATTTGAAATAATTTTCTACGCCGTATCTTTGAGCAGCGTCAGAAATTGTTTCATCGCCGGCGAAAGCACCTTGTTCTTTTTGTAAAGCGCGGCAATCGGGCGGTAAAAATCACCGTCCTCGATCGGCACGGAAGCGAGCGTTTGCTTGGCAACTTCCTGCACGACTGTGCCGTACGGCACAATTGAAATGCCCGCTTCAATTTCCACCGCGCGTTTCACCGTTTCGATGTTGTCGAATTCCATGGCGAGTTTCAGGTCCACGCCGTGTTCCTTCAAAATTTTGTCCAGTGCCTTGCGCGTGGGAATGTCCGGCTCGAAACCGATGAATTTTTGTCCGGCGAGTGCTTTGAGCCTGATGGATTTCTGTTTGGCAAACGGATGCTGCGGGTGGCAGATCAGGACCAGAGGATCTTTGCGCAAGGGAACAATTTCGAGCTTGGCGTCCTTGGTCGGATACGCAACCAGCCCCATGTCCACGACGTTGCTGAGCACGTCTTCATAGACTTGATTGGCGTGGCGGTATTCAACGTGGACGTTCACCGTCGGATAACTTTTCAGAAACTTTTTGATATACGGCGGCAAATCATGCAGGCCGATGCTGTAAATGGTCGCCACGCGAATCGTGCCGGAAATAATGTCCTTCAATTCCTGCAATTTGCTGTGCAGCGATTCGTAGGTCTGGATGATTTGTTTGCTGAAATCGTACAGCATCTGGCCTTCGCGCGTAAGGCGGAATCTTTTCTTGCTGCGCTCGATGAGCAGCGACTTGAACGTGCGCTCCAGTGAACTGATTTGCTGGCTCACTGCGGATTGCGTCACGCCGTTGATTTGGGCGGCTTTGGTGAAGCTTTCGGTTTCAGCCAAGTCGCAGTATACTTTCAAGCTTTCAATTTGCATAAGCTGAGTTAAACATAAACTTGCGCTTTAGTCAACAGCCAGTGTGCTCGCCAATACTTGCTTCACTTTCGCCAGCAATTCGCGGCTCGTGAACGGTTTTTGCAAATACGGCGTGCCGGTTTGCTTGTCCGCCGGCATCACGTAGCCGCTGGTGCACATAATCCGCGTGGCGGGCACGAGTTGCCGGACGCGCTCGATCAGTTCCCGCCCCCCCATCGTCGGCATGACCAAATCCGTGATGACCAGGTCCACTTGTACGTTGTCACGTGAAAGCATCGCCAGCGCCTTCTGGCCGCTGTTCGCCGTCAGCACGCTATAACCGTATTCGGTCAAAATCGTTTCGGCCATCGTCAGCAGCAAATTTTCGTCGTCCACAAAGAGAATGGTTTCCGTGCCGTGCAAATTTTCATCCGTGCCGGAGCTTTCAGGGATGAACTGTCTTTCCGCCTGTAAATAAACACGCACCGAAGTGCCCGCGCCCGGCTGGCTGGACACCGCCACGCCACCGCCGTGATTCGTCACAATGCCATATACCAAGGCGAGTCCCAATCCACGATGACTGGCGCCTTTCGTTGTGAAAAACGGCTCGAAAATGCGCGGCAACACGTCGGCCTCAATGCCCGGACCGTTGTCGCCTATCTCGATGCACACGTAAGCCCCGGCAGCCAGGTGCACGTTGCGATCCTGCGTCGGCTCGGCCAGATCCACGTTGCGCGTCTGCGCAAAGATTTGACCATTCCTGCCGGCGACGGCTTCCACCGCGTTTTCCAAAATTTTCGTCAGTGCCTGTTGCACTTTTGCCTCGTCAACTCGCGCCGAGAACAATTTCGGCTCCAATTGCGTCTTCCACGCGATTTTTGTGCCATGCTTGCTGCGGAAAAAATCCACGCAACGGCTCACCACCATGTTCAAATTCCCCGGCGGCGCGCGGTGCGCTTCCTTTTCCTGACGGCTGAACACGGTGAGTTCGTTGGCGATCTCCGCCGCGCGCGACGCCGATTTTTCCACCTCCATCAGCGAATGCCGCCACGGATGCCCGGCCTCGGCCTTGCTCAACAGCAACGATGTGTGACCGAGAATGCTCGTCAGCGCGTTGTTGAAATCCAGCGACACCGACCGCGCCAGTTGCAACGCGCACTCCAGTTTTTGCTTGAGCATCATACCGCCCGCGTCCGGCGCAGTTTTGGTTTCGCCCGGGGCGGGCGCAATGGCTGAAACTTCCGGGGCGGTTGCCGACACCGGCACAACCGCGGGCAATAATTGCAAAACGAACCACTTGCGGCCCTCCGAATTGAAAGCGCAGATCGCCGCTGTGAATTTCATCGTTGCGCCGTTCGCGACCCGTAATTTCAAATCCATGGTCGGTTTTGCGGATGATCCCCAACGCGCGAAAAAATCCTCCGCCGTGCCGCCGTTTTCGGGCGACCAGATCGCCGACAACGGCGGCGTTTCGCCGGCCAGGGCCGTGCCAAACGTGCCCGTCGCCGCCGCGTTCGCGCGCAATACCACACAACCCGCGTTCACCAGCAACGCCGGCCATGCCGCACTCTCCAAACCAAAGACAATTTCAGGTTTCATTCAAATCAACCAGAACATCGTAGCCTGCCGTTTTTTTGAGAAATTTCAAGGAATGACAAACGCCGATGGCAGAAGTTCCCGCACCGTGAATTCCCTGATTTTGCCCGGCGCGCGGCTGTCCGCGACCAACACCCTTGCGCCCGGGGCGTATTCCGCCAGCAACTGCCGGCACGCGCCGCAGGGCATCGGACCGCCGGGTGCGCGTGCCACAACCGCCACCGCGACAAAATTTTTCTTTCCGCTCGTCAGCGCGTTGAACAGTGCCACGCGCTCGGCGCAACACGTCAAACCGTAACTCGCGCTTTCCACATTCGCACCGGAAATGATTTCACCATTTTGGGCGAGCAAGGCCGCGCCGACCTTGAATTTGGAATAGGGCGCCACCGCCCGTTCCCGCGCCCTTGCCGCCGCCCGCACCAACTGCTGTTTATCAATTTTGCCCATATAACCCGGCGAAATGTTTCAGCAGTTTAGCTGCCAAAGTCTTCACTCGCCCGGCGGTTTCCAACACTTCCGCGTGCGATAATTTTTCTTTGCCGATGCCCGCTGCCGCATTGGTGATGCAGGAAACCGCCGCCACGTTCAACCCGCATTGCCGCGCGACGATTGCTTCCGGCACGGTGCTCATGCCCACGGCATCCGCACCCAGCCGCGCAAACGCGCGGATTTCCGCCGGCGTTTCGTAGCTCGGCCCGCTCACCGCCAGATAGACGCCGCGTTGCAGCCTCAAGTTGCAACTTTTCCCGGCGCGGAACAACAGCGCGCTCAACTTCGCGTCATAAACCCGCGTGAGGTCAACAAAATGCGGCGCCCCGCGCAGCGGGTTTGTTCCCATGAAATTGATGTGGTCGGTCAACACCATGAAATCGCCCGCGCGAAATTTTTTATTGATGCCGCCCGCCGCGTTCGTCAGCAGCAAATCACGGATGCCGAACGCTGCCAGCGCACGCACCGCGAACGTGACGCGTTCCATCGGATGGCCTTCGTAAAAGTGCGCCCGTCCGCTCAACACCAGGACCGGCGTGCCGCCGAGCCTGCCAAAATACAATTCGCCCGCGTGACCGCTCACGCTCGGAACCGGAAAGCTGGGAATTTTGGCGTAGGGAATTTTCTTCTCCACGCGGAGTTCCGTCAGGACATGATGAAATCCGCTGCCCAGCACGATGGCCAGCGTCGGGCGTAGCGGCGAAATCTTTTTGAGCCGCGCAGCGGCGGTTTGGGGACTTGGCAAATTCATTAGAACGCAGTTTACTCTTTGTGCTTGAAGATAAAAGACGAAAAGAAACTCATTCGCCTCATCAGTGCCTATGCTGACGTTAAAAATTCAATTCGCGCTGGCGAATTGTTGCTGTCAGGGGTCTCCGATGAGATTAGTGGAGACATATTTTCATCATTTGTTATGTCTTACGGACGTCCATTCACAGAAAACCAAGGAGTTGGCTGCATTATTTCCGACTATCCTAATTACCCGACTTTCGGAGATTCTGAAATGCCAGTGCGCCATTCAAAAATGATGGTTTTGAGGAACAAATTTTTTGCTCATAGCAGCGCGGAGGGAACGCGAATTTTTGTGATTCCTCCAAACGCCTTGCCTCCGCAAGGCGGAGCAGCCGAGCCTTATTTAAGGTTAAACATTGGGAAGCGTGTATTTGCAGAACCCGAATATGTAAAGTGGCTGTTGGAACTGCCAAAAGGATTTTATTTTCAACTACAAACCGACATTAAAAACCAATTGCAGAAAACTTTTGGCTCTGTGACGGAGGCATTTGAGTTGGCGACTGGCTATGAAAATTTCCAGTGGAAATAATTGTGAGCCTTTCATTTTGATTTGCTGTGTTTGGAGTTGTGAGACCGTGTTGACCATTCCAAGTTGTCCACGCGGTTATTGGATCGGTTGCGATCCTTGTGATTCACCACTTCATGTTTGTCGCTCGGTTTAGCAAGGAAGGTTTCAGCGATGATGCGATGCGATAGTTTAGTAATCTGTCTGCCGTTTTTCATGAATCCGATATGCAGATAACCGTTATGCGCCACTGTTCCTCCAACGATTTTGCAGTCATACTTTCTTCTGAATCGTCCAAACGTTGAAGCTTCATAAAGCGGAAACTCTTTAATTGTTTTCCATTCTTCGCGTTTCGCCGCGTCAGATATTTCGGATTCGGCAATATGGAAAAGCTCAAGTTGCATTTAATTTGCATTTCGCAACAGTTAATCCTGACTTGAGCCTCCGGTCAAATCGGTTAAATTGATTGGCATGAAGAAATGGATTGTCGCTGACCCGGAACATTTGGGCGGAAGCCCGCGTGTGCGCGGCACGCGCATTTCCATGGCGCTCATCCTGGAGTCGCTCGCCGCCGGCCTGTCGGTCGCCGAAATCATGGATGCTTATCCGAGCCTGACCGGGAAATCGGTACGCGGCGCGCTGGCTGAACTGGCACATCAAAAAGAATTGCAACCGGCGTGAAAATTCTGAATCCCGGTTGACACCGTATCGTATCAGATTATTTTGATTCCATGAATGTTGTCCTGCCAAGAAACCTTGAAAGCTATGTGACCGAACTGATTCAAACCAGCGGTTACAAAGGGTCGGACGAAGTTGTTTCGGAAGCGTTGCGCGAGCATCAATCCCGCCGTCAAGGCATGGAAGTGATGATGACGCCGGAGTTTGAGCGGCTGCTGGATGAAGGGCTGGAAAATCTCGAGCAGTCCAAAACGACGGACGAATTGCGCCGCCGGTCATGATCCGGGCCAGATTCAGTCCAAAAGCCACACGCGACTTGGACGAGGTTTCCCACCACATTGCCGCCGACAATCCTGAAGCGGCGGAGCGTGTTCGTCGAACCATTCTCAATACTGCCGATTTTCTTGCACAACATCAGGAACTTGGAAGGCGCATCCGCAATGCCGCTCCGCGTCACGCGCAAATACGCTGGTTCGTTGTTCCGAGATTTCAC
>Ga0207932_1000150_pt1 | contig 23178 bp, 18 predicted proteins | sample NGESurdeep092012_FD_184480 | JGI IMG/M metagenome (GOLD analysis project Ga0207932, IMG submission 184480) | Arctic peat soil microbial communities from Barrow, Alaska - NGEE Surface sample 415-2 deep-092012 (SPAdes) | ecosystem: Environmental > Terrestrial > Soil > Wetlands > Peat ...
GTGAGGGCGCCGGGTCCGCCGCGCCGGGCACCCGGGCCGCCGCCGCGCCGCCCCCTCACGCCGCAGCGCGGGCCGGCGCCGCCGAGGCCGCAGCCGCATCCCGTGCGCCGCCCGACACCGAACCGGAGAGGCCAATGACGCCGCCGCTCGTCTTCGCGATCACCGGGGCCTCCGGTGCCCCGTACGCCGTCCGCCTCCTCGAGGTGCTCGCGCGGGAGCGGGTGCCGGTCTGGCTCCTCGTCTCGGCCCACGGCCTCCGGCTCCTGAAGGACGAGTGCGGCATCGCGTCGCTGGCCCAGCTTGAGCGGCGCACCGGGCCGTGGAAGACCGTCGAGGCCTTCGACGACGGCGACCGCGGGGGCCGGCCCGCCTCGGGCTCGGCGAAGACCGCCGGAATGGTGGTGTGCCCCTGCTCGATGGCCACCCTCGCCGCGATCGCGCACGGCACCAGCCGGAGCCTCATTGAGCGCGCCGCGGACGTGACGCTGAAGGAGCGGCGCCGCCTCGTGCTGGTCCCGCGGGAGACGCCCCTCTCCCTGATCCACCTCAGGAACATGGTGGCGGTGGCGGAGGCGGGCGCGACGGTGATCCCTGCCGCGCCGGGGTTCTACCACCGCCCGACGCGGGTGGAGGAGCTGGTGGACTTCGTGGTGCAGCGGGTCCTCGACCAGCTCGGCGTCGAGGTGGAGCTGGCGCCGCGGTGGTCGGGGAAGGTGCGGGCGCGCCGCCGGTGAGGCTGGGGATCATCGCCGACACGCACGGCCAGCTCCGCCCCGAGGTGCTGGAGGTGTTCACGCAGGTGGACCGGATCCTCCACGCCGGCGACGTGGGCGATCCCGCGATCCTCGACCGGCTCGCGACGCTGGCGCCGGTGACGGCGGTGTTCGGCAACGCGGACGGGGGGACGCTGCGGGCGAAGCTGCCGCGGGTGGCGGAGGTGAAGATCGATGGGTTCGTCTTCGTCGTGACCCACGGCGACCAGCTCGGCGCGCCGAAGCCGCAGGCGCTGAAGGATGCCTTCCCGCACGCGGACGTGATCGTCTACGGGCACTCGCACCGGCCGCTGATCCACAACTTCGACGACTTCTCGGTGGCGCTGAACCCCGGGGCGGCGGGGCCCGCGCGCTTCGACCTCACCCCCTCCGTGGCCATCATGGAGACCGAGCCGGGGATCCCTCCCCGGGCACGCATCGTCCCGCTCAGGGCCTAGCGCGCCAGCCAGTCGGCGTAGGGGCTCGTCGCCTCGAACGCCTCGGGATGCTGCCGGAACCAGCTCGTGACGAGGAGGACGTGGTCCATCTCCGCGGCGGAGCGCGCCACGAGCGCGGGCGCGGGGACGTCGGCGTGGCGCTCCACGGCCGCGGCGAAGGCGAGGCGCTCGATCGGGGTGCGGGGGAGCGGGGCTTCCGCGAGGACGAGGCCGCGGCGGATCAGATAGGCGCGGTCGTCGCGGTGGCCCGTGAGATCCTTCACGAGGTACACGAAGCTCAGCGCCTCGAGGGCCGAGGCGAGCCGCGCGACGGCGCCGAAGAGCCACTCGAGCGCCTCGAACTTCTCCCGCCACACCGCTGCCCGCTCGAAGTCCCGGAGCTCCGCCGCATCCGCCATCACGTCGAGCACCCTCGCGAGCGGCTCCGCCGAGCGTCCCTCCAGGAAGTCCACGCCGGCGCCCAGGGCCGTGCCGTACCGCGCCCCCGAGCAGCGCGCCGCGCAGGGGCCGAGGCACGTGCCGAGGTCGTGGCGGATGCAGCGCGGCGCGAGGGGCGCGTCGAACAGGTCCGCTTGGTCGGCGAAGAGCATCGGGACGTCCTGGGCGCAGTCGCGCAGGCCGAGGACATCGTTGAGCACGCGGAGCGCGGCGGCCGCGCGGCTGCTCCCGCGGAACGGCCCGTAGTAGGCGGCGTCGGGGTCGGTGGTCTTGGCGGTGAGGCGGAGCTTCGGCGCGGCACCGCCCGTGCGCTTGACGAACAGCGTGCGCCGCCCCGTCCGGTTGCCGTGCACGTTCTGGAAGGGGCGGAGGCGCTTGATGAGCCGCAGCTCCTCCAGCAGCGCCGCGAACTCGCTCGGCACGTAGCGCCAGCGGATCGCGGTCGCGGAGCGGATGAGCCGGGCGCTCTTCGTGTCGGGCCACGGCGCCGTGAAGTAGGAGAGGAGCCGTCCCCGCAGGCTCTTCGCCTTCCCGACGTAGAAGACCGCGCCGCCGTCGTCGAGGAACTCGTAGATGGCCGGACGCCGCTCGGCGTTGGCGCGGACGTGCTCGCGCAAGCCGTCGAGGGTCGCGGGGTTCCGCGTCGCCCGCCCGAGCGCTAGGACTGGCACCACGGACAGAAGTAGGTGGCACGCCCGTCGATGGCGTGGGTGAGCGCGACGTGACGCCCGCACCGGAGGCACGGCTCGCCCGCGCGGCCGTAGACGGCGAGGTGGCGCTGGAACCCGCCCGCGCCGCCCGTGCCGGTGCGGTAGTCGCGCACGGTCGTGCCGCGTCCCGCCACCGCGCGGCGGAGCACGTCCCGGACCGCGCGATGCAGGCGCGCGAGCTCCGGCGCGCGGAGCCCCGCGACCGGCCGAGAGGGATCGAGGCGCGCGATCCACAGCGCCTCGTTCGCGTAGATGTTCCCCACGCCCGCGATGCGCCGCTGGTCCATCAGGGCCTTCTTCACCGCGAGCCGTCCGCCGCGCAGGGCCCGGCCGAACCGCGCGGCGGTGAAGCCGGATGCGAGTGGCTCCGGTCCGATGCGGGCGGTGTAGGCCGCCCAGCTCTCGGGCGGGAGGAGGAGGATGACGCCGAGGCGGCGCACGTCGCGGTAGACGAGGTGACGCCCGCCGTCCAAGGGGAAGTCGAGCACGGCGTAGGGATCCGGGCGTGGGTGCCGCGCGACGGTGAGGGAGCCGGTCATCCGGGGCTGGATGACGAGCCGAAGGCCGTCGTCGAGGAGGAGGACGAGGTGCTTCGCGCGGCGGGCGACCTCGGCGATGCGGCGGCCCGCGAGGGCGCGGGCGAAGGCCGCGGGCTTCGCGTTCCGAAGGACGTCGGACTTGTGGATGCGGACGGCGCCGATGCGGGCGCCGGTCAGGTGGGGGCGGAGGTCCCGCGCGATGGTCTCGACCTCGGGGAGCTCCGGCACGGCGCTAGCGCTTCCGCGCGAGCTCCCGCCAGCCGATGTCGCGGCGGAACTGCTTCCCCTCGAAGCGGATGGACTCGGCGGCGACGCGGCTGCGCTGCGCCGCCTCGGCGATCGTCGGGGCGATCGCGGTCACGCCGAGGACCCGCCCGCCGGCGACGCGGAGCCGCCCATCGGGCCCCTGCGCGGTGCCCGCGTGGAAGAGGAGCACGTCGGGCGCGGCCTCGAGCTCGGCGGGGATGGAGATCTCGGCGCCCAGCACCGGCGCGTCGGGGTAGCCCTCGGCGGCGAGTACCGTCGTGACCGACGCGTGCCGCGCGTCCCCGAGCGAGATGCCGCTCGGCATCCACCCCCCTTCCGCGATGAGCCGGAGGACGGGGACGAGACCTGAGGGCATCGCCGCGAGGATCGCCTGCGCCTCGGGGTCGCCGAACCGGCAGTTGAACTCGATGACGGCGGGGGACCCGTCCGGTCGGAGCATGAGGCCCGCGTAGAGCACGCCGCGGTACGGGGCCCCGTCGGCCTTGAGGGCCTGCAGCGTCGGGGCGATGATCTCGTCGGCGATGCGCCGCAGCAGCGCCGGCGTGGCCACGCCGACGGGGCAGTACGCGCCCATGCCGCCGGTGTTGGGGCCGAAGTCGCCGTCCTGCAGCCGCTTGTGGTCCTGCGCCGGCGGGAGGATCGCGAAGTGCTCGCCGTCGGTGATGGCGAGGACCGAGAGCTCCTCACCTTCGAGGAACTCCTCCACCAGCATCTCGCTCCCCGCCTTGCCGAGCGCGTTCTCGGCGAGCATCGCCCGCGCCGCGGCCCGGGCCTCGGTGCGCGTGGCGCAGACGATCGCCCCCTTGCCGCCGGCGAGGCCCGAGGCCTTCACGACCAGCGGCTCGGCGTGCCCGTCGATGTACCGCTCGGCGGCGTCGAGCTCGGTGAAGGTGTGGGAGCGGGCGGTGGGGACGCCGCTCCTGGCCATCAGTTCCTTGGCGAACGCCTTCGACGCCTCGATCCGCGCGGCGGCCGCCGTCGGTCCGAAGACCGGGATGCCCTCCTTCGCCAGGGCGTCCACGAGCCCGGCGGCGAGCGGCCCCTCGGGGCCCACGATCACCAGGTTGATGCGGTTGTCGCGCGCCGCCCGCACGACGGTCGCCACGTCGGTCGCCGAGCCGGGGAGGTTCGTCGCGATGCGGGCCGTTCCGGCGTTGCCCGGGAGGCAGAAGACCGTGCTCCCGGGGCAATCCCGCCGGCACGCCCATGCCAGCGCGTGCTCCCGGCCGCCGCCGCCGACGACGAGCGTCCTCACCGGCTGCCGGGCCCCTTCATGGCGCCGGAGAAGGCGTCGGCGGCCTTCCGCGCCACCTCGGCGACCTTGCCGACCACGTCCTTCGCCTGGTCGCCGTAGTAGCGGCCCGCCTCGCCGATGTCCTCGGCGATGGGCCGCTGGTCGTCGGCGGTGCCGCGGCGCGGGTACTCGCCCCGCAGGATCCGGTCGTAGTCGCCCCCCTCGACCCAGCGCTGCAGCTCCGCGGCGCGCAGGGTGTGGAAGGGGTGCGTGGCGCCGAGGGTGTTGAGGACCTTGTAGACGGTGTCCATCGCGTCGCCGCCCTGCTCGTACTCCTTCGCCTGCACCAGGAAGGCGTCGAGGTTCATCTCGGCGATGTTCCCGCCCCCCGCCAGCTTCATGAACATCCGCATGGAGGCGACCGGGTCCTGGCTGGCCAGGAGCCCCGCGCGGTCAGAGGAGAGCTCGCTCTTGCGGTACCACTCCATCAGGGCGATCTGGATCGGCAGCAGCGCGATCCCCGCGAGGAACGGGAGGTTGCGGAAGCCGAACTCCAGCAGGATGACGAGGATCGTGCGGTAGAGCGCGTGCCCGCTGATGACGTGGCCGAGCTCGTGGCCGAGGATGGTGCGCAGCTCCTCGTCGTCGAGGAGGGCGAGGGCGCCGGAGTTGAGGACGATGAACGGCCGGTCCATCCCGTACGCACCGGCGTTCACGAGGGGCGTCTGCGAGATGTAGAGATCCGGCCGCGGCTCCCAGTCCATCGTGGCGCACACCTCGGTGAACGCGGTGTGGACGCGGGGGAACTGGGTGGGCCCCACGCGCACGGCGTTGGCCTGGAAGAGGAGCCGCACGCCCCGCTCCCCGAAGAAGCCGTAGATCTTCCGCAGCACCTCGTCGAAGCCGGGCAGCGCGCGCAGGGTGTTGAGCGCCGCGCGGTCGGCGGGGTGCTCCCAGGCACGGGCCGAGATCTGGGTGAGGACGATCCTCGCCCGTGCCGCCGGAAGCTGCCGCTCGTCCATAACCACTCCTTGCTAGGGTCCGCTCCCCCTACGCGCCGGGGAGGCGGACGTGTCAACCGGGCCCGCTACTTCCCGAGCGCCCGGTCGAGATCGGCGATCAGGTCGTCCACGTCCTCGATGCCCACCGAGAGGCGCACCAGCCCGTCGGTGAGGCCCATCGCGTCGCGCATCGCCTTGGGGACCGCGGCGTGCGTCATCGTCGCGGGGTGCCCGATCAGGCTCTCGACGCCCCCGAGGGACTCGGCGAACGCGAAGAGGCGCACCCCCTCCACCAGCCGGCCGGCCGCCTCGAGGGAGCCCGTCTCGATGGACATCATCGCGCCGAAGCCCGACATCTGGCGCTTGGCGAGCTCGTGCTGTGGATGCGACGGGAGCCCGGGATAGTAGATCGCGCGGATCCGCTTGTCGGCGGCCAGCCACTCGGCGACCCGCCGGCCGTTGGCGTCGTGCTGGCGCATCCGGACGGCGAGGGTCTTGAGGCCGCGCAAGGCGAGCCAGCAGTCGAAGGGCCCCGGCACGGCGCCGGCCGAGTTCTGGATGAACGCCAGGCGCTCGGCGAGCGCGTCGTCCTTCGCCACCACGATGCCGCCGACCATGTCGGAGTGGCCGTTGAGATACTTGGTGGTGGAGTGGACGACGATGTCGGCGCCGAACTCGAAGGGCCGCTGGAAGATCGGGGTGGTGAAGGTGTTGTCGACGACGAAGAGGAGCCGGTGGGCCTTGGCGATGGCCCCCATCGCGGCGAGATCGGCGAGCCGCATCATCGGGTTGGTGGGGGTCTCGCCATAGAGCATCTTCGTCCGCGGGGTCACCGCCGCCTCGACCTGCTTCGGGTCCCGCGTGTCCACGAAGGTGAAGGTGAGCCCCATCCGCGACAGGACCTTGTCCATCAGGCGGTGCACGCCGCCGTAGACGTTCTCGCCGCAGACCACGTGGTCGCCCGCCGAGAGGAGCGTGAGGACCGCGTCCACGGCGGCCATCCCGGAGGCGAACGCGAGGCCGTGCGTCCCCCCCTCCAGCGCCGCGACGTTGCGTTCCAGCGCCTGGCGGGTGGGGTTGCTCGTCCGGGCGTACTCGTAGCCCTTGTTCTTCCCGATGCCGTCCTGGACGTACGTGGACGTCTGGAAGATCGGGAAGGTCACCGCCCCGGCGAGGGGGTCGGGTTGCTGGCCGGCGTGGATGGCGCGCGTGGCCAGGCCATGGGAAAGGTCGTGATCGGTGATGCGGGTCACAGGGTGCTCGATGGCATGGGCGTTGCGCGAACCTTACACGGGCGACGGTCGCGGCGGCAAGGCGAATGGCGGGTGGACACGGCGCGGGCGCGCCGATAAACTCACAGCCTATGGAAGAGCGGAAGATCCTCTGCCTCGTAGTGGACGACGAGGAGAAGGTCCGGGACGTGATGGCCCGCGTCCTCACGGGCGAGGGCTTCGAGTGCCGGCAGGCGGCGTCCGGCCAGAACGCGGTCGCCCTCCTCGACGCCGAGCCGTTCGACCTGGCGGTGCTGGACATCCAGATGCCGGGGATGGACGGCACCAAGCTGCTCGCCGAGATCCGGCTGCGCTGGCCGGAGACGGGGGTGGTGATGGTGACCGCCGTCTCGGACGTCCGGACGGCGGTGGCGTGCCTGACGCACGGCGCCCTCGACTACGTCGCCAAGCCGTTCGAGATCGACGAGGTGCGGGCCCGCGTCCGCCAGGCGCTCGAGAAGCGCCGCCTCATCCGCGAGAACCGCGACTACCAGCTGTACCTCGAGGAGCGCGTCCAGCAGCAGGCCGCGCGCATCGAGGAGCTGTTCGTCCTGGGCGTGCACTCACTGGTGCAGGCGCTCGAGGCCAAGGACCGCTACACCCGCGGCCACTCGGCGCGAGTGGCGGTGTACGCGGAGGAGATCGCCCGGCAGCTGGGGCTCGACGACGAGACCCTGGCGGAGATCCGCCTCGGGGGCGAGCTGCACGACATCGGCAAGATCGGCGTGCGCGAAGGCGTGCTGCAGAAGCCGGGGCCCCTGACCGAGGACGAGTATCTCCACGTGATGGAGCACCCGGTGCTTGGCGAGCGGATCCTCGCCCCGCTCCTCAAGGACCACCCGATCGTGGTCAGCATCGTCCGTTCCCACCACGAGCGGCTCGACGGGGCCGGTCTCCCCGACCATCTGCAGGGCGAAGCGATTCCGCTGGTGGCCCGGATCGCCAGCGTCGCCGACGCGTTCGACGCCATCACGACGGGCCGGCCGTACATGCGCTCGCGGCCGCCGGAAGAGGCGCTCGCCGAGCTGCGGCGCTGCGTCGGGTGGCAGTTCGACGCCGAGTGCGTCGAGGGGTTCGCGCGCGCCTACCCGGACGTCAGTCTCCTTCCGATCCCCACGCCCGACGTCGTCGCCCTGCGCCAAGCCTCTCTCCGCCGGAGTTGATGTCGTGAGTCCCCTGATGCGCTCGGTCTCCGGGGTCCGGGGGATCGTGGGCACGGATCTCGACCCGGATGTCGTACGCCGGTACGCGGCGGCGTTCGCGGCGTTCGTGCGGGAGCGCGGCGGCCGGCGGGTCGGGCTGGCGCGCGATTCCCGTGCCTCGGGTCCCGCCCTCTACGCCGCCGCGGCCGAGGCGCTCTGCGCGGCGGGCGTGGATGTGGTGGAGCTGGGCATGGTCCCCACCCCGACCGCGCAGCTCGCCGTGGAGGACCTCCCCCTCGATGGCGGGATCGTCGTCACCGCGAGCCACAATCCCGTCCAGTGGAACGCCCTCAAGTTCGTGGGGGCGGGGGGCCGCTTCCTCACGCGCGCGGACGCCGAGGCGCTGTTCGGTCTCGCCGACGGCGGCGCGGCCGGCGCGGCCGGCACGCCGGGCACGCGTTCCCGCGACGAAGGCGCCGTGGGGCGCCATCTCGAGCGGGTCCTCGCCCTCCCCTGGCTCGACGCCGCGGCCATCCGCGCGCGGCATTTCCGCGTGGCGCTCGATTGCGTGCGCGGCGCGGGGGCCACGGTGATGCCGGCGCTCCTCGACGCGCTCGGGTGCGAAGTCGCCGCGATCCATCTCGAGCCCGACGGCGCCTTCCCCCGGGAACCGGAGCCGATCCCCGAGCACCTCGGCGAGCTGGGCGCCTTCGTGCGGGAGCAGGGCGCCGACGTCGGCATCGCGGTGGATCCCGACGTGGACCGCCTCGCCCTCGTGGACGAGCGGGGCCGGCCGATCGGCGAGGACTACACGCTGGCCTTCGCGGTCCGGGCGGTGCTGCCGCACCTGCGCGGTCCCGTGGTCACCAACCTCTCGACCAGTCTCGTGGTGGACGACGCGGCGCGGGCCTTCGGCATCGCGGTCGAGCGCGCCCCGGTCGGCGAGGCGAACGTGGTGGAGCGGATGCAGGCGCGCCGCGCCGTCGTGGGGGGCGAGGGGAACGGCGGCGTGATCCTCCCCGCCGTGCATCTCGGCCGCGATGCGCCGGTGGCGGCGGCCCTGGCGCTGGCGCTCCTCGCGGAGCGGCGGGAACCGGTCTCGGCCGTCGTGGACGCCGCGCCCCGCTACGTTATCGTTAAGGCGAAGCTCTCGCGGCCCGACCGTCCGCTGGACCAGGTGTACGCGGGGCTGCGGCGCCGCTGGCCCGACGCCGCGACCGACACGCAGGACGGGCTGCGGCTCGCGTGGGACGACCGCTGGATCCACGTGCGCCCGTCGGGGACGGAGCCGGTGGTCCGGGTGATCGCCGAGGCGTTGACGGCGGCCGCCGCGCAGGGGATGGTGAACGACGGCAGGCAAACGCTGCTGACGATGGGGGCCTGACGATGTGCGGGATCGTGGGGTACGTGGGATCGCGCCAGGCGGTGCCGATCCTGTTGCAGGGGCTCAAGCGCCTCGAGTACCGGGGCTACGATTCGGCGGGGCTGGCGCTGATCACGGACGGCCATCTGAAGGTGGTGAAGGCGGCCGGGAAGATCGCGCAGCTCGAGGCCCAGCTCGGGCCCCACGTGCCGCAGGCGGTGACTGGCATGGCGCACACCCGCTGGGCCACGCACGGCGCACCGACCACCCGCAACGCCCATCCGCATACCGACTGCACCGGAACTGTGGCCGTGGTCCACAACGGCATCATCGAGAACGCGCCGGTGCTCCGCGCCAAGCTGGTGGAGAAGGGCCACACCTTCGCCTCGGACACCGACACCGAGGTGCTCGCGCATCTCATCGAGGAGTTCTATCAGGGTACGCTCGCCGAGGCGGTCGCCGCGGCGCTCCACGAGGTCGAGGGCACCTACGGAATCGCCGTCCTCTCCTCCCGGGAGCCCGACACGATCGTGGCGGCGCGGCTCGGCAGCCCGCTCCTGGTCGGCGTGGGGAACGGCGAGAACTTCATCGCGTCGGACCCGGCGGCGGTCCTGGAGCACACCCGGTCGGTGGTGTACCTCGACGAGGGGGAGATGGCGGTCGTGACCCCGTCCGGCTACCGGCTGATGGACCGCCAGTCGGTGCCCCTCACCAAGGAGGTCAGCCAGATCGACTGGGACCTCGCCACCGTGGAGCGGGCCGGCTTCCCGCACTTCATGCTCAAGGAGATCTGCGAGCAGCCCGAGTCCATCCGGAACGTCCTCCGCGGACGGCTCCTGGAGGAGGAGGGTGCCGCGAAGCTCGGCGGCCTCAACCTCTCCGACGACTACCTGGCGGGGATCGACCGGATCGTCATCACCGCGTGCGGGACGTCGTGGCACGCGGGGCTGGTGGGCGAGTACATGCTGGAAGAGATCGCCCGGATCCCGGTGGAAGTGGAATACGCCTCCGAGTTCCGGTACCGCAGCCCGATCCTCACGCCGAAGACGCTGGTGATCGTGATCTCGCAGTCGGGCGAGACCGCCGACACGCTCGCGGCGCTGCGAGAGGCGAAGCGGCGCGGCGCGCGGACCCTGGGCATCATCAACGTCGTGGGGAGCACCATCGCCCGCGAGGTGGACGGCGGCATCTACCTGCACGCCGGCCCCGAGATCGGGGTCGCCTCGACGAAGGCCTTCACCAGCCAGATCGCGGCGCTGGCGGTCTTCACCCTGCATCTCGGGCGCCTGCGGTCGCTTTCGATCCTGCAGGGGCGCGAGATCGTCCAGGCGCTCCGCAAGCTCCCCGAGCAGCTCGAGGCGGTGCTCCGCAAGCAGGAGGAGGTCGAAGCGCTCTCCGAGCGGTTCATGCGCGCGACCAACGTCCTGTACCTCGGCCGGGGCGTGAACTTCCCGGTGGCGCTCGAGGGCGCGCTGAAGCTGAAGGAGATCTCCTACATCCACGCGGAGGGGTATCCCGCCGCCGAGATGAAGCACGGCCCGATCGCCTTGATCGATGAGCTGATGCCGGTGGTCTTCATCGCGCCGCAGGACGCCGTCTACGCCAAGATCCAGTCGAACATCGAGGAGGTCCGGGCGCGGGGGGGGCGGGTGGTGGCCGTGGTGACGGAGGGGGACACGGCGATCCGCAAGGTGGCGGACACCGCCATCGAGATCCCCAAGACCCTGGACATGCTGACCCCGGTGCTCGCGGTGGTGCCGCTGCAGCTCTTCGCCTACTACATCGCGGTGCGGCGCGGCTGCAACGTGGACCAGCCCCGCAACCTCGCGAAGAGCGTCACGGTCGAGTAGCCGGTGCGCGTGGTCGTCCAGCGCGTGAGCCGCGCGGCGGTCCGCGTCGACGGCGAGACCGTCGGCGCGATCGCGCGCGGCTTCGTCGTCCTCGTGGGCTTCGCTCCCGGGGACGACGAGGCGGCGCTGGCGTGGATGGCGGAGAAGCTCGCCGGGCTGCGCGTGTTCGGCGACGCCGAGGGGAAGATGAACCTCGGCATCCAGGAGGTCGGGGGCGCGATGCTGGTCGTCTCGCAGTTCACCCTCTACGGCGACGCCTCCAAGGGGCGCCGGCCCTCCTTCGTCGGCGCCGCACCCCCCGAGCAGGCGGAGGCGCTGTACGAGCGCTTCGTGGCGCTGCTGCGGGAGCGGGGCGTGCGGGTGGAGACGGGCCGGTTCCGCGCGATGATGGACGTCGAACTGGTGAACGACGGCCCCGTCACCCTTCTCCTCGAGCGCCCGTGAGCGTGCCGCTCGTCCTCGCGTCGGCGTCCCCGCGCCGCCGCGAGCTCCTCACCCTCCTCGGCCTCACCTTCGACGTGGTCCCCGGCGACGTGGACGAGACATGGCAGGGGGGTGAGCCCCCCGCGGTGCACGCGGAGCGTCTGGCGCGCGCCAAGGCCGGCGCGGTGCACCGGCCCGGCGCCGCGACGGTGGCGGCGGACACGATCGTGGTGGTGGACGGGGACATCCTCGGGAAGCCGCGCGACCGGGAGGAGGCGGGCGTCATGCTGCGCCGCCTGGCCGGGCGCGACCACGTCGTGCACACCGGCATCGCGGTGGCGTACGGCGCGCGCACCGCGTCGGACGTGGTCTCGACGCGCGTCTGGTTCCGGCCGCTCGACGACGCCGTCATCGCCGCGTACGTCGCGACGGGCGAGCCGATGGACAAGGCGGGGGCCTACGGCATCCAGGGATATGGCGCGGTGCTGGTGGACCGGATCGACGGGGACTACTTCACGGTGATGGGACTCGGCCTGGCGCGTTTCGTGGACCTCCTCGGCGCGGTGGGCCTCCGTTACGCCTTCGGGGCGATCACCCCGGTACCCCTAGTGCGCCGCCACGGCGGCCCGCTCCCGTAGCGCTCCAGGGCGAGCCGCACCTTCTCCGCCACGATCCCCACGGTGATGCGCCCCATCCGCCCCGGCCGGTAGCGCGCCGCCGGACCGTAGTCCTCTCCAGGTTCCCCGAAGGCATCCACCAGCAGGTCGGCGAAGCGGTGGTACGGCCCGAACCGCTTCGGGTTCGTGTAGCCGTAGAGCCCCACCGCGGGCACCTCCATCGCCACCGCGATGTGGAAGGGGCCGGTATCGGGGGAGACGACGACGTCGCACGCCTCGAGGAGAGCGAGGGTGGTCCGCAGGCCGCAGCCGAGGGCGTCGAGGGGCGCCGCGGTCGTGCCCGCGAGGATGGCATCGGCGGCGGCGCGCTCGTGCGGGGCGGCGCTGCCCAGGAGCACGCAGCGTGCTCCGTGCGCGACGGCGAGCCGTGTCGCCAGCGCCGCGTACCGTTCGGGGGGCCAGTTCTTCGCCGGCCGGCTCGTCGCCACCACGCATCCCACCAGCGGCCCCTCCGTCCCCGCGAGGAGCGCGCGCGCCTCCGCCCGCTCGGCGGGCGAGGGCGCGAGGCCCCAGACCGGCTCGCCGCGCGGGACGCCGAGGGCGTCGAGGTACTCGAGGAACTGGTCCTGGATGTGTCCCAGCGGGCGGGACGGGATGCGGTGCGTCGTGAAGAGCGCGTTGAGATCGCGGGACCGGGCACGATCGAGCCCGAGCTTCACGGGCGCGCGGGCCATCCAGGTGAGGAGGCCCGCCTTGAAGTACGGCTGGAGGGCCAGCACGAGGTCGAAGGGGCGCGCGGCGAGCGCCCGCCGCACGTCGAGGAACCCGCGCCACCCGTTGCGCCGCTCGAAGAACACGATCTCGTCCACGGCGGGGTGCCCCTGCACGAGGACGGCGGGCCCGGGCTGGAGGATCCACGTCAGGTGCGTGGCGGGGGCGTGGCGCTTGATCGCCGTGACCACCGGGAGCGCGTGGACCACGTCGCCGAGGGCGGAGAGCATCACGACCCCGACGCGCCGCGGCCCGTCGCCCCCTGCGCCGAAGAGCCCTCCGCGCGCCGCCGGGTCGGTCACCGGACCCCGGCTCCCAGCGCGTAGCGCGCGCGCCAGCGATCCACCCGCTCGAGGACGTCGGCGACCTGGATGCGCGGCATCCGGTCCCGGCGCTTCTCGGCGCTGATGGGATAGTCCTCACCGGGGTCGCCATACGCGTCCACCAGGAGGTCGAGGAAGCGGCGATAGGGTCCCGTCCGCTTCGGGTTCCACGCGCCGCACAGGCCGATGACCGGACGGTCGAGGGCGACCGCCATGTGCAGTGGCGCCGAGTCGAGCGACACCACGAGCGCCGAGCCGTCGAGCAGCCACACGAGGTCGCGCAGCGGCGCGCCGAGGGTGGAGAGGGGCCGGTGCCGCGCCAGCGCGGTGATCTCGCGCTCCGTTTCCCGCTCGCGCGGGGAGCCCCCGCCGACGAGCACCGGCTGGAGGTCGTACCGCTCGACGAGCGCGTCGGAGAGCTCGGCCCATCGCGCCGCGGGCCACTCGCGCTGCGGGTCGCTGGTGCCGATGGCGAGCGCGGCGACGGGCCTTCCGAGCGGGCCGAAGAACCGCCGCTGCGCCTCGCGCTCCGCCGCCCAGGGCCCGAGGTCCCAGACCACCGGCTCGTGCGGCACGCCGAGCGCGTCGAGGAACTCGAAGTACTGGTCCTGCACGTGCTGCGGCGGATGCGGCGGGATGCGGTGCGTCGTGACGAGCCAGTTGCCGTCGCGGGCCCGCGCGCGGTCGAAGCCGAGCTTGACGGTTCCGGGGAGCAGCGCGGTGAGGAGGCCGGCCTTGAAGTAGACCTGGAGGGCGAGCACCAGGTCGAACGGGCCGGCGAGGAGCCGGAGGGCGTCCCGGTAGGCCCGCCACCCCTTCGCCTTCTCGAAGAGCACGATCTCGTCCACTGCGGGATGGCCCCGCACCAGGGACGCGGGCCCCGGCTGGAGCACCCAGGTGATACGGCACCGTGGGGCGTGGCGTTTGAGGGCGGTGAGCACCGGCAGGGTGTGCACCGCGTCGCCGACGGCGCTCATCATCACGACGCAGACGCGGCCGGTGCGCCAGCGGTCGGGGATCGTCACGCGGTCTCCCCGTAGCCGGCCTCGAAGGAGGCGCGATCACCGGCGGTGAGCCGCGCGCCCCGCAGGCCGTTCCACTTCTCCCACGAGCGGTAGAACCGGTCCACGTTGCGCCGCCGGTCGCCCGCGCCGCCCGCGTGGCGGCACGATTCGACGTCGAGGAGCCAGGCCGCGGGCGGATCGCCCGCGACCACCACGTTCCGCAGCTGCAGGTCGGGATGAACGAAGCCGGCGTCGTGGAGGCGGCGCACCAGCCGGCCCACGGCGCGCAGCACGGCGGCGCGAGGCTCCCCCGACGGGGGGGCGTCCCCGAAGACGACGGCGGCGAGGTCGCGCCCCGGGATCCGCGCGGTGGCCACGTCGGCGCGATGCACGGCGCCCGCACGGTACCAGGCGCCGGCCAGCAGCGCGGGCGTCGGGATGCCGGCCTCGGCGAGACGCCGCGACCACGCGAGTTCCCGGAAGAAACGGGGAGGGCCGGCGTAACGGTCACCGAGCAGCGGGCCCAGGAAGCCGCCGCGCCGCGCGTGCCGCACCACGGCGTCCACGCCGCCGAGGGTCACGCCGTATGCCTCGCCCCTGCCGGTGAAGGCGGTGTGGCCCGGCTGCTCGGCGGCCCACGCATAGAGGGAAGGGTGCGTGCCGAGCGCGGCGCGCACCGCAGCGGCGACGTCGCGCCGGGCCACCGCCCCTCCCGCGCCGAGGCTCCACGTGTCGTACCCGGGAGGCAGGGCGGGGAACCGCGGCAAATCAGTACTTGACGTGGTAGATGGGGACGGGCTTCGACTTCCCCTTGACCTTGATCGGATCGCGCGCCTCGACGGGCGGCGGGTTCTTGAGGCGCTTGAAGAGCGGCTCGGAGACCATGATCTCGCCGCGGCCGGCGTTGGAGCAGAGCCGCGAGGCGGTGTTGACGGCGTCGCCCAGCACCGTGTACTCCATGCGCTGCTCGCTGCCGATGTTGCCCGCGAACACCTCGCCGAAGTTGATCCCGATGCCGATGGCGATCTCGGGTTTGCCCGTGGCCTTCCAGTGCTCGTTGAGGGGCACGAGGGCGCGCTGCATGTCGATGGCGGCCGCCATCGCCTTGTCGGCGTCGTTGTCCGAGGCGAGCGGGGCGCCCCACAGCGCCATGATGGCGTCGCCGATGAACTTGTCGAGCGTGCCGCCGTGGCGGAACACGATCTCGACCATCTCGTTGAAGTACTCGCCGAGCAGCGTGGCGACGGATTCCGGCGCCATGTTCTCCGACATCGAGGTGAACCCGCGGATGTCGGAGAAGAAGATGACGACCGGCCGCTTGGCGCCGCCGAGCTTCACTTCCTCGCTGTGCTCCGCGATCTGCTTCGCGAGGTCGGGGGCGAAGTAGCGCTGGAAGTTCGACAGCACCATCGCCTCGCGCCGCAGCCGATCGCCGAGCTGGCCGTTCTCGATGGCGACCGCCGCCACGCCGGAGAAGGCGATCAGGAACTCCAGGTCCTCGGCCGTGAACGCGTGCGTGGACGTGAGGTTGTCCACGTAGATCAGGCCGAGCACGGTGCCGTCGGAGGACATCAGCGGCGCGCCCATCGCGGACCGGACGCTCTGCAGCATGATGGACTTGCCCTTGAAGCGCTCGTCCTCCGCGGCGTTGTCGGTGAGGATGGCGACGCGCTCGTTCACCACCTGTCCCACGATGGACTTGGGCACGTGGCGCGCCGACGCCGACCCCTCGCCGAGGCGGCTCTTGGAGATCCGGGGGATCGGGTCCGTACCCCCCGGCTCGTGGAGGAGGATGGAGACGCGGTCCACGTCCATCACCTGGAACGTGAAGTCCACGACCGATTCGAGCAGCTTGTCCACGTCCTGCTGGCGGGAGAGGGCCTTCGAGATCTCGAGGAGCAGCTCGAGCTTCTTGGCGTTGCGCGCGGTGGCGGCGTCGGGCTCGGCCGTCGCCTTCGCGACCTCCTCCTCGAGGGCCTTGAGGGGACTCGAGAGGGACCCCGACTCCCGCACCGGCAGCTGCCGCACGATCGTGGCGCCGGCGGGCTTGTGCGGCGCCGCGAACCCCGCCGCCGTCGGCGGCTTGGGCGCGGCGGCGGGCGCCGCGACGGGCCGGACGTAGAAGGCGACCTTGCCGAAGGTGATGACATCGTTGGGCGCCGCGGTGCACTCGGTGACACGGCTGCCGTTCAGGAAGGTGCCGTTCGAGGAGCCGAGGTCCTTGACTGCGACCCCGCCGTCCCGGGCGGTGACCTGGGCGTGCTGGCGGGAGATCGTCGGGTCGAAGATGGGCACGTCGCTCGTGACGGCGCGCCCCACGACCAGCGTCTGGCCGGGTTTGACGTCGATCGATTGGTCGCCGGCGGTACTGACCAGCTTGAAGGCGTCGGGCATCGGCAGCGCGGTTCGGAGACGCCGTAATATGCCCGTCCGGCGGAACGGGCGCCAGCGCGCGCAGGCCACCCGGGGTGGCGCGGCTCCGGGCGCGGCCCGCCCGCCGCGGCGCCCGGCTCCCCGTGCTTGCTGTGTGCCGCACGCCGTCCCGATATTGCGGCATGGATCGCCGAAGCGCCGCGCTCGGCTTGGCTCTCGCGCTCGCCGCCAGCGGGTCGGCGGCGCGCGGAGCGGTCGCCCAGGAGTGGGATTCCCCCGCCGTGCGGCTGCTCGTGCAGCGCGCCGTGGACCGCCGCCAGCAGGCCCTCGCCGACACCACCCTCACCGACTTCACCGCTCGCGCTCACGGGTTCCTCTTCTTCCTCGGCCAGATCGGGGAGGGGCTCCAGGAGCCGCCGCGGCTCATCAAGTCGGATCAGCTCGAGCTCGAGGTGTCGTGGAAGGCGCCGCGCTTCAGCCGCCAGCGGATCATCGGGTGGCGCGACCGGCGCGAGCTCCCGACCGACATCAGCTACCACCGCGACCACCTCGGCATCGTCCTGAACAACTTCGCGGACTTCATCCGCCTCGGAGAGGGGGACGAGGTCCGCGACGTGCCGCACCCCCTGAGCCCCGCCGGCCTCCGCCTGTACCAGTTCGCGCTGGCGGACTCGCTCACGATCACGCTCCCCGACCGGGCGATCCGCGTGTACGAGGTACGCGTTCGGCCGGTGGATTTCCGCGCGCCGCGGCTCGTCGGGTCCCTCTTCCTCGACGTGGACCGCGCGGAGCTGGTCCGGATGCGCTTCGACTTCACCCGCGCCGCCTACCTCGACCACCAGCTCGAGGACATCACCGTCAGCATCGAGAACAGCCTGTGGGGAGGGCGGTTCTGGCTGCCGCTGCGGCAGGAGATCGAGATCCGGCGCCGCGCCGAGTGGCTCGACTTCCCGGCGCGCGGCATCATCCGGGGCCGGTGGGAGATCGATACCTACCGCTTCAACCAGGGGCTGCAGCTGGCGCTCTTCGCCGACGGACGCCCCGAGATCGTGGCGGCCCCGCCGGAGGTGCGCGACTCCTTCCCGTGGACCGATTCCCTGGAGGCCGAGGTGCGGGACGTGGCCCGGCCGGCGCGCCTCGCCGACCTCGACGCGGTCCGCGCGGAAGCCGCTTCCGTCGCCGAGGGACACGTCCTGACGGGGTTGCAGCGCGCCCAGCTCGGGGGCGCGTCCGTGTCCGAGTTCGTGCACGTGGATCGGGCGGAGGGCCTCGCGCTCGGCGTCGGGGGCGTGCTGCGCTCGGGGGACGAGGCGACGGAATTCCGCGGGCGGGCGGGAGCTGCCACTGCCACGACCCTCTTCACCGGCGGCCTCGCGCTGCGGATACGCCGTGGGGCGTGGACCTGGGGGCTCGCGGGGTATCGGGACGTCCGCGACATGGGCGATGCGCCGGTGATCGCGCGCGCCGTGAACTCCCTCCTCGCCCAGGAGACGGGGAGCGACTTCGGCGACTACTACCTCGCGACCGGCGGTGAGGGGGGCGTCACGCGGACGCTCGGCGGCCGGACCGCGCTCGCGCTCACCGCGGGCGTCGCGCGCATCGACTCACTCCCCGTCCGGGCGACGTGGGCGCGGGGCGCGTACCGGCGTCCCGCGCCGCAGGTCGCCGAGGGGTCGTGGACCTACGCGCGCCTCGGCCTCCGCCGGCAGGCGAGCTCCTTCGCGATGGTGCGCGAGTTCACGGGCCATGCGGACCTCGAAGCGGCGGGGCTCGGCGCCGCGCGGTACGTCAGGGGCTACGCCGAGGGCCGCTGGCAGGTGCCGGCAGGCGCGGGGTGGCTCGTGCTCCGCGCCAGCGCCGGCGCCGCCACCCACGATCTCCCGGCCCATCGCGCGTTCGTCCTCGGAGGCCGTGGCACGCTGGTGGGGGAGGGGTTCCGCGCCCTGTCGGGGCGGCAGGCCGCCTGGCTCTCTGCGGATCTGCGGATCCCGGCGGGGGTGCCGGAGATCCCCCTCGGATCCCTCGCGGGGACGGGCCGCACCGCGACCCTCGTCCCGTTCATCGCCGCGGGATGGACCGGGGGCGGCGTCGCGGGCGCGCCCGGCGCTCCGGCGCGCGGGGTGCGCCCCGTCGTCGGCCTGGGGCTCGAGTGGCCGCACGACCTCCTGCGGATCGACGTCGGGGTGAGTCCGCGGACGGGGACCGTCGGCGTGGCGGTGGACGTCAGCCGGGCCTTCTGGGACATCCTCTAAGCTGTCGGTAGCCCCAGGCCGGAGCCACGGCGCTCGCTGGACGGAAGGTGCGGCGGGGCCGTATCTTGCGGCACTGTGGCTGAGCACGTCTTTCCCGATGAGTGGCTGGTCGCGACCGTCTCGCTGATGCTGGGCGCGGACGTGGTCGTGCAGCTGCGCCAGTCCGCGCAGCCGTCCACGACGTTGTGGGACCTCGTCACGCAGGGCGGCCTGGCCACGGAGGAGCAGCTGCTGGCCGCGATGTCCGGCCGCTCCCGGGTCAAGCTCGCCGACCTCTCCAAGCCCGACCCCCGCGTCAAGGAAGTCATCCCCGAGGCGATCGCCCGGCGCTACCACGTGCTGCCGCTCCGCGTCACGGACTCGTACGTCGAGGTCGCGACGGCGAATCCGTACGACATGGACATGGAGAAGGGGATCGCCTTCGCGTCGGGCCGCGAAGTGCGGATGGCGCTCGCCGCGCCGGCGAAGATCGCGGCGCTGACCGACGAGATGTACCGCCCCGAGAACGTGATCGACAAGCTCCTCGAGGGGATGCACTCGGCGACCGACGTCGAGCACATGGAGGACGAGAACCCGGCCGACGAGATCCAGGTCAGCGCGGAGGAGGCATCCCAGCGCCCCGTCGTGCGGCTGGTGGACCTGATCCTCTCCGAAGGCATCCTCTCCCGGGCGAGCGACATCCACATCGAGCCGGAAGAGGGCGGCTTCGCCGTCCGCTACCGCATCGACGGCGTGCTGCGGCAGGTGATGAAGGTGCCGCGCGCCGCCGGCTTCCCCCTGGTCTCGCGCATCAAGATCATCTCGAGCCTGGACATCGCCGACCGGCTCCGGCCGCAGGACGGCCGCGCGCGGGTGGCGGTGAACGGCGTCCCCGTGGACCTGCGCGTGTCCACGCTGCCCGCGTCCCTGGGCGAGAAGGTCGTGATCCGCATCCTCGACTCGCGGGCCACGGTCCTCTCCCTCGACGCGCTGGGCCTGAACCAGGACGAGCTCGACGGCATCCGGAACCTGCTGACCCACCACGAGGGCGTGGTCCTGGTGACGGGGCCGACGGGGAGCGGCAAGACCACCACCCTCTACTCGGCGCTCCGCGGCATCCAGACGGGCAAGACCAACATCGTCACCGTCGAGGACCCGGTGGAGTACCGCCTCCAGGGGATCGTGCAGGTGCAGGTCCACGAGAAGGCGGGGCTCACCTTCGCCAGCGCCCTCCGGTCCATCCTGCGGCAGGACCCCGACGTGGTGCTGGTCGGCGAGATCCGCGACAAGGAGACGGCGAACATCGCCATCCAGGCCTCCCTCACCGGGCACCTGGTCCTCTCGACGCTGCACACCAACGACGCCCCCAACGCCGTGACGCGCCTGGTGGACATCGGCATCGAGGCGTACAAGATCGCGGCGTCGCTCCGCGGCGTCGTGGCGCAGCGGCTGATGCGGAAGCTCTGCCCGCAGTGCAAGGAGGTATGGGTCGAGTCCATCCCGGAGAAGCTCGCCCCCTGGTTGTCGAGCGGGACGCCGCTGTACCGCGCCGTGGGCTGCACGGAGTGCGCCATGACGGGCTACCGCGGCCGGTTCTCGATCGTGGAGGTGCTGACGGTCACGCCGGAGGTCGAGCGGGCCATCAGCTCGGGCGCGACGGCGGACAAGATCGCCGAGGCGGGGCGGAACGCGGGGATGCGGGGCCTCTGGGAGAGCGGGGTCGCACACATCCTGCGCGGCGAGTCGTCCGTCGAGGAGCTGATGCGGGTCGTGGACGTCCCCTTCGACGAGGAGGCGGCCGGCGCGGCGACTGCCGCTGCGGCGGCTGCCGCCGCGGAGGCGACTGCGGCCGCCGCGGCGCCCGAGCGCGCGCCCCGCTCGCCCATGGGCACCTTCGAACTGCTCGACAACCTCGACGGCAAGCCGAACGTCGCGCGGCTCAACCGCAAGGTGCTGCTCGTAGATGACGAGGACGCGCTCCGCCGCGTGATGAAGGACCTGCTGGAGCGCGAGGGCTACATCGTCTCGGAGGCGCGGGACGGCGTCCAGGCCCTCGACCAGGTGGACAAGGTCGGCCCCGACGTCATCGTGCTCGACCTCAACCTGCCGGGGCTCGACGGCTACGGCGTGCTCTCCCACCTCCGCTCGCGCCCCGCGACCGCCAACATCCCCGTGGTGGTGCTGACCGCCAAGAGCGACGAGGACAACGAGGTGCGCGTCTTCCAGCTCGGCGCCGACGACTTCCTGACCAAGCCGTTCCGCGCCCGTGCCCTCTCGGCGCGGCTCGACGCCGTCCTGGGGCGCCGCCACTTCCCTGAGTGATCCGCTGACCGGCATCAGCGTCGCCGTCGTGGACGTCTACGTCCTCCGGCCCGCCGCCGGCGGGTGGGAGGCGCTCTGCCTCCGTCGGGCCCCCGACGAGCGTTCGGCGGGGACGTGGGAAACGGTCCACGGGCACATCCAGGAGGGGGAGTCGCCGGTCGAGGCCGCGATACGCGAGCTCGCGGAGGAGACGGGCCTCGCGGCCGGGCGCCTCTACAACGTGAGCCGCGTCGAGAGCTTCTACCTGCACCGCACGGACGAGGTCGTGCTCATCCCCGTCTTCTGTGCGCTCGTCCCGGCCGGGGCGGAGGTCCGCCTCTCGGAGGAGCACGACGCCTGGGAGTGGCTCCCGGCGGCACGGGCCCCGGAGCGGTTCGCGTGGCCGCGTGAGGGTCGCGCCCTCGCGGACGCGCTCGCGCTCGTGGGCCGCGGCGACGCCGGCGGCCTCGAGGACGTGCTGCGCGTGCGGTAGAGGGCGCTACGCCTGGCCGCTGCCGAACCAGACCGCCGCGGCGGTTTCGCGCAGGTCACGGAGATTGAACGGCTTGTGGAGGATGCGGGCGGCCGGGTTCGGGCCGCCCGTCGCCGTTGCGGGCTGGACGTCGGCGGTCGAGACGATCACGCGCGCCCGCCAGCCTGGGCGCGCGGCTTCGAGCGCCTGCAGGAACGGCGTGCCCCTCGCGGCGGCGCGGCGGTCGGCGATGACGAGGTCGTACTCGCCCGCGCACGCCAGGCCGAGGGCCGCGTCCCCGTCCGTGGCGGTGTCCACGGCGTGCCCTTCGCGCGTGAACAACGCGGTCACGAGCCGCCGCACGCCCGGATCGTCGTCCACCAGGAGGATGCGCCGCGGCACGGTCGCCGGCGCGGGAGAGCGCCCCTCCTCCCCTCCCGGGGCGGGGATCTCCCCCTCGCCCTCGCGGGGCAGGGAAAGGGTGAACGTGGCGCCGGCGCCGGGGCGCGACTCCACCGTGAGGGTGCCGCCGTGCCCTTCGACGAGCCCGTAGGAGATGAACAGCCCGAGGCCGGTCCCTTCCCCCTGCGGCTTCGTCGTGAAGAACGGGCTGAAGACCTGCGGCAGCACGTCCGCCGGGATGCCCAGGCCCGAGTCCGCCACCCGGACCACCACCCGCTCCCCCGCCGGCTCGACGCTCACGGTGATCCGCCGGGGGAGCCCCGCCGGGAGCGTCGCCACCGCCTGCGCCGCGTTGGTCACCAGGTTGAGGACGACCTGCTGCAGCTGCTGCCGGTCCCCCATCACGGCCGGGAGGTCCCGCGCCACGTGCCGTTCCATGGCGATCCCCTGCAGCTTCAACTCCCAATCCATCAGGAAGAGGGTCCGCTCGACCACGTCTCCCAGGTCGAGGCGCTGCCGTTCCGACGGGCCCTTCCGCGCGAAGGTAAGGAGGTTCCGCACGATGCTCCCCGCGCGCTGCGCCTCCTCGGCGATGACGCGGAGGTGGTCGCGGTCGGGGACCGTGCCCAGGGGCTGCTCGAGGAGGAACTCGGCCAGGCCGGCGATCGAGGTGAGGGGGTTGTTGAGCTCGTGGGCGACTCCCGAGACGAGCGTGCCTACCGCGGCCATCTTCTCGCTCTGGATGGCCTGCGCCTCGATGGCCTGCTGCTCGGTCACGTCTTCCACCGTCACGACCACCGATCCGACGCCCGCGTGCGGGGCGAGGGGGGCGGCCACCACCCGCAGGACGCGACGCAGCAGCTCGGAGCGCCGGACGAGGGGCGGGGTCCGGACGCCGTCGCGCGCGGCCCCGAGCATGTCGGCGAGGCTCTGCGGTTCGCCGAAGAGCGCCTCGCTCGCGCCGCGGCCCATGAGCGCCTGAAGCCGGACGCCGGCCAGCTGGGCGAAGCCCGCGTTGGCTCGGAGGATGCGGTCGCGGGCGTCCACGAGGGCGATGCCTTCCGAGAGGGCGTCGAACGTCGCCTCCCATTGGCGCTTGCCCCGCTCCACCATCTCGAAGAAGCGGGCGTTCGTCAGCGCCACCGCGGTGTGGGTGGCGATCGCGGCGAGGAGGCGGCCGTCGTCCTCGTCGAAGGCGCCCTGGCGCTTGTCCGCCACCACCAGTGCGCCCGCCGT
>Ga0207932_1000151_pt1 | contig 23129 bp, 19 predicted proteins | sample NGESurdeep092012_FD_184480 | JGI IMG/M metagenome (GOLD analysis project Ga0207932, IMG submission 184480) | Arctic peat soil microbial communities from Barrow, Alaska - NGEE Surface sample 415-2 deep-092012 (SPAdes) | ecosystem: Environmental > Terrestrial > Soil > Wetlands > Peat ...
CCTCGTACGAGGGCGCGGGCTGGTTCGACTTCGCGCCGAGCGAGACAGCGGCGGCGGTCAGGGCGAGCCAGCGGATAGTGCGGCGCATGTCTGATTTCCCGGGTCGAAGGTCAACCACCTGCTCACCCGATCACGCCGGCGGGTCTTTCTGCCGCATGCGGGTGACGGCTGTGACAATGCCAAGACCCAGCATGATCACGCAGATGATGAGGATGTACGTGGTCGAGACATGAGCCACGGAGAGCCCCCACGCGATGCCCCCGATGACGACGGCGATGCCGACGAGATAGATCCAGAAGTTCATGCCTGAACGGTAGCGCTCTCGAACTCCGCCGTGAAGTGCCGCAGGTATTTCGCCTGCTTGACGATCTTCACGCCCCGCACTTCATGGGCCCGCGCCTTCAACTCGCAAATCGCCTCCGCGGCGTAGTCGAAATGGCTCTGGGTATACATGCGCCGGGGGAACGCCAGGCGCACCAGCTCCATGCTGTGGTACGACTCCGTTCCATCGTCGTTGTGCCTGCCGAACATGACCGAGCCGATCTCCACACCGCGAATGCCGGCCTCGAGATACAGTGCGTTGCAGAGGCTCCATGCAGGGTACTGTTCGGCGCTCAGATGCGGCAGAAAATCCTTCGCATCCAGGTATACCGCGTGGCCGCCGGTGGGCTCCACGATGGCGACGCCACCCGCCTTCATCTTCTCGCCCATGTACTCGGCGGTGCGCAGGCGGTAGCGGAGATAGTCCTCGTTCAGCCCTTCCTCCATTCCCACCGCCAGCGCTTCGAGGTCGCGGCCGGCGAGGCCGCCGTACGTCGGGAAGCCCTCCGTGAGAATGAGCAAGGTTTTCGCAGCCTCCACCCAGGTGCCGAGGTTCAGCGCGAGGAAGCCGCCGATGTTCACCATGCCGTCCTTCTTGGCACTCATCGTGCAGCCGTCGGCCAGGCTGAACATTTCCTGGGCGATGGATTTCACGGTGCGGTCCTGCTGGCCTTCCTCGCGCAGCTTGATGAACATGGAATTTTCCGCGTAGCGGCAGACGTCCAGGATCAACGGCTTGTCGTAACGGTTCAGCAGTTCGCGATACGCGCGCAGGTTCGCCAGGCTCACGGGCTGGCCGCCACCGCTGTTGTTGGTGAGCGTCATCATGCCGAAAGGGATTCGGTGCGCTTCGCGTTCGAGCAGATCCGCTACGCGGGCGAGGTCGATGTTGCCCTTGAAGGGATGGTAGGTGCGCGGCTGCAGTCCCTCGGGGATCACCAGATCGATGGCCTCAGCGCCCTGGTATTCCAGGTTGGCGCGGGTGGTGTCGAAGTGGGTGTTGCTGGGGACGAGATCGCCCCTCTTGGTAGCCACGCTGAACAGGATGTGCTCGGCCGCACGGCCCTGATGGGTGGGAATGATGTGCTGGTAACCCGTGAGATCCTTCAGCACCGCTTCCAGCCGGAAAAAGGATCTGGAGCCGGCGTAGCTCTCGTCGCCCTCCATGATGGCGCCCCACTGCTTGGCGCTCATCGCGCCCGTGCCGCTGTCGGTCAGGAAGTCGAGCAGCACACGGTCCGCTGGAAGCTGGAAGACATTCAGCTTGGCCTCTTCGAGCCAGCCTCTCCGCTCTCCGCGCGTGCTGATGCGGATGGGCTCAACCGCCTTGATGCGGAAGGGTTCTATGATGGTGTGGATCATGGGTTGCCTGAGAATGAAAGTTCAGACGGGCATTCCCACGCAAGTTACTTGCGGAACGCGCGCCGAGGATCGTCGGTGGAGTCCGTTTCACACCCGCATTCCGCCCCGCACGCGCCCGTGTTCGTCGCCCCGCGCCCGAACGCGCTCGCGACGCGGCGCACGACCATCCGCGTCAGGTACGCGCTGGCCGCCAGCAGGATCACGGCGACGCTGATGCGGTCGATCCACATGGCGCTCACGCGATGCCACCCAGCCCGATCGCGAGCCCCGCCCGGTATACCACGAATGCGCTGCCCCATGCGAGTGCGAGCATGTACGTGAACTGGAACGCGGCCCACCCGGCGCCGCGCCAGCCGCCCCCGGTCTCGCGCACCGTGACCGCGATCGTACTCGTGCACATCAGCGCAAAGACGTAGAACGCCAGCAGTCCGAATGCCGCCGCGCGCGAGTAGCTCACGCGGCCATCCGCGCCGCGCGCCTCGCGCAATCGCCCGGCGAGGGCTCCGGATTCACCGGTCCCGCGAGAGACGCCGTACATCGTGGCCATCGTCGATACGAATACTTCGCGCGCGGCGAACGACGCTGCCATCGCCACGCCGATCTTCCAGTCGAGGCCGAGCGGCCGCACGGCGGGCTCGACCGCGTGCCCGATGTGGCCGAGCGCCGACTGCGAGAGCTGCACGTCGGCCGCCGCCGCGCCGGTCGCGCGCGGGTAGCTCTCCAGCGCCCACAGCAGCACGGATATCGCGAAGATCACCGTGCCCGCGCGCCGCAGGAACACCGCGACGCGCTGCCACACGGTCGCGGCGAGCACGCGCGCACTCGGCAGCACGTACGGCGGGAGCTCGATGATCAGCGCACGCGTGGCCGAGCGCAGAATCGTCCGGCGGAACAGCATCGCGGATCCCAGCGCGGCGACGGTGCCGAGGAGGTACATCGCGAGCAGGGCGATCCCCTGCAGCGTGAAAAAGCCGGCGACCGCCGTGGCCGGTATGAATGCGGCGATCAGCAGCGCGTACACCGGGAGCCGAGCCGAACAGCTGATGAGCGGCACGACCATCACCGTCGCGAGCCGCTCCTTCGTGTGCTGGATGGTCCGCGTGGCGAGAATCGCGGGCACCGCGCACGCGTAGCCGGAGAGCAGCGGAATGACGCTCTTCCCCTGCAGTCCGAGCGGCCGCATGTAGCGATCCATCACGAACGCCGCGCGCGCGAGGTAGCCGCTGTCCTCGAGCACGCCGATGAACAGGAACAGGATCGCGATCTGCGGCACGAACACGAGCACGCTGCCGACGCCGCCGAGGACCCCGTCCACGAGCAGACTCTGCAGGTCGCCCGCCGGCAGTACGGCGCGCAGGCCGCCGGCGCCGGCATTGAGGATCGCCTGCATGCCGTCGGCGAGCGGGTGCGCGACCGTGAAGAGGGCCTGAAACGCCAGCGCCATCACGGCGAGAAAGATCAGCGGACCCCATGCGCCGTGGAGGAGCACGGCATCCACGCGGTCACTCATCGAGCGGCCGGTGCGCGGCGCGCGCGTGACCGTGCGCGCCATGACGGACGCGATCCAGCGATACCGCGCGCCGGGGCCGCCTGCCGCATCGAGTGGGCGTTCGTGCATCCACGACTTCGGCAGTTGCACCGCGCGCGCGATCGCGTGGCGGAGTCGCTCGATGCCCTCGCCGGTCGTCGCGACGGCCGGCACCACCACCGCGCCCAGGGTGTGAATCAGCTCCACGACATCGATCGACATGCCCGCGGCGGCGAGCCGGTCGCTGCGATTCAACACGAGCACCGCCGGCAGGCCGAGTTCCAGCACTTGTGTGGCGAGAAACAGGTGACGCTCGAGATTCTCGGCGTCGAGCACCACGACGATGACGTCCACCGGCTCGATGCCGGGCGCGCGACCGTGCACGACGTCGAGTGCGATGGCCTCGTCGGGGGAGTCCGGCGAAAGGCTGTACGTGCCGGGCAGGTCGAGCACCGTCACGCTCGCGCCGTCGCGGACGTACGTACCCTCCACGCGCTCGACGGTCACGCCCGGATAATTGGCGACCCGCTGCCGGCGCCCGGTCAGCGCGTTGAACAGCGTGCTCTTGCCGCAGTTCGGATTGCCGACGAGCGCCACGCGCAGCGGACGCGCGGCCGGCATGGCGACGTCGCCGCGGATCGCGGTCGCCGGAGCGGCGAGCGCGGTCACGCCGCCACCAGCCGCACGAGAATTGCGGCGGCGATCGCGTCGTTGAGCGCGAGCCGCGTGCCGCAGACGTCGAGCAGCACGCCGCTGCGACGATCCACGACGCTCACGATCGCGCCCTCGTAGACGCCGAGCGTACTCAGCCGATGCGCGTCGAGTGCCGGGCACGTCACCCGGAGCACCGTGGCGCAGGCTCCCGCCTTGCACGCGGCGAGTGCGCAGTCGCCGGAGAGGTCGACGTCACAGTCGGCGGCACAATCGACAGCACAGGCGACGCGCGCGGGAGCGGCGCGCCCGACGTTCCACCAGCGCTTCAGTCGCTTCAGAGGCATGCGGTGCTTCCGATCTGACAGGTCGCGAGCCAGCGTCCCAGATTCTCGCCGGTGCGAACGCCGTCAGCCGCGGCGTCGCCGAACGCGACCCCTCGCAGGCCGAATCCCGTGACGGCCAGCCCAGGCATCGTCTCGACGGCCCGCTCTACGGCAGCGACCCGGAGAGCATGCCCGACCTCGTACTGCGGGATCGCGCGCTCGAGCCGCACGACGTGCTCGAACACCGGCGCGGCCGTCAGTCCGTACAACTGCGCGACTTCGCGTCTGGCCAGGATCAGCATCTCGGCTTCATCGAGCGCGCCGATCGACTCATCAACCGCCCCGCCGAACATCGCGCGAACGAGAATGCCTCCCGCCGGTCCCCGTCCCGGGTACAGCGACGTCTCCCAGAGATTGCCGAGCATGCGAAAGCCTTCTCCGCGCGCTATGAGAACGCCGAACCCATCGGGGATACGTTCGCGCGCCGTGGAATCGAAGCCGAGAGCGACGACCGTCACGGGCGGGCAGGGAATCGCAGCCAGTGCATCGGCGGCGGAAGCGTCGAGCGGACGAAACAGTGACGCGGCCACCCAGGGTTCCGTCGCGATGACGACCGCATCCGCCTCGAGCGTCGCGCCGTCCCCTTCGATGGATACGGTCCAGCCGATGTCCGCGCGATCGATCCGCCGCACGGTCGCTCCGCAACGCACGCGAAATCCGCCGTTCTCCGCGAGCTGCCGCGGCAGGCTCTGCATTCCGCCGCGCAGTGACGTGAGCGGTCCCGCACTCGTGCGCCCGCGACGCGCGATCAGCCCGCGAATGAGCGAGCCATGCTCCCGCTCGAGTCGCGCCATTTTCGGAAACGCGGACGCGAGAGACAGTTTCCGCGCGTCTCCGGCAAAAATCCCGAGCGTCATCGGCGATACGAGGCGGTCGGCGGCTTCTCTGCCGAGCCGGCGCGCGGCGAACGCCCAGACGGTTTCGTCGTCGGTGCGGCGCGAACGCGGGATGAAGGGCTCCACGCCGAGACGCAGGAGTCCGCCGAACGACATGATGCCCGACCGCGCGAACCCCAGCGGCGACGTCTTGATCTCACGCAGGCGGCCCGCACGGAAGAGAAACCGTCGCTTCGCACGTGCGCTCGCAAGCACCGCGTCATTCTCCAGCCCGCTCGCGCGAAGCAGCGAGTCGAGCTCGGGGCGGCCACCGAGAAAGCCTGACGGCCCACCCTCGACCATCCAGCCGTCGCGCACGATGGTGCGGGCCTTTCCTCCAACTTCGCTTCCGCGCTCCAGCACAAGGACGTCGAGCGCCACGCCGGCGCGCGCGGCGGCGCAGCGCGCCGACCACGCCGCGGCCAGTCCCGCGATTCCCCCGCCGACGACGACGAGACGTGCCACGATTACACCGTGCGGCTGAACGCCGGTTTGGAATCGGCGGCATGCTTTTCGCGCTGATAGCGGTCGAAGCACATCGCGAGGTTGCGCACGAACAGTTCCCCGATCGGCGTGGCCTCGATGCCGGCCGGCGATACGCGCACCATCCCCTCGCGCTCGTGCGGCTCGAGCAGCGCGAGATCCTCGGCGAAGTAGCGCGCGAACTCGATGCCGTACTGGCGTTCGATCGCGCCGGTGTCGATGCGGAAGTTGCACATCAACTCGTGGATTACGGTGCGCCGCAGTTCGTCGTCGGGCGAGCGTCGCACGCCGCGGACCACGGGCAGCCGCCCCTCCGAAATCGACTGTTCGTACGTCGAGAGTTTCTTCTCGTTCTGCACGTAGCTGCCGCGGACGTCACCGATCGCCGAGATGCCGAGCCCGACCACATCATCACCCGGGATGACGGCGTATCCCTGAAAGTTCCGTCGCAGGCGTCCCTCCCGGCGAGCGATCGCGAGATCGTCGTCGGGGCGCGCGAAGTGGTCCATGCCGATCGGTTCGTATCCGGCGGCGAGGAAGCGCTCCCGGGCGATCGCGAACAGCTGCACCTTCACTGCGGCGGCGGGAAGCTGGTCCTCCTCGATCCGCTTCTGACTGCCTTTCACCCAGGGCACGAAGGCGAAGGAGTAGACCGCGGCGCGGTCGGGACCGAGCGCGATCACCGAGTCGACGGTCCGCTCGAAACTCTCGGGCGTCTGCAGCGGCAGTCCGTAGATCAGGTCCACGTTGATGCCGCGGTATCCCTGCGCGCGGGCGTGATCGACGAGGCGCGCCGTCTGCTCGCGCGTCTGCACGCGGTTGATCGCCTCCTGCACGTCGGGATTGAGATCCTGCACGCCGAACGACACGCGGTTGAAGCCGAGGCCGCCGAGCGCGTCGAGATGGTCGTTCGTCGTGACGCGCGGATCGGCCTCGAAGGCGAGCTCCGCGCCGGGCAGCGGCGTGAAATGCTTCAGCAGGCCGCCGATCAGCCCGTTGAGCTGCTTCGGCGTGTAGTACGTCGGCGTGCCGCCGCCGAGATGGAGCTGCGCGAAACGCCGGCGCTCCGGCAGCCGCTCCGCGAGCAGTTCGATTTCGCGTCCGAGCAGTCCGAGGTAGGGAACGGCAACGTCTTTCCGCGGCGAAATGATCGTGTGGCATCCGCAGAACAGGCAGCGCTCCTCGCAGAACGGCAGGTGCATGTACATCGACAACGGGGCGTCGCCGAGCGCGTTCGCGGCGGCGAGACATTCGAGATAGTCGCCGGTGGTGACTCCCTCGTGAAACTCGACCGCCGTCGGGTAGCTCGTGTAGCGCGGCCCCGGCCGGTCGTAGCGCGAGAGCAGGTCGACGGTGATGGCGCGCTCCACCGGGCGCGCGAGCGGAACGGCCGCGGATTCACTGACGGCGGGATTCATGATGTGTGCTCCGCGTGTACGGCGTCGACGAGCGCCTGCACGCTTTCAATGGGGGCTTCCGGCGTGATGCCATGGCCAAGGTTCACGATGTGGCCGCGCGCGGGGACGGCCGCGAGCAATGCTCGTGCCGCGTCGCGCGTCGGCCCGGGTCCGGCCACGAGAATCGCGGGATCGAGATTGCCTTGCAGGCCTTTGTCGGGACCCACGGCGCGGCGAAGCGCCGCGAGATCCTCGCGCCAGTCCACCGCGAGCGCCTCGCTCGGCAGCTCCGCATACGCCGGAACGAGGTGCGACGCGTCCTGCAGGAAGAGAATTCGCGGGCGGCCCGCGCCGCGCGTCTCCTCGAGGAAGCGCGCGATGTGCGGGCGCACGAGCCGCGTCCACGAGTCACGCGACAGCAAGCCCGCCCACGTGTCGAAGAGCTGCACGGCGTCTGCGCCGGCCTCGAACTGCGCGTGCACGTAGTCGATGATCAAGTCGGTCAGCTTCGTGAGCAGCAGGTTGACCAGAGCTGGATCGGCGGCGGCAAGCGCGCGCAGTGCCGGGAATCCGGGGCTGCCGCGCCCCTGCACGAGGTACGCGGCGATCGACCATGGCGCGCCCGCGAACCCGAGCAGCGCGCGCTGGCCGCGGAGCTCCTTCTTCACCATCCGCAGGGCGCTCATCACCGACGGCGCGATCTCGTCGCGCGACGGTGTGCGAAGCGCCGCGACGTCCGCCGCGGTGCGCACCGGACGCGACAGCACCGGGCCGGGCGCGAATTTCACTTCAAGGCCCAGCGCCGCGACCGGACTCATGAGATCGGCGAAGATGATCGCGGCGTCGAGCGGAAAGCGTGCGAGCGGCTGCAGCGTGACCTGTGCGGCGAGCTCGGCGTTGCCGGACAGTTCTTCGAACGTGTGACGTTCGCGGAGCGCCCGGTACTCCGGCAGATAGCGGCCGGCCTGCCGCATCACCCACAGCGGGCGGCGGGCCGTCGGCTGGCAGGCGATGGCGTCGAGAAAGAGTTCCCGGCCGGAGGCGACGACGGATGTGGTGGCGCTCATGGTTCCGGCTCCGCGGTGGCGGTGAACCGATAGCCCACGCCCCGAACAGTGTGAATGAATTGCGGCCGTTCCGGATTCGGCTCGAACCGTTTGCGCAGCCGCACGATGAAATTGTCGATCGTGCGCGAGGAGGGGAGCACTTCGTCGCCCCACACCTTCTCGAGGATGTCGTCGCGCCACAGCACTTCGCCTTCCCGTTCAGCGAGGACCTTGAGGATCATCGCCTCCTTCTGCGTCAGCACTTGCTCGGTGCCGTCGGCGGAATGACCGCGGAAGGTGCGGAAATCGAACTCGTTTCCGCCGAACCGGAGCACGGGCTCGAGCGCCGTCATCTCGTCATAGCGTGCGCGACGGCGAAGGATCGCCGTCACGCGCAGCAACAGCTCGCGCAGCTGGAAGGGCTTTGCGAGATAGTCGTCGCCTCCGGCCTCGAGTCCGCGGATACGGTCCTGCCCCCCGCTGCGCGCGGAAAGGAACAACACCGGGGTGTCGCGGCCCTCGGCGCGCATGCGTTCACACACGGTGAAGCCGTCGGTGCCGGGCAGCATCACGTCGAGAATCACGAGTCCGAATTCCTCGGCGCGAATTTTCGCGAGCGCGTGCAAACCGTCGGCCGCCACCTCGACGGCATAGCCCTCGGCCTCGAGGTTCTCGCGAATGCCGCGGGCGAGGTTGAGCTCGTCGTCGACGACCAGGATGCGCGAGGTCATGATTCGCTCGCGGCCGTGCGCGAGGCCGGCCAGCGCACCTCGAACCGTGCGCCGTGGCCGGGTCCGTCGCTCGATGCCGTGACGACGGCGCCGTCCATCTCGGCGCATCGGCGCACGAGGAACAGGCCAAGGCCGGTGCCGGGAAGTCGCTCGTGACCGTTGGCCTCGATGCGATGGAATTTCTGGAAGAGACCACGCGCTTCGTTCATGGCGAAACCGATGCCGGTGTCATCCACGTGAATGGTGACGCCCTGAGCATCCTGCGCGCCGCGCACGATCACCGTGCCGGCGCTCGGACGCGAGGCCTTGATGCCGTTGTGAATGAGGTTTCGGGCAATCGTGCGAACGCCCTCGCGGTCCGCATCGACCGTGAGGCCGTCGTCAATCATCAACAAAACCCGGACGCCGCAGTCATCGGCGAGCGGGCGCAGTTCGTCGGCGACCGACGCGAACAGCGGCCGCAGGTCGACCGGCTCCCGGGACACGCGAACGCTCTCGCGCGAGAGGCGCGAGGCGTCGAGTACGTTCGCGATCATCTGGTCGAGGCGGCCGATATCGGATAGCAGCCGCTGCACGAGCTCGGCGCGATGTGGCGGTGCCGGATCCCGCATGGCGATGGTTTCGGCCGACAGCCGCAAGCTCGCGAGCGGGCTCTTGAGTTCGTGCGAAGCCGCCGCCAGGAAGTCCTCCTGCTGACGGCGAAGCGAGTGCTCCTCGCGCAGCGCCGCATAGACGACGGCCATCGCCGCGATCAGCACCAGCAGGAAGAACGACCCCTCCCACGCGTATCGATTGAGCCGGTGGAAGCGATCGGCGTCGAGCTGCGCCAGCATCGCCGCCGACACGCGTGGCACGCCGTCGGGTCCGAGGTCGATCTCCGTCTGCGAAGCGCGGATCTGCGACCACGGGACTCCCGCACGCAGCAGCGCGGCGGACGAGCGTGCCTGTTCCTCGAACGCGGCGCGGCGATGATCGCGCACGGTCTCGGTGTACCGGTACTCATCCGCCATCCAATAGGCGAGCTGTGCGCTGCACGCGAGCAGCAGGACGATGAATCCGATCTGCATGGCCCGCACGGTGCGCTGCGAGGTTCTCGCCGTCACGCGGCGCCGCCCGAGGCCGCGAACGCGGCGGCCAGCGCGTCGCGCAGCCGCTCGAGGTGCGCGGGAGTGTGCGCGAGCGAAAGGAACCCGGCTTCGAACGCCGACGGCGCCAGCGCGATGCCGCCGTCGAGCAGCGCATGGAAGAGCGGACGATAACGCTCGGCGGCGGCGGGATCGATTGCCTCGGCCGATCGCGGCGCGGCGCCGTCCTGCAGCGACATCCAGAAGAGCGATCCCGCGCGCACCAATTGCGCACTGTACGGCGCGCGCGCCAGCACCGGCGTGAGGAGCTGTTCGAGCTGCCGGCCCGTCTCTTCCAGCCGCCGCCAGCCGTTCTCGCGCTCGAGCGTGCGCAGCGCCGCGAGTCCGGCGGCCATCGCCACGGCGTTTCCCGAGAGCGTGCCCGCCTGATAGACGCCGCCGAGCGGCGCGAGGTGCCGCATGAGGTCGCGACGGCCGCCGAACGCGCCCACGGGCAGTCCGCCCCCGATGATCTTGCCGAACGTCGCGAGATCCGGCGTGATGCCGAAGAGTTCCGCGGCCCCGCCACGCGCGAGCCTGAACCCGCTGATCACTTCATCGAAGATCAGGATCGTTCCGGCGCGCGCGGTCTCGCGCCGCAGCGTCGCGAGGAACTCGGGACGCTGGAGCAGCAGCCCGTTGTTCGCCGGCACCGGCTCGATGATCACGGCGGCGATCTTGTCGCCGTCGCGCCGCAGGAGATCGGTGAGCCGCTGCTCGTCGTCGAGGGGCAGCACGATCGTCTCCCGAATGAACGCCTCGGGCACGCCGGCCGACGACGGACGGCCGAACGTCACGAGGCCCGAGCCGGCCGCGACGAGCAGGTGATCCGCGTGCCCGTGGTAGCAGCCCGAGAACTTGATGATGCGATCGCGCCCGGTCGCTCCGCGGGCCACGCGAATTGCGCTCATCGTGGCCTCGGTGCCCGACGACACGAAGCGCACCTGTTCGAGTCCGGGATAGCTCGAGGTCAGGTACTCGGCGAGCTCAATTTCCTGCTCGCACGGCGCGCCGAAACTCGTGCCGCGCGCCGCCGTCTCCGTGATCGCGCGCAGGATTTCCGGATGCGCGTGTCCGAGGATGAGAGGACCCCACGAGCAGACGAAGTCGATGTAGCGTTTGCCGTCGACGTCCTCGAACTCGGCGCCCGCACCGGAGCGCAGCACGAGCGGAGTGCCGCCCACGGCGCGGAACGCGCGGACGGGCGAACTCACGCCCCCCGGCATCACGCGCTCGGCGCGCGCCATCAGCGCGGTGGATTTCGGCCCGGCGCTCAGAGCCAGCTCCCGGCCAGCGCCGCGCGGGCGTGGTACGTGATGATGAGGTTCGCGCCCGCGCGAACCATTGCGTGCAGGTTCTCGCGCACGACCGCCGCCTCGTCGAGCCAGCCGCGCTCGGCTGCCGCCTTCACGGCCGAATACTCGCCCGACACGTTGTAGGCGGCCAGGGGAAGGGTCGTCATTTCGTGCACGCGCCGGATCACGTCGAGATAAGCGAGCGCGGGTTTCACCATCAGCATGTCGGCTCCCTCCGCTTCATCGAGCATCGCCTCGCGCCCGGCCTCCGCGGAGTTGCGCGAATCCATCTGATAGCTGCGGCGGTCGCCGTCGTGCGGGGCCGAATCGGCCGCGTCGCGGAATGGACCGTAGTAGGCCGATGCATACTTCACCGCGTAGGACATGATCCCGGTCTCCGAGTGACCGTCGGCGTCGAGCGCGTCGCGCAGCGCCGCGACGCGGCCGTCCATCATGTCCGACGGAGCGACGAGATCCGCGCCGGCTTCGGCGTGCGCGAGGGCCATCGCCGCGAGCGGCGCCAGCGAGCGATCGTTGTCGACTTCGCCGCCGACGAGCACGCCGCAGTGTCCGTGATCGGTGTAGGCGCACAGGCACACATCGGTCATGATCACGAGGTCTTGCCCGAACGCGCTACGCAGCGCTCTCACGGCGCGCGGCACCGCGGCGTCCGGATCGTGCGCGCTGCTGCCGGTCGCATCCTTCGCACCGGCCGGCGGCGTGCCGAACAGCAGGACGGACTTGATGCCGAGTTTGTGGTCCGATTCGACGGCACGCAGCAGATCGTCCACGCCGGTGCGGTAGATGTCCGGCATCGAAGCAATGGGTTCGTTCGCTTTCGCGACGGGGAGCACGAAGTGCGGCATCACGAGCTGGCGCGCGAGCACGCTCGTCTCCGCGACGAGGTCGCGCAACGCGGGGCTGCGCCGCAGTCGCCGTGGACGAATTCGTCCAGGGGCCGCGATCCGTGCTTCGGTTGCCGCGTTCCATTCACTCATTGCATGGCCTCCACGAGCGATTCGAAATCGGGATGTATCGCTTCACCGCTGACGGAGAGTCCGGCGGCGGTGGCGGCGGCGCTCGTCGTGGGTCCGATCGTGAAAATGCGCGCGCCGGACGGAAACGATGCCTGGTTGAGCAGTCCTCTCACGGCCGACGGGCTCGCGAGCAGCACGTCGCCGATTCCTTCCACGGCCAGGTCCATGGGCACCGAGGTCGGCGACGCCGGGACGGTTCGATATACGTCGATTCGCGTGACCAGTGCGCCGGCGCGTTCGAGCGCGTTCTCGGCGTCGGTGCGTCCGCCTTCCGCGGCGGCCACGACGATGCGTGTCGATGCCGACGCGGAGGAGAACGCCTCCGCGAGCAGCTCTTCACCGAGCGCCCGCGAGGTTCCGCCTCGCGCGACGAACGGTGTGAGGCCAAGTGATGTGCGCACGGCGGCGGCGGTGCTGTCCCCCACCGCGGCGACCCGGATCGCAGCGGGCAACGGTCCCGCGAGCAGGGCCACGGCTTCGGCGCCTCGAGCCGACATGACGCAGAGCCAATCCGCGTCGCGCAGTGCGGCCGCGAGGCGCGAACGCGTTTCCGCATCGTCGAGCGTCTCCGTACGAATGCACGGGAGGATCACGGGTTCGGCGCCGAGGGCGGCGAGTCTCTCCGCCCACACACTGGAATCCTCAAGTGCGCGGGTGACGAGCACGCGCCGTCCGGATAGCGAAGCGGCGATCATGCGTGCACTCCGCCGGACAGTTCGTCCCACGCGGCGCTCGCAACCGCCTGCGGATCCTCCCCGACGGCCACGCTGCGGGCGACGGATCCGTCCTCGAGGCCCAGTGCCGCGACCAGCGTGAGCGTTCCATCGCTCGCGACGCTGCACCATGCGCCGAACGGAAGCGTGCAGCCGCCCTCCGCGAGATACAGCGCGGCGCGTTCGGCCTGAATCGCGCGACGGCACGATCGATCGTCGAGCGGAGCGACGACGGCACGAACCGCGAGGTCGCTCTCCCTGACTTGCACGGCGATGGCGCCCTGCGATGGAGCGGGGACGAACACCGCCGGATCGAGCCGCACCGTCGTGATGTCGTCGCCGAGCGTGAGGCGATGCTCGCCATCCGCCCGTGCGAGCCTGGCGAGGCCGGCCGCGGCGAGTACGATGGCGTCGAATCGTCCCTCGGAAAGGGAGCGAACGCGCGTGGGCACATTGCCGCGCAAGAGACCAAGCACCAGATCGGGACGCGCGTCGAGCAGCAACGCGCGGCGACGGGTTGCCGACGTTCCGACACGCGCGCCGTCTGCGAGCGGCAGGCCGCCGCGCTCTGCGGCGACCGCGTCGCGCCGCACGAGCAGGACGTCCGCGACGTCGACGCGTTCCGGGACCGCCGCGATCACAAGGCCCTGCGGCATTCTCGATGGAACGTCCTTGTACGAATGCACGGCCGCGTCGATGGCGCCCTCGAGCAGCGCCGACTCGAGTTCGCGCACGAACACACCGAACGATCCCACGTCGGTGAACGCGCGGTCGGTGACGCGATCGCCCACCGTCGAGATGACCACCAATTCAGGATCGTGGCCGAGCGCGCGGAGGCGTGCCGCGACATCCGTGCTCTGCGCTAGCGCGAGCGCCGACCCTCTGGTGCCGATGCGCAGCCTCATGGCTCGATCATCTCCGGCTCGAGCACCTCGGCGCCCGCGCGATCGCCCGCGGTCGTGAGTGAATCGCGCATCGCCTGATCGCTGCTCTCGAAGAATGCCTCGACCGCCGACGGTCCGACCGTGAAGGCCAAGTCGCGCAGGCCGATCGACGGCACGTGCGCGAGGCGGTTCGCCAGCGTCTCGGCCCAGCGTCGCAGCATCTCGCGGTCGGCCTCGGCGAGCCCCGGCAGCGATTTGGCGAGCAGCCGGTCGACACCTTCCATCGCGGTGCGACGGTAACTGAGCCGGAGTTGCGCGATGGCGGGCCCGACGAGACGCTCAGCCGTCTGTTTTCGGAATTCGACCACCGCGTCATCGATCACGGCGCGTGCGTCCGCGAAATCGAGCAGCAGGCGATCCCTGTCTTCAGCCGCTTCCTCGCTGATGCGGTCCATCCCGATGCGCGTGATGCCGGTCGCATCGGCCACTTCGGGCGCCACGTTCGGCGGGACGCCGAGGTCGATTATGAGCGGCAGCTCGCCCGACGGCGTCCGCGCGGCGATGCGTTCGAGTTCGGCGCGGCCGAGCACCGGCTCTTTCGCGCCCGTCGCCAGCACCAGCACTTCGACTGCGTCCGGCGCCGCGCGGAACGCGTCGAGTTCCCGTGCTTCGCCGGAAATCTCGCGCGCGAGTTCCTCAGCCCGGCTCAACGTGCGATTGACGACGATCACGCGAATGCCGTGCGCGGCGAGCGCGCGCGCACATTGTTCGGTCATGGTCGACACTCCGATCACGGCGACGGCGCCTTGCGTGCGCAGCGCGCGTTCGGCGGCGTGGCGCTCGGCGATCTCGGAGAGCGAGACGGTGCCGATTCTGCCTTCCGTCATGGGCTTCACGCGCTTGGCGACCCGCAGCGCCTCCGTGAACACGCGTTCGAGACGCGGACCCACCGTGCCCGCCGCCTGCGCATCCGCCAGCGCATCCCGGATCTGTCCCGCGATCTCGCTTTCGCCGACTCGTGCGGAGTCGAGGCCGGAGGCCACGACGAACAGGTGCTCGGCTGCGCCCTCGCCGTGCCATGCGCGCATGGCGTGTTCGGCTTCGCCGGCGTGCGCCTCGCGGCCGGTCAGCGCCTCGAACACACGCCGCCGGCACGCATCGAACGACACGTTTCCGTCGGTGGCGAACGCGACTTCAACGCGTCCGCAGGTCGCGAGATAAACGAGTTCCTGCACGCCGGCGAGATCGCGCAACATCGGCAGCCGATCGACCCGCGATTCGCGAGGAATCGTCAGTTCTGCCAGCAGCGCGCTGCGGCGCTGTCGCCAGCAAAGTCCCACGACGCCTATTCGATGCATGGACTCCCATTCCTTCCCAGAGAGTTGCGTGCGACCACTGGGAGGGATCGTAAGGTCCGCGTCGACGCGCGTGTCACAGGCGAGTCATGGCGCGCGAAGTTCCGGCTATCTCGGACGCCTTTGTAGGGATTTCGCCTACGGGCCGTCAAACGCCGGCCAATCGAACGAGGCTGTCGATCATTGATGGATGGTCCTCGACCGTCCCGACGAGAATCAGCTCCTCGCCTCCCGCCGCGAGAAAGCTATCGCGTCCCCGAATGCCGATCTCCTCGAGCGTCTCAAGCCCATGCGTCAGGAACCCCGGTGTCGCCACGGCGAGTCTTCGCGTCCCGCCGCGCGCGAGATCCTCGATGACCTTCGCCGTCGCCGGCGTCAGCCAGGGCTCAGGCCCGAACTTCGACTGATATGCAATCGTGGCGTTGGACGTCGGCCAGTCGATCGTCACGAGTAGCGCTGCAGCCGTTTCCTCGCAGTCGCGAGTGTACTGACGCCGTTCGCGGCGGTCGTAGCGGGCCGGAATTCCGTGGAACGAGATGACGAGATGCTCCGGATGCGCGTCGCACGCGTTCAGTGTCTCCCGCCAGCGGGCAGCGAGCGCGGCGATATAGCCATCATCGGCCGGCGCGATGAGCGCCTCGCGATAGCGATGTCCGATGCCCGCGCTCTCGGCTGCTTCGCGCGCACGCCAGAAGGCCGTGCCCGTCGTCGCATCCGTTCGATGCGGAAACAGCGGCACGACGATCACGGGGCCTTCGTTCTCGAGCGCGATGCGCTGCATTTCAGAGTGGAGCGACGGCTCCCCGTACCGATACGCCGAGCTCACCGTGAACGCGCCGTTGGCGCGCGCGCGCACCGCTCCGACCATTCGTTCCGTCGCGACGCGCAGCGGCGAACCAGCCGCGGTCCACACGAGTCCGTATGCCTCGGCGACGCGATCAGGGCGTGAACGAAGGACGACCTTCTCGAGGATGGGACGCCAGATCCATCGCGGCAGGTCGACCACGGCGGGATCGCTCAGGAACTCGCTGAGGAACGCACGAACCGACTCGGGCGTCGGCGCATCCGGCGTCCCGAGATTGACGAGCAACAAATGTGGTCGTGCGGAAGGCGCCATCGCGGTAGGTGCTGCCAAAGGGATTAACCAAACAATATCCGCCGTTGGGACGCTGCATATTGTTAGTTGTCCCTACGTAGTCCTACGAATTGCCAGGCGCGCGGCCAGCCTGGGGTTTTCGGGCCCGCGCCAACGTCACGGGCCCGCGGCAACCCCACGCGCAGAGCGCGAGCGATGGCGCAATTGTGCAAGCGAGGAGGTGGCGTCGCATTCGGTGAAAGAGATATGCTTGACGGGTGCTCGGCAAGAGTTTCAGGGCCACACCCGTTTCCGGAGTCCACATGGCATCACCATTCACACATCGGTTCGGCGCCGTCGCTGCGATCGCGGCGCTCGTCGTCGTCGCGGCGGCCGCCACTCCGCCTCGCACGGCAAGCCATCCGAGCGCGGCGTCACGCGACATCACGTTCTCCGACACGCGGCTCAAGAACGGCCTGCGCGTCATCATCGCCGAGGATCATCACGCGCCGGTCTACTCGATCGCCGTGAGCTACAACGTCGGCTCGCGCAACGAACGGCGCGGCCGCACGGGATTCGCCCATCTCTTCGAGCACATGATGTTCAAGGGATCGGAGAACGTCGGGCCGGGTGAGCACTTCATGCTCATCTTCAATAACGGCGGCAACATGAACGGCACCACCAACAAGGACCGCACGCTGTACTTCGAATCGCTTCCAACGAATCAACTCGACCTCGGTCTCTACCTCGAAGCCGACCGCATGCGCTCGCTCGTGATCAACAAGGAGAATCTCGACAACCAGCGCAACGCGGTGCAGGAGGAACGGCGGCTCGCGGTCGACAACAATCCGTACGGCCACACGTACGAGGCGATCGACTCGCTCGCGTACGACAACTTTTCGTACCAGCACTCGGTGATCGGCTCGATGGCGGACCTGAGCGCGGCGTCCGTCGAGGACGTGCAGGCGTTCTTCCGGACGTACTACGCGCCGAACAACGCGGTCATCGCGATCACCGGCGACGTGAAGACGGCGGATTGCCTCGCGAAGGTCAAGAAGTATTTCGAGTCGATCCCGCGGCAGCCCGACCCCGAGCCGGTGGACATGGCTGAGAAGCCGCGGACGGCCGAGCGACGACTCATGATGGACGATCCGCTCGCGCGACTCACGCGCGTCGACATCGCCTACAACGTGCCGCCCTCTTCAGACGCGGACGACGCAGCGCTTCAGGTGCTCGCGACCGTGCTCGGCAGCGGCCGGAGCTCGCGGTTCTACGAGGCCGTCGTGCACCAGGCACAGCTCGCCAGCGGCGTATTCGCGAACAAGCAGGAGACGCGAGGCCCCGGCCTGTTTCAGGTGAGTTCGACGCTCAACCCCGGAAAGACGACCGCTGAACTCGAGAAGGTGATTTACGCGGAGATCGAGAAGGTGAAAGCCGCGCCGCCCGCCGACTGGGAAGTCGAGAAGGCGCGCGCCACGGTGAAGCGCGGCGCAGTCGCGGCGCTCCAGAGTTCGCTTCAGCGGGCGGCCGTGATGTCGCAGGATGCGCTGTTCTACAATGAGCCGGGTCGCATCAACACTACCGTGTCGCGATTCGCAGCGGTCACGCCGGCAGACGTGCAGCGCGTCGCCCGAAAATATCTGAATGCCGAGAATCGCTCGGTGATCATCACCACCCCCAAGGCGGCAGCCGGCCGCGGAGGCAACTGATGTCTTCGCGACCGAACCAACACGCGATGCTCGCGCTCGTGCTCGTGCTCGCAGCGACCGCGGCCCACGCGCAGGGCGGACAGCAGGCGCCACCGTCGAGCAAGGCGGTGGTGATGAAGGGGAAGGCGCCCGTGAACGATAAAGTTCTCGAGGTCAAGCTCCCACGGCCGAAGGAGGGCGACCTCGCGAACGGAATTCACCTGATCGTGCTCGAGGATCATCGCGCGCCCCAGGTGACCTTCCAGCTCCTGATTCCCGGCGCCGGCGGATACTTTGATGCGCCGGGCTCGGTCGGTCTCGCATCCGCGACGGCCGCGATGATGCGCGAGGGAACGGCGACGCGCAACACGACGCAGATCTCCGAGCAGCTCGAGACGATGTCGTCGAACGTGAACGTCGGCACCGGAATGACGTCGCTCGACGCGACCGTTTCGGGCTCCGCACTCACCGAGAATCTCGACAAGCTGTTCGACCTCGCGTCGGACATTCTGCTGCACCCGACGTTTCCCGATGAGGAGCTCGCGAAATACAAGACGCGCACCAAGACCGGGCTGAATCAGAACCGCTCGTTCCCCGGATTCCTCGTGCAGGAGCTGTTCCAGAGAGTGATGTACGGCGACGATCCTGCGAGCCGTCTGCTGATGACGCCCGAACAGCTCGACAGAGTGTCGCGCGCCGCGATGGTCGAGTTCCACAAGGCGAAATACGTGCCGGATCACGCGGCCATCGCGTTTGCAGGCGACATCTCGTACGATCGCGCGAAACAGCTCGTGGAGTCGAAACTCGGCGCCTGGAAGAAGTCGGGCGCGGCGATGGTCGCCGCGAAGGACCCGCCGGCGATCGGTCCAGCGAAGGTGTGGCTGGTGGACCGGCCGAGTTCGGTGCAGACGAACTTCATCGTCGGCACGCAGGCGATCGAACGGACGAATCCCGACTACAATGTGCTCGAAGTGATGAACTCGGTCGTCGGCGGCGGCCCGACGGGCCGGCTGTTCATTCACCTTCGCGAGGAGAAGGGTTATACCTACGGCGCGTACAGCGGGTTGAGTGCGGGGCGGTATCGCGGCACGTGGTCGGCGCAGACGGACGTCCGGTCCGACGTCACCGAACCCGCGCTGAAAGATCTGCTCGGAGAGCTCGTCGCGATTCGCGACACCACGGTTCCCGCGAAGGAACTGCAGGACCGCAAGCGCTCGCTCGTCGCGGGATTCGCGCTCTCGCTGGAGAGCCCGCAGCAGGTGCTCAACTACTACGTCACCAGCTGGATCTACAAACTCCCGGCCGACTACTGGGACAAGTATCCTCAGCGCGTGATGGGCGTGACGGCCGCGCAGGTGCAGTCGGCGGCCAGGAAGTATCTCGATCCCTCCCGCATGCAGATCGTCGCGGTGGGCGACCGGAAAAAGGTCGAGGAGATTCTGAGGAAGTTCGGCAAGCTCGAGGTGTACGACACCGAGGGGAAGAAGGTCCTTGGGGTAGTGCCCTAACTCCTCTCAGCAAACGGCAACGGCAACGCCGTCACCTGACAGCTGTCAGACAAGTGCACCTGTCAGACAACAGCCTCTTTACCGATCCGCGCGCGGATCGGTAAAGAGGCTGTTGTCTGATAGCTAAAAAGCTGGCAGCTGTGAGTTGACAGCGTGTAGTTGGTTCCTTCCCGCGTGCTACGGCAGCGGCTTCGCCTTGAGCGCGATATCCTCGTGGCCGATGAAGGTCACGGTGCGCCGCTGCGGCACGAGCCGCAGTTCCACGTCGCGGCGCTCGCCCGACTTCACGGTGACCTCGATCCGGTCCGTCTCGAACACGTAGTGGTCCGGGATGTCGCTCGGCATGACGACGAGCGTCCACGTGCCCGGCGCGACCGTGCCGAAGTCGAGACGGCCGCGCTCGTCGCTCGACTGATAAACAGTGTCGCGCCCGCTCGCCAGCGCGACGAGCACGTTGGGCTTCATGCCGACGGTCACCATCGAGTCCGTGTTCTCGGCGAGGGTGCCGAGCGCGGGGCCGAGGATACGCACCAGCGCGCGAACGCTTCCGCCGCGCGCCACGGAGAGCGCGAACAGCACGGGGCGCGTCGACTTCTCGCGTGTGTCGACGAACGCGTCGCCGACGAGCATGGCTCCGGCCGCCGCGCCCGTTGCGTCGATCGACACGCGCTCTTTTGCAGGCGCGAGCCCGCTGAACGCCACACGCCCAGCCTTGTCCGTGACCGCCGCCTGGTCGCTGATTCGCACCAGCGCGCCCACGAGCGGTTTGCCCGTCGCGGCATCAGTGATCCACCCTTCGGCACGCCCGGTGACTCGCGACGGTCCGACCGGGAGCCGGACCGGCGAGCGGAACTCGAGATAGATCGCGCGTGCGTCGGCGGATCCCAGCACGGACGGATTCTGCCAGACGCGCCCGTGAAGCGAGAGCGACTGCCCGCCCACGAATCGATAGTCGAGGCGGGCGTCCGACTGGCTGAACCAGGAGCCGGATCCGTCGAACACGCCGAGCGTCGCGCGCTGCGCCGATGTCGAGAGCGAGAGTTCGAAATGGAAGGGAAGCCGAAGCTGCAAGCTGAGGCCGGCATTCGCGACGCCGCTCATCGCGCCGGTCAGCGTGTTGCCGTCGTCGTGCGCGCCGAATACCGAAAGGGTGCCTGCCTCGCCGAGCTTGGTCTGTGCGCTGACGGTCACGACGCTGTAAGGGTGTCCAGCCGTTTCGATGTCGGAGTTCACGGTGCCGCGCTCGTAGCTCACAGAGAGACTCGCGGGTCCGAGCGGCAGTGAACTGGTGGCGCGCAATCCGTGCTGCGTTCCGTCGAACGCCGAAAGAATCGCGGCGTCGCGGCGACTCAGCCAGCCGTACTCAAGCTGCGCGAGCCCGCCGTAGCTCGCACCGATGTTCGCCATCGCGAAGCGTTGCGCCGGCACTCCGGAGAACGGCGTGGAGAAGTCCGAGGCGCGGATGCTGCCCGAAGCGGTGATCGTGAACTCCTTTCCGAACCGCGTCGTCAGCATGCCGTCCTGCGCCGTCGTGCTGCGCGCGGGACCCGCAAAGTCGGTGCCTCCGTGCAGCACGCCGAAGTTGTAGCTCACGTTGTTCAGCGTGCCCGAAAGCCGTGCGCGTTCCGCGAGGCCGGAGGTGTGGCTGCTGTCGCTGGTGGCGGCCTCGAGCTGAATTTCCGCACCCCATGGAAGGCGCGCACGGCCACCGACGCTGCCGACGCTCACCGGACCACCGGTGGACTGCCGCTCGACGAACGTGGTCGAGAGCTGGCGCGCCGAGTCCGGCGCGGTCCCGACAAACACGCCCTCTTCCCTGATCGATCCTGGAATCCAGCGCAGCTGCTGCGCATACGCGCCGGCGGACAGCGGGCCCGCCGTGCCTTCAAACGCGGCACCCGTTCCCATCATGCCGCTCGACGTCAGTGGCGAGAAGCCGTACGGGTTGTCGCCGAGCTTGAGCGAGAACCGGTCGGACTTGAAGTTCACGCGGTACTCGTCGCGCTCACCGAATCCATACGGCGTGTCGCGCCCGGTAGGTGCCTGAAGAAAGAAGTCCACCCCGGTCGTGTTGTTTGCCAGCATTCCCGAGCCCGCCAGCGCGACCGGCGATACACCCGAAGCCGCGCCGATCGAGCGAAGCGACAGCATTGCCGGAACGGTGGCGAGGTTCCCGACCGAAGTGCGCGGCACGATGGTCGTGCGCGCCGACGACGTGACGCGAACGCTTGCATCGGCCTGGTCGACCGCCGTGAGCTCGAGCACGTCGTCGGTCGTGCGAGCCAGGGTACCGGACAGGGCGATGCGGACGGTGACCGTCGTGCTCGTGCCGGGCGCGATGGTCGCCGAGAGGGGGTCTGCGTCAACGCGCGTACCTCGGCTCGTCGACCCCGACAACCCCACCGTGGATGGCACATTGCCGCGATTGCGAACGAGGAAGCGCGCTTCGTAGCGTGAGCCGGCGATGACCCAGCCGGGAACGTCGAGCGAGACGATTTCGATCGCACGGTGCTCGTTCACCCGGACGACGATCGAATCCGACACCGTGCTGCCATCGGCGACGAGCGCGCCGCGCATCGTGTACTTCGCGGCCGGCGCGCTGCCCGGCACCGAGATGCTCACGAGCCAGGTTTCGGTCTTGCCGGGTGCGACGGCGAACGCTGTGTTCCCCATCACGATGGTCCAGCCGCGGGGCACGATCAGCGTCGGCTGCACGCGGGCGGTATCGGCGCCCAGGTTTTTCACGGTGAAGACCGAGGTGAATACGCTGCCGCCGTCGATGCGCGAGCTGTCGGTGGCCGCGGCGCGGAGTTCCAGTCCGTTGCCCGGCTTTTGCGCGCCGATCGCCACCGCATGAAACGCGATGGCGATCGAAGCGGCGAGGGCGCGGCGCAGCGACATGGCGATCGATCAGAAGCTGATCGTGTACTGCGTGGCGAACACCGAGTCTTCACCGGTGTCGGCGAAGACCACCGCTTTGTAGGTACCGCTCGGCAGCGTGCCCAGGTCGAAATGCTGATGGAGCGACGTGCCGGGATACAGCAGGCCGCGCGACTGCTTGGCCTTGGCGCGGAGCACGCCTTTCTCGTCGTACACTTCCACCCAGAGCGTCGGCCGGTACCCGCGCTCGCCGGTGTTGAGCATGTCGACGTCGAGCGCCGCGCCGCCGGCAGCCGTCTTGGCCGCGGCGGCCGAGCTGAACTTCACCGTGCGCGTGCCGGAGTTCTGAATGTGCGTCGCGAGTTGAATCGCATAGCGCATCACCGCACCCACCGACATCGCGGGTTTTCCCGCGGCGCTTCCGGCGGCCGACGGTTCGGTGGTCGCGCCCTCCACCATGATCAGGCTCCAGTAGGTGCCGCGCAACGAATCGCCTTGTGGCACCGCGACGGAATACGGCACCGCCACCTGCGAGTTCGGCGGAACGGTGATCCGCGTCGCCTGCGGCGTGATCCACGATGCGTTCGAGCGCGGCGACGAGCCGGGATCATCGTAGTGCGCCGTGCCGTCCGACGCGAACCGGTAGTCCGTCTGATAGATGCGCGCCACTTGCGGCTGCGTTCCCGGATTGGACACGATGATCGTTCCCGTGTACTTCTCGCCGGGCACCGCGATCTTCTCCTCGACCGTGCTGCTCAGCACGGCGATCTGCGCGCGCGCCGCCGCCGGC
>Ga0207932_1000155_pt1 | contig 22853 bp, 23 predicted proteins | sample NGESurdeep092012_FD_184480 | JGI IMG/M metagenome (GOLD analysis project Ga0207932, IMG submission 184480) | Arctic peat soil microbial communities from Barrow, Alaska - NGEE Surface sample 415-2 deep-092012 (SPAdes) | ecosystem: Environmental > Terrestrial > Soil > Wetlands > Peat ...
GAGGCGAGCGCGAGGTTGGGCATCCGGCCATCTGCCGCGAGCAGTCTCAGGATCGCGTGGTCGATCTCATCGAGTACGGGATGTCGAACGTTGTTCATCAGTGTCGCCTCCAGGCCCGCTTGCACCGAATAGATGACAGCAGCTGCCGCCAAGAGCGAATCTAATACGACATGCTTGTGTATTGGCTCGTGAAGTCTCGAAACTGGAGGTAATCAGTGAACTTTCAGGAGGTTCCATGAGCACCCTCGAGACTCGCGCAGTGCATGCCGGCCGACGTGACCTAGCGGCACTCGGGGTCCATGTGCCCTCGATCGACCTGTCCACCACCAATCCGCTGGCCGACGTCGAGTCGGGCGGCGACGCCTACGAGGCTCTGGCGACCGGTGGACGACCGATCCCCGGCGGCAGCCTTGTCTACGGCCGTCTGTGGAACCCGACCGTCGCCCGCTTCGAGGATGCTCTGGCCGAGCTTGAGGGCAGCGAAGAGTCCGTCGCTTTCGCCTCGGGTATGGCGGCACTGACCGCCTGTCTGCTGGCCATGACCGCCTCAGGCAAGAAACACGTCGTGGCGGTCCGTCCGGTCTACGGCGGCACCGACCACCTTCTGGACAACGGTCTGCTCGGCGCCGAGGTCACCTGGGTTGGTCCGAAGGAGATCGAGCATGCGCTGCGACCCGACACCGGTCTCGTGGTTGTCGAGACACCGGCGAATCCCACCCTGGATCTGCTTGACCTGGACGACGTGTGCGCACAGGCGGGCGATGTGCCCGTCCTGGTCGACAACACCTTTGCCACGCCAGTCCTGCAGCAACCGATGCGACATGGGGCAGCCCTGGTTCTGCACAGCGCGACCAAGTTCATCGGCGGCCACGGAGATGCGATGGCCGGCGTCGTCGCCGCAGGTCCGGAGTGGGCATCGAGGCTACGGCAGGTGCGAGCCATCACCGGCGGCGTTCTCCACCCGCTCGCCGGCTACCTCCTGCACCGCGGGCTGCAGACGCTGCCCGTGCGGGTCAAGGCTCAACAGGCGAGTGCCCAGCTGGTCGCCGAGTGGCTCGTCACACACCCGAACGTGGACGCTGTGCACTTCCCCGGTCTGCCCGGCTGCGACCCCGACGGCATCGTGGGTCGCCAGATGACAGGCCCCGGATCCGTGATGGCATTCGAGGTCGTCGGTGGCTACCCGGCCGCGGCCGTGGTGGCCCAGGCCTGCGAGCTCGTCACCCATGCGGTTTCGCTGGGTGGCACTGAGACCCTGATCGAGCATCCGGCTTCGCTGACCCACCGGCCCGTGGCACCCGAGGCCCGTCCAAACCCGGGCCTGCTGCGGATCTCGATCGGGCTCGAGGCAGTCGAAGATCTCTGCGCCGACCTCGACATGGCGCTCAACCAGGCACTCAAGCTCGGCCGCTGACCCTGCGTCAACCAACCCCTGCCTCAACGCCAGGAGTTCTGCGGGCTGTAGCCGAGCACGCGACGCGCCTTCTCGATGGACAGCAACGTGTCATGCTCGCCCGGGTCGCGGGCGAGCGGTACGCCCGGGAAGACCTCAGCCACGAGCTCGGCATTGGACCCTGACATGACGGTATCTGCAGCGGCGATGATGAAGCGGTCGAACCGGTGGGCACGTATGGCTGCGGCACCTCGAAGGGCAACCCGAGCACCGTCTCGCTCGATGCCTACACGATGTTCCGGATGCCGGCCCGGCGAGCAGTCTGGAACACGCTGAACGTACAGAGGATGGTGTCCTGGAACGTGGCGACATCGCTCAGGATGCCCAGAGCAGGAATCGCGGCCAGGTGCACGATCCCGTCGAACGCCGGCTTCGCGGCCTGCCACCCGGGCCTGCCTTGTGGTCAGCACCACCGCCAACTGCAGGATGCAACTGTCAGTGACAGAATCGCGATACCCGTGCAGCATCCACTCAAGGAAGAAGCCCCATGACCATCATCAACACAAGAGTCATGATCTCCCCGTACTGGGTTAACTGGTGACCGAAGTGATGGTGGGGCTGCAGTCGGTGACTGTGTACGAACTCCTGCCGACTGGCTGCGAACTGGCAACCAAGCGAAGAACTCATGATGACGACGCCATAAGAGCGGCCCCAGCCGAAGGGGGGGACGACGACCAGGGCCTACGACCGAGAGTCACACCCGGGTTGCGCCCCCGATCGTGCATACATCATGCACACCGAGGTATGGGTTCGGTCAAGGATTCGTAAGAATCTCACCAATTGTGAAGATCGGAAGTGGTGCACCTCAGGATCGACGGACCCATCTACCGCTGGCGCGCCTACGCTGCGGACGCCAACCACACGAAATGAACTGGAGAACGCCACAATGACCAATCTGGACGACGCACGAGCGTCACAGCGCACAGGCCCGAGCGTTGCAGTCGGGCGAGGAGTATGTACTGCCAGCCCGGTTCGACGACACGGAGATCCCAGGTCTTCGCTCCACCGTTGGCTACATCGACGTGCGGTCGATGTCAGCCACGAAGCTGGCTGATCTGATTGCGAAGAAGCTCGGGCCCAGGGTGCGTCATAACTCCTTCCCACCCGAACCAGATCTGCTTTATGCGGCAATTGGCGCTGACTCAGCAAAGGAACAGAGGGCCATCGAATCTGTTGCGCACTCATTCATGCAGACCCTCGCACGCATGACGACGGGAGAGCGCCAACTGGTAGCGCACCTGTTCGCTGAAGGTTGCCGGACTCAGTTCCCCGACAACGTTCACATCAGTCTCGACATCGTTCGCCGAGATCTCGGGATCGCGCCAACTGAGGTCATGGAACGGCTCAAGGGGATGACTTCTCTGGGACTTGAGGCAGAAATCCGGGATGATCCCGACCACGGTGATGACGTAGTCGTTGTCTGGTGGGAGGACTCGATTGCCTACCACGACGAGTCCATAACCGAGTTTGCCAATGCGAGAGCGACCGAGGTAGCAGTACGCATGCTCGACGTGGGCAGTGGGGATGAGGGCTGTAGTCAGTGCGCTCGAAACTGTGTCGACAGCCTTGATTTCTCTCTGCTCGCATCGTCCACATCAACACCGTGACGGCAAGCCCTTGGCGGTCTAGCCGTCCCTCTCAACAGCCCCAGCCCACACCCAGACCTCATGTTGATGGGGTGGTGCTCCAAACCTGACACGGACGGCCCGCTTGGTCCAGGCAACGGCATGGGCCTCCACCAGCTCCTCGACTCCGTCCTCCCAGAGGATCCAGGCGTTCACTCTCTGCGGGGTGCCAGGTGTGGACACCGTCAGCTCGCCCATCTGCTCGGGCTGCAGGCTGCGGGGCTCACGTTGAGCGAGGCGTGGACGTTGGGTCATGCTCCAGAGTATCGAACAGGCGTTCGGGTATTCTCAAGTCCAGTAGTCTCGTGGGACAGCAACTACTGCTCTTCCAGAAGGGTCCTGATGGCCGAGGTTAGGACGCAGCCTGAGGCCAAGTGCCCCATACGCCCAGGAGACCCGTGCTCGCTGTGCGTGCCGGGTGCATCGGGTCCCCAGGACTGCGGGCTGGTCTACCTGGTGATGTCTGACCCTGACCTTCGTGATCGGTTGCGCCAGATCAGGACGGCCTCGGTCTGACCAAGCTCTATTTGTAGAACACCTTGACCCCGCCGTGCCGTGAGCATGCGCCCTGGTGGTGGGCTGCGAAGGAGTAGGTGCCGTCATTGCACGGCGCGGTTGCGCCGTTGCCGGGGCCCGACCCCAAAGTCAGTCGGGTCCAAACGAATCCGTCAGAAAAGGGCGTGGTCCCGGTGTCGAGCCGTCAAGAGCGAGTGAAGTCCGCGACGACGGTCCATCGGCCGCGAGCGTAGACCGCAGCCACGCCGATCCGGTTCAGCCGGCCGTCCAGAATGTTCTGGCGGTGCCCTGGCGAGGCCATCCACGCAGCGACGATCCCGTCAGCGCTTTGGTTGCCAAACGCCAAGTTCTCGGCCGCCACCGTTGCCTTGCAGCCTTGCAGGATCGGGCCCATCGGCTGGTGGCGGAAGTACCAGACCGCATAGGGGGCCCAGCGATCCGCGTACGACTGCGGGCAGGCTGAAAGCCACAGCCTGCCCAGGTGGTAGTTCGCCCGCTGGGCGTTAATCGCGTTGACGACCTGGTACTCGTACAGGGTGGATGCCTGTGCCGACGGAGCCGCGACGACGACCGCCGGACCCATGACAAGGAGCATCACTGCGACGCCCCCGAGGCGACGGATAAGAACTCTTGGCCCGAATTTCACATTTCAAGCGTCACGATGACCGCTTGAGCAGGTAGGCGCTTCAGGGGTCAGGTCAGCCGTCCGGTACCCAAAGATGACCGAACAGTTGACACACCATGGGCCCCGGATTGACCCTGCGGTAGGTGGATACGCGCGGGTGGAAGTCAGCCGTTGCCCGGTCGCCGAAACAACTCGTGTGCGACCTCCTGGTGACGGTGGGCATCCTGGCTCAAAGCCGGGAGCTTGCCGTCAGCAAGAAGGCCACAGATTCAGCTGCCGAGGTGCCAGGTGTAGTCCTTGTTCCAGTTGATGGTTGCAGAGAAGCGGTAGCCCGAGGAGGTGCCGTCCGCGTTCGTCTTGTTGACGGCGATGCACTCAAAGGTGCCAGTGAGGGCCGTGAGGTCATCGGCTGACCCGCCACCCAACGGCGTACAGGAGGCACTGAGAATCGGACCTGTCAGGGTCTGGGACTTCACCCTTTCCTTGGCGTCCTTGAGGATGGACGCCTCCAGTTCGGAGACCTGCGCCTTCCTGTCAGCCCTCGTCTGGTCATCCGCTGCTTGCTTCGCTGCCGCAGTAGTTGCGTCGGCGTCAGCTTTGGCTTTGGCGGCATCTGTGGCGAGTTTCTGAGCTTGGGCGGCGGCTACTCGTTGCGCTGTGACTTGATTGTCGTGACTGACCTTCAGAGCAAGGCCGGTCACCGATCCGATGACAACCAGGGCAGCCACTACGCCAATCGCAATGCGCTTGCTGATCTTCCGTCGCGGTTGGGGACCGCTATAAGGGGCGGCCCTTGACACTGCGGGCAGAAGTTGCCAGTTGTTTGACTCTGGACGCTGCAACGCGGACACACCTTGACCGGCATCTGCTCTGTGGGGTGAGGATCGGAGCCGATGCCTTCAGGTGATGACTGTTTCGGAGTCTCGGGCAGCGACTCGTCTGAGCTGGGTGGGTACTTCATTTCGCAATCGACTTCCTCTGGAGATATGGCTGGTCAGAACCGGCTGCGCCATCCCAGTACCTCTGACGACCATCAGGTTGCGGATACCAACCGGCTGGAGTGCTCACAATGTCTCCCCTAAGTGATGATGATGGCCAGCGGAAATCGGACTCAACCTTGCTTTTTCCAGCGCCAAATGGTGGGCCTGCTCTGTCGGCAGAAGCGTCTTGTGGCAGAGGGGGAACAAGCACCCCTGCCCCGGTCGCAGTTGAGTCCGCAGCCTTGCTCAGACTGAAGTCGAGCTGCAACCAGAGCACGACTTTGGTGGTACCCACAATCCATGACTGTTCCCCCATTCGGGCGCAACGTAGTCCAGCCAGAGCCTGCTTAGCGGCTGTCTGCTATGTGACCGTCGTCACACTCAATACCTAAGGTGCGTCGTCTAGGCAGGGTCGGCGAAGCAAGTCGTCCGCGACCACCTGGTGACGGTGCGCATCCTCGGCCAACGCAGGAAGTTGGCCACTGGCATGGACGCCATCCAGATCCATGGCTTCCCAGGCCGGGCTGGTCCGGTCGAGCTCATCCCGGAGCTCCTGCAGCGTCATCGACTGCACCGGCTTCTCCATGACACTTCCCTCTGACGATGACTGCCAGCGGAGGGTAGCGCAGCCCGGTCATCGCCAACATCACCAGAATTGATGATCCTGCTTGCCACAGTTGATGAGTGCTTAGTCACCCTTTCGGGATCTGCGCCGGCCGTCATCTGCCCGCTCGTCATTGACCGCGCCAATCCACACCAAGACTCCTATGCTGACCCCAGGTGTCGGCGGGGGTGACGCCTGTCACATCGAGTTGGGATCTCGATGGGGGTTCTGATGGCAATTGGGGGCAACACATGTTCACACAAAGGGCTCAGTCCAGTGCTCCCGAGGCTTCCAAGACAGAGCGTCCAAGGTCCAGGAAACTCGTTGCGGTCATTGCCGGCACGGTCTTGGCGGTCATCCTGGCGGCCACGGGTGTGTACTTCGTAGCCTTCCGATCACTGCCGACCACCGTTTCCTGGGCACCGTCGGTGTCCGCCATGGCCTCAGGCGACAACCTCACTGTCTCGGGTCAGATCAGGCCGGTCGGAAGTGGCCGACAGGTCCTCGTCCAGAGTGCGCCAACCGCAAGAGGTCCTTGGGTCCGTGTGTCTCCGACCGTCACGACAGATGGCCGGGGCCGGTTCGCCATCACTTTCAAGCCGCAACTCACGGGGTCCATCGTTATGCGGGTGGTAGTTGATCCGGCGGGTCGGTACCTCCAGGTCATCGGCCTGTCGAAGCCTGTGCGGCTCTTGATGCTGAGCAGCATCAGCATCAAGGGAGGCGGCCTGGTAACCAACCAAATCCCCGTTACCTTCGCTGTCGCGGTTGATCCGCCAAGCCTTGGCCGGACTGTCAGGCTGGAGCAGTCCAGTGACAAGGTGCGCTGGGTTCCCGTCGGCCCTTCAGCACAGACACAGGCGGACGGAAAGACAGTCATAAGGGTGCCGGGCCTAGCCGTTGGTATCTGGTCCTACCGTGCAACAGTCGCACAGGACGACAAGTTCGCCGCAGCGGTCAGCCCACTGGCCGGTGCCACAGTTGAGGACATCAAGGTGGTGGCAGCCAGGGCTGCCGCGGCCCACGCTAAGGCGGTAGCCGAACTGGCCAGGCAGGAGAAAGCCAGTGCCGATCGTCAGGCGGCTGCCGACGCCGAGGCAGGCAAATTCACCGGCATCTGGAACAGTCACGGTGGCCAGCTGGTCGTCCAAGCGAACGGGTCTGCGACTCTGGAATATCGCATGTACGTCTGGTGCAGCGACAATCCGACGCCGCCCTGCGATCAAATGAACGGCAACCTCATCATCTCCGGCGGGCACGTCAACATGCACATTGTTCAGGTCATCACGGCGAACGGCATGCCGAAGGCGACGGCCATCGTTGACACAAGTAGTGACCCGAAGATCCCAAGCGGTTCGCAGCAGAACTTCGAACTCAACGGAGGCGTCATCACCTGGACAAACTCCGGCCAACCGTTCTGCGACGCGAGGGCCAGCCAAGCCAGTGCTTGTGGCGCTTGAGAACCCGACTTGAGGGTAGGGTCCCCGTCATTCGACCGCCCCAACCCATATCCGGGCCTCGTGTTTAGGGCGGTGCTCCAAACCTGACCAGCACGGCCCGCTTGATCCAGGCAGTAGCTCGAGTTCGTTCGGAGTCAAACGTCCCCAGCCGACTCCTCTGTCGTCTGCCGAGAGGGCAGATGCAGTCTTGCCCCAAGGTGAAGCATCCACTCTCGTGGTAGGGCACGCCCTGGCTTCGAAGCGCCGACATGAGGCCAACTCCCTCCACACCGTTCGACCCACCGCCCTCGACGATCTCGACCCTGGGTAGGCATCCAACAATGCCCCCATTAGAGCCGAGGCGATGCCTTTGCGCCGATGCTCTGGATCAAAAGTCGTACGACGTTGTGCGCACCACGTTGTCGCCCAGACCAACACCGAAGTTGAGAGATGCAGGAGGCAAAGGCCACGACAATCCTCTGCTCGTGCCGCACCAGGACCCCAACCCGCTTTCGCGGCCATGTTCACCGTGGATCCAGGCTGTGGCGGGTAGAGTTGCAGGCGATGAAGGCAAGATCATCCACGGCTGATTGGCGCTGGAGGCTCCCATGCTGATCCTGCTCGGTCTGGTGTTGATCCTGATTGCTGCCGGCAGCTTCGCGATTGCTGTCGCTACTTCGGTGCACTACACGACGCAGATCCCGCTGAGCGGACTCGGCGTGTCCTTCGCGGCAACGCCGCTGATCATGTTTCTCGCTGGCGCAGTGTCTGTGATACTCCTTGGCCTCGGATCTGTCCTGATCCGCCAAGGCGCTCGCCGCGCAATGGGACGACGTAAGGAGCTCAAGCAGTTGCGCAAGGATGCAACCGCTGCGACTGGAACCGCAGACGGAAGTCCAGCCAAGAGTGACGGCACCGCTAAGATTCCAGATGGCAGCACAGGCAGCGGCTCAGATACCAACACGGACGCGCCGCTGCACCGGGACACTGAGTAGCACTCCGGTGGTCTGATGGGGAAACGCCGGTTGATGCGCATCCATCGAGGGCAGTTCTAACAAACGACTGAGATTTGTGTGGTCATGCTGCCCATAACGTCATTCAAGGCTCGCATCGCTGGTGGAATGGCCCGTGCCACGTACACCTTCGCGGTGGCAGGCATCAACCAGACAGACCAGCCATGGACCCACGAGCTCACTGGTTGGGCACAACGACAACTGCTAGGACAGTACAAAGATCCCGCAGTCGATGACGACGTGGTGACTTTGTCGCATCCCCCACTGCCTGTTGCCCTCCTGGCGAACCAGCAGTTCGGCTTCAGGCCCTCTCAACAGCCCCTGCCCAGACCCAGACCTCATACCGGTTCGATGGTGCTCCGAACCTGACCCGGACTGCCCGCTTGGTCCAGGCAATCGCGTGGGCCTGCACCAGCTCCTCGACGCCGTCCTCCCAGAGGATCCAGGCGTTCACCCGGCCTGCCCCTTCGTAAGTCGTCGTTGGTGAGATCAGTACCAGATTCCGACGATCTGGCGGTGGTAGCCGGGGTTCTCAATTTGCCTAACAAGGAAGTCTGCGACATCGCCAGGGCTGATGGTCTTGTAGCCTCCGGGGAATTGGCCGGGTTGCTCGGTGTAGTGGCCGGTACGGGGTCCGTCCTTGATATGGGGGCAGGCGGCAAGGACGTAGTCCAGAGGGCTGGCAGTGATGGCGTCGTAAGCGCCCTGGTGGTCAGCGGCAGCCTTGAAGGACAGCCCGATGCGCAGCTGGGTCACTCGTCCCCGGGCGGTGGCAGGCATCTGGGCGATGCCACTTATCCCCATGTAGCGGTGGACCCCGGTCTCGGTCATAGCCGCCATGACGTTGATGACCGAGTTGGTAACCAGGGTGGAGGCCATGCTTGGGTCGGCTCCGACTGCCATCACGACCGCAGTCACGGGCGAGATGTCGTCGGTCAGGGCAGCCACGACCGTGGTGGGGGCCAGCGTGTCCCCTTGGACAACCCGGAGCCATTCGTGGCGACGGGACACCTTGTCCGGGTCGCGGGCCACAGCGGTGACCATGTGCCCGGCTTCTAGGGCTTGGTCGAGGGCCGCCGCACCCACCCGCCCAGTGGCCCCAAAGACCACAACGTGTTCGTCGGTCACGAAACCCTCCTACCCGTTCGACCGGTCGATCATCTCAAATCGTCGAGATACTTCACTGGTAAAACACCTTGACCCCATCGTGCCCCGAACAGGCCCCTCCTGCTGGGCTGCGAAGGAGTGGGTGCCGTCGTCTCACGGGGTGGTGGTTACACCGTTACCAGACTGCTCGGTGCTGGTACAGGCTGCGTTTCATGCGAATCGGCAGTTCGGGGCCGCCCCGCACAAAGGGTAGCCTTGCCTACTATGCCAACCGAGACCGCTTCCAAGCCCACTCCCAGCGTGGTCGCCACGCCCGAGCTAGCCAAGACATCCGGAATCCGCACACTCGGTGTGGCGATGGTGCTGACCCTTCTCGGTGAACTTGTCCTCGGTATGGCCAATACTTTCTGGCTCAAACTCCCCGACTCGGGATCGGGTTGGAAGGCCGGAGCCGCTTCAGCCTTGTTAACGATCCACATGGTCCTGGGCGTTACTCTCCTCGTTCTCGCAGTCTGGATAGCCGTCGCAGCCCTCCGGGGTCGCGACCGCAACTGGCTCACCGCCTCGACCGCAGGGGTTCTTGGAATCCTGCTGGCCATCGGCGGAGGGTTTGCCTTCATGAGCCAGACCAGCAACGACGGCGCATCTTTCCTCATGGCGGTCGGAACCGCACTGGCCATCGCCGCTTACACTCTCGGGCTCTACCGGCTACCTGCCGTCAGCAACGCCTGACATTTGCCATCAGCGGCGATGCGGAGGCTGGAGTCTGACGCTGGCAATCCACCTCTCACTTGAGGTACTCGGAGCATCGTGAGGCCTTAGGCGTTAAGGCGATCCCGGACAGAGCCTACTTGTAGAACACCTTGACGCCACCGTGACGTGAGCATGCGCCCTGGTGGTGGGCAGCGAAGGAGTAGGTGCCGTCGTTGCACAGAGCGGTTGCGCCGTTGCCTGGCTGCACTGGAGCCGGATCGGGTGCAGGGGCGGGTTGCGCTGGTGCGGGTGAGCCCTGGTTGTTCGAGCCTGAAGGGGCTGCCCCGACATAGGTCTGGTACGCGACCCACCAGTTGGAAGCGATGGCCCTTTGAGCTGTTGCCAGGCTGATGGCATGGTCGCAGACCAGGCTGTGCAGCTTGTTCTCGACAACGTCCTTGACCCTGGCCCCCTCGGGTGCCTTGTACGGCTCGGGCCAAAGGTTTGCCTCGGCATCAGGAGAATGCGCTCTGCTCGAACTTCCTGGTCCTTTTCTTCGGGGTGGTTCACCAAGCCGCGATAGCCCGCGGTCCAGAGCCATACGGACCCGTCAGGCCCGGCATAGAGCGCAAGGATCGTCCTGGCGGTCTTGCCCCTGGCTGTGCAGTTACGGCACCGCAGGGGTTCCATCAGGGGGCGATAACGACCTGTCTTCGCCTTCACATCGGCTGCAATCTCCATACCCCTCTGATGAGACGGCTCCGATTCCCACCACTCAGCCACTGTGTCCCGCCGACTCATCGGGGTGTACTTCATGACGGCGTGGTCCTTGGTCGGTGCTGCTGATTTCTGACTGCCCATGCCACTGGATCCATACATGCGCTGGGTTGAATCTGACACCCTTGCCAGCGGGCAGGATCCGCACGTCCATCAGCGCCTTGATGACATCGCGCACCTCCAGCAGCGACATCCGCTCAAGGGCTAGGGCGACATCGCCAGAATCGACTACACGGGCCAGAGGACTGGTGCCCAGCGCAGCTTCAATCTGCCGCTCAAGGTCGCCAATCTGATCGGTGAGTCGCTGAGCCTGGGTCCTGACAATGGCCGGGGTCAGCAGCCCGTCAGCGAGTAATGAAGCGAGTCCATCACGGCGCTGACGCAGTTCCACAACACGCTGGCGTAGGTCGTCTAGGTCTATGTCCCGGTCCAGCAGTCCAACCGCGTCCGCTCGGCTTAGACGGGCCACGACGGCGGCCATGACAAGCTCGTCCACACGCTCAATTCTTCGACAGCCTGTGCAGGTCCGGCATCTATAGACGACCCGCTCGGCGGCGTTTCCGCGCCCAGCGAACATGATCGCGTCTTTGCAGCTCTCACGACCACAATGGGCCAGCCCGCTCATCAGGTATTTGACTTTGTGACTCGGAGCCAGCCTGCGGCGTGGATCGTGCAGCACCGCGGCCAGTTTGTCCGCAGTGTCAGTGTCAAGGATGGCAAGGCCGTTACCGCCGTAGTCCTGTCCTTGGGACACGACCCGACCAGCCGTGCGCGGGTTGAGCAGAACCCTGCGAGCGGATGTCACGCACCAGGAGTGGCCTGCTGATGTGGTGAGCCCGTGTGTGTTCCAGTCTGCGGCGACACTCGCCAGGGTGCCACCTTTGAGAATCGTGTTTGCGGCGTCGCGGATCGCAGCAGCCTCAGCCTCCACAACTCGTACCTTTGTACCTTCGCGCTCGAAGCCGAATGGTCTGCGGCTCCACAGCACCCGCCCCTGTTGGGCGCGTTGACGATTGGCTGCGACCTGACGTGTCGCCTTCTGCTCGCCTTCGTACTGCGCCCAGGCCGTGATGGTCTTTGCCACGGCGCGACCTGCCGGATTACTCAAGTCAACGTGACCCGACTTGACGGCGTACACGTTGACGCCCAAGGCGATGACGCGCTCAAGATCTTTGGAAAGTCTGACCAACCTGTCGATGTGCCAGACGACGATTCGCTTGGGATTGCTCGACAGCAAGGCCTCGAAACCAGGGCGGATCTTGCCCGTGGTCGCACTGATGTCGTTATCAGTCAGCACCTGGGTGACGGTCCAGCCACGCTGGTCACAGAGTTGCCGACATGCGTCGAGCTGTCTGACCACCGCGGCGGCCTCGCCGCCCTTGTCTATGCTCTGCCGTGTGTAGATCACCGCTTCGGTGTTGCTCACCTTAGAAAGGCTAATACATGACCATCATCAAGATCAATGCGATTACGGTTCCGGCTGATGGCGGCGACGAGCTGGCTCTCCGGTTCGCCGCACGCGCCGGCGCGGTCGACGACCAGGCAGGCTTCGAAGGCTTCGAGCTGCTCAAGCCGACCGATGAGCGCTCCACCTGGCTGGTCATCACCCGCTGGGCTGACGACGAGTCATTCCAGGCCTGGGTGAGCTCGCCTGCCTTTGGACATGGCCACCAACGTGACACAGCGAAGGCCGACCAGCCCGCGGCGCCGCGGCCTGGCATGAGCAGCGAGCTGTGGTCCTACGAGATCGCCGGCGGCTCGTCCCGTTGACCTCGTCCCGTTGACCCAGGGCTGACTGCGACCGGACAGGAGTGCGCCATGACACTGACCGCCATACCACTGACGCAGTTCCTGCTGGCGCGGATCGCCGAAGATGACGAACCGGCTCGAGAGGCGCTCGAGATGGACGCCCGGTTCTCCCCTCCGGAGGACGGCTTCACCGTGGCGTACCAGTGGGCACGGCTGATTCACCAGGCCAGCGGGCTGCCTTTACGGCAGCGACGTGGCTCAGGGCTCGCCCGTGGCGCTCCCTCGCCGACACGCGTCCCGGCCGACTGCACAGCGAGGCGCGAGATCGTGGCCCGGCACGCCAACTGTGGTTCGGGCGCTGGTTACTGCGATGAGGCAGGCCCTGCAAGAGAGGGTGGCGGCTGCGCCGAGCTGGCGGATCTGGCCACGGTCTACGCCGACCACCCGAACTACCGTCAGGAGTGGGCAAGCTAACCGCTGAACAAGCGCACACCGGTCTATCGTCGAGTCCATGGGGAAATCGGGCAAGACCGGTCCGTCTCGCGCATGGTTCATCCTGCCGAGCATCATGGTGGTGGCCGCAGTGTTTCTCGCGGGCTCTGGCTTTGCGTCGTTCCTGCACTTCGTCCGCTCGGACTTCACTGCCTACCAGCCGGATTCATCGATCTCGGTGACCAAGGACGGATTCACCCTGTGGACCGAGGACGGCGCCATCGGAGCAGCTGACCTACGCTGCACGGCGACCAGACCGGACGCAGTGGTGCAGCTGAGCTCCGTCGCGGGGCGAACCACCTTCAGCAACGGCCGCGACACGTTCGAGGCCATCGCCTCGACACCGGAGGATCTCCCGGCGGGCCAGTACGTGATCTCGTGCGTGAGCGCATCGGGCCAAGCTGACGTGCCGCTCTACGTCGGCCCGCGAATCGATATCGCGGCAGTGGGGCGACTAGTCGGCTTCAACATCGTCGCCCCACTGTTCCTCGGATTCTGCGCGGTCGTGCTTTTTGTGATCCTGGCCGTCATGCGTTATCGACGGCGTCGGAGCACGACTCCGACCGTCTAGCTCGCGTCTGGTTCGCGACTAGTTCAAAGTCATCCGCGGCTCGCCGCCGACCAGTCCGGTGCCGGAGATGGTGCAGGCCCCACCACGGACCACGCCACCGTTCCAGACCTGACGCAGACAGCTGCGCAGACCCAGCTGCGCCCAGTAGTTGGGATGTAGCGACTCCTGGATGTAGTAGCTGGAACCGATGGTTGAGACGGTGCGGATCTGGTTGACCCACTCGGTGTTGTCCACGGCTCCTGCCTGTTGCCAGGAGGTGAGCCCCTTCTCCTCGTACAGCCCGACGGTGTTCTCACAGAGCCGGCGCCCGTTGAACGCCGAAGCCAGGTCCAGGGTCTTGACGCCGGCGACACCCGATGCCGTGATGGCGTTCTTGACGGTGGCGTTGATCGTCGGCAGCGCGGTGTTGTTGGCCCAGTCGGCGTCCTTGTCCCACAAACCGCAGCCGCCCGTGCTCTGACGCGTGTACCCGTTCTGGCTGTACCTGAAGCCGGTGGCGTTCGGGATGGGCGACGGATAGGTCTGGACGACAGCGGACCAGGCGGAGTCCGCGTATCCGGCGTTGCGCATGGCCGTCCGCACGTTCTGCAGGCTGGTGGCGATCCTGGCCTGCACCGCGCTGACGTTCGCAGAGGTGAAGTTGGCCGACACGGACGAGTCGTCATTGCAGTAGTTCGGCCACCAGGACGGCGACCCAAGGAAGTCGGTCAGGCAGGTCTGCACTGTCGAGGCGAAGTTGAAGTCGTTGCCGCCAATGCCGACGACAACCATCTTGACGTTGTGCGTAGCCGCGAAGGTCTGCAGCATCTTGGCCTGGCCCTGCTGGCCGGCCCCGTTGTCGGAGAAGTCCAGGCCCGGCTTGAAGTAGCCGTCACTGGAGGTAAAGGTCGACGTCTTCGCCCCGGAGCAGGCCAGGTCGACCCCATTGACTCCCCCGCCGATGTACGACTCCTGGGACTTGCTGCGATGGCAGCGCGCGATCTGCTCGCCGGTGTTGGCGGCGTTATCGAAGTAGGCGGTACCGCCCAGGGCATCGGCATACGAGCTCGAGACGTTGGAGCTTCCCGCCCACCTGCCGGCTTCCCCGGACACGTATGAGTCACCCAGGCTGGCCACCCATGGCGTCCCAGATCCAGGACCGTCCGCAGCCGCCGGTCCGGCCAGAGCCACCGCGGTCAGACCGCTGGTGGCGAGTGCAGCAGCCAGAACGGCCGCGCTGAAGAAACGATAGCGAGCACTCGGGCGATGGCGAACGCTACGAGATTGACGAGCAGTGGTCATGGGGAGCCTTCCCGGAACAACTTCGTGGTGGCCGCGACATTGCGGCCGAGCGCCCGCAGCGTCCCATCCGTGGCCGGGTCCCGCTAGACCCGTTGCCGAGTCTTCACAATCTGTACTGCTGTTGGATGGTCACATGCCCCCGCAACAACCACCTCGCGACCTTGTCGCCGTATCTTTCACCGGCGAGATCGCCGCGATGAGCGGCGAGGACGTGAGCCTGACGGGCAGCCCTGAAGAGATCGTCAATGAAGTTGCCCAGATGGAGGCCGCCCGGCACCCGCGCTGGGTCTTCTGGTCTGCACAGGCTGACGCACTCCCCCTGGTGCTCAGGGGCATCCACCTGGACAGGTGCTGGGACATCGCCGAAGCGCATCGGATCCTGGTCGGCGGTCGCGACGCCGACCCCGCGCTGGCGTGGGCCACGGTATGCCGGCTGGTCACCTCGGGCGTGCCCCGGGCGGCCGGCGACGACCTGTTCGACTTCGCGGCCGAACACGGCCCCGGCGACCACGGTGACCCGGAGATTCCAGTCCGCGCCGACGGGTACCTGCGCCCCGAGGCCATCGCTGGGACCTGGCAGACCTCAGCGGGGCGTGCCCTCGCCTGGGCGGACACCGCCGTTGACACCGCACTGCGGCAGATGGCCGCTCTCGCGGAGATCTCGCCACGCACGGTCAGCACCGGGCACTCCGAGTCGGCCGCCGCACTGTTGTGTGTCGAGCTGGCCGTTACCGGGCTCCCGGTTGACCGTCCGGTCATCCAGCAGCTGATCGAGAACTCGGCCGGGCCTCGACCCGACGACGAGGCTGACGCTCGCAAGACCCGTGAGACGCGTGACACCGGGGTGCTATCCCACGCCCCCGGGCGCGAGTCCACTGATCTACGGAATCCGTTGCAGGTCAGGGAGCTTATGGCCTCGGTCGGCGTCGTCGTACCCGACACCCGCGCCTGGCGGCTGGAACCATTCCGCGACACGCATCCACTGGTGGAGGCGTTGCTGACCTGGCGCAAGGCCGAGCGAATCGCCACCACCTACGGCTGGCGGTGGCTCGACACCAACATCGGCCCCGACGACCGACTTCGTGGTGCATGGACCGCCTGCGACGGCGCCGCCGGACGGATGACTGCGCAGAACGGCCTGCACAACCTGCCGACACCCTTGCGGCCGGCTATCGCGGCTCATCCGGGGTACGTGTTCGTACGTTCGGACCTTGGACAGATCGAGCCCAGAGTCCTGGCAGCCGTATCCGGAGATATGGACTTCGCGCGAGCCAGCCAGGCCGACGACCTCTACGCTCCGGTCGGTGCGGCCCTGAAGGTTGAGCGTCCGGTGGCCAAGATCGCCGTCCTCGCCGCCATGTACGGCCAGACCAGCGGAGCCGCCGGAGAAGCCCTCAAAGACCTCGAGCGCGCCTACCCTACGGCCATGGCCTATCTGCGACGAGCCTATGACTCGGGGGTGGCCTCACGGGCAATCCGGACCTACGGTGGGCGTCGAATTCCGATGTGGGACAACCCGGTCAACGCACCCGTCGAGTCGTTGCCTTCGATGATCGCGGGCCGGGGACGATTCGCACGCAACGCCGTTATCCAAGGCGCGGCTGCCGAGCTGTTCAAGGCATGGGCTGCGACCGTGCGGCTCACCACCCGGCACCTGGGTGCCCGGATCGTCCTGTGCCTGCACGACGAGCTGCTGATTCATGTCCCGGTGGAAGCGGCCGAGGAAGCGGCGGCGGCTGTTGATGATGCGCTGACCGCCAGCGCCAGGCGCTGGACAGGCTCGAGCAAGGTACGGTTCGTCTCCGACACCAGCGTCATCAGTCGCTGGTCTGACGCCAAGGGCTAAGGTCTGACGCCAGGCGCTAAGGCGATCGAGCCGGCCAGCGAGGCGCACGGTCCCTGGGTCGGCGTGGAAGTCGCACAGTCCCCAGGTTTGCGGCTTTGAAGACGCACGGCCCCTAGGTTTGCGGGCTTGGAAGTCGCACGGTCCCTAGGTTTGCGGAAGGGGGCTAGCCTTCGTCGGTCTGAGTGCGCAGGAACTCCTCGAACTCAGCGCCGATCTCGTCGGCGGTCGGCAGGTCCCGGATGTCCGTGGCCAGCAGGCCTGGCTTCTCACGACCCTGAACATAGGCGTCGTACTGGCGCTCCAGGGCCTCGACTACCTGGGAGACCTCCTCGGAACCGGCGATCTCCTGCACGATCTCGGCCCGGTTGAGACCCGCTGTGGCGACCAGATCCTCAGCGGGGACATTGAGCCCGGTCGTTGCCACGAAGGACTCGAGCCCCAGAACAGCGGCATCGCCGAACTGCGCCTGTGCCAGGTAGTGGGGCACGTGGATCGCGAACCCCAGCGAGTCATGGCCGGCCTCGCCAAGACGCAGCTCCAGCAGCGCGATGATACTGCCCGGCACCTGCACGGTGCCGAAGAGGGACTCGTGCTCACCGATCAGCTTGGGATTGGTCGCGTGGGCTGTGCGGCCGATGGGCCGGGTGTGCGGCACCGCCATCGGTATGCCGTGGATGCTCACCGTGAGCGTCACCCCCAGCATCCGGTTGAGCTTCTGGATCGCCTGGACGACCCGCTCCCACTGGTAGTCCGGTTCGGGACCGTACAGGACGAGGAAGGGCACCCCGTCGGCGTCGGTGACGCGATACAGCTTCAGGGTCGGGTCGGCGTAGCTGGACCAGCGGTCACGGTCGAACGTCATCGCCGGGCGCCGACCGCGGTAGTCCATCAGCTGGTCGACGTCGAAGGAGGCCACGACAGTGTGCGGGAGTGTGGCCAGAACGTGCTCGGTCAACAGCTGCTGTGTCTGACCGGCATCCACGAACCCGCCGAGCGAGACCAGCAACACCGACGCACGCAGGTCGCCCAGCGGGGTGTCTGTCTCGAACGAGAACAGCTCGGATGGGTCTTGCACGGCTTTTCGCCTCTTTCCGTCAGATGGTCTCTATCAGTTCAGATGAACTCCTACGTTCAGATGAACCCGTCTTTCAGATGGACTCCTACGTCAAGCATCCCTCATGTCGTCCATCAGCGAGCCCGACAAGCTGATAAGAGCCCGACAAGCTGATAACGATCTCAACGTCGGCACCGCCTCAAGGATTCCACTGTGCGCCCATCTGTGCGACGCAGCGAGCCGCGGCCTCCATCGCCACGTGCGGTCCGCCCACGAAATATCCGGCTGCCAGAGCGTCACCGGCGCCGGTGACATCAACCACAGGGCCGGGGACCACCCGAAGTGACGCCTTCACACCGCCAACAACGAAGGTAGACCCGAGCCGGCCGCGCTTGACGACTGCATCGACCGAAAGCGTGTCCGGCGAACCCCCGATGGCGTCCCACTCACCCTCGTTGCCGAACACGACCGTCGGGCCAAGCTTCTCGACCAAGGCCCGGAAGGCCTGTGCGCCGTAGGTTTCGATCATCGCGGCAGAAGCCAGGTCAACGGCCACCCGGACCCCCATCTGTCGCGCAGCCCTGGCCGCCCGAATCACGACTGCCGGATCCGGGGCGCGCAACAGGAGATAGCCCGATAGATGTAGCCCGCTGGGCACCCTGTACCGCCCGCAGTACTTCAATGGTGGCATCGCCGTCCACGGCTACACCTCGGTCCCGTCCACGCCGGCCTCGCACGGCTGCGTCCGGGTGAGCCTGCCGGCGATGGACAACCTATGGGGTGTCGGAGAGATCCAGGTGGGCACGTCCGTGCTCGTCTACTGAAAGACGTGCCAGGACATTCAGGCCGCGGCTTGGGCCATTACTCGGGTACTCGGGCCCAGCTTGTCAGACCACTGCTCAGACGGCCTCGAGCTGGTCCATGGCTTTGTAGATCCGCTTCTCGGACACCGGGTGCGCCGTGCCCAGCGTCTGGGCGAAGAGGCTGACCCTCAGCTCCTCGATCATCCATCGGAGCGCCTGGACGTCAGCACCTGCCCGTCGCGCCACCGGAAGCGCCACGACGAGTGTGTCGTACTCGGCCTGGACGCGGGCAACAGTGTCCATCAGTGCCGCATCGCGACTCACCTGCGAGGGCGCCCGATCACAACGCACGACTATGCCGCGTAGATAACGCTCGACGTGGCGGAGCCGCGAGACTCCAGTGTCTGCAACGAATCCGGGATACAACAGCGACCGCAGCTGAGCCTGCATGTCGGCCTTGGCTGCAGCCATCACCGGGCTGGTCATCGCTGCCAGCGCGAGCTCGGCCTGCCGCGACCGGACCATCAGCGGCTCGACCAGGTCGATGACGTCCATGACCCGAGCCACGACCTGCGAACGGACGATACGCAACGTCTCTTCGAACTCCTGGGGCCCGAGCACCTGGCCACCCGGCCGCTCAGCCACTATCGAGTCGACCGCTGCAGCAAGGCAGTCCTGCAACAGGTCGGGCACGCTGCCGTGCGGGTTGTGACCCAGCGCAAGCCGTTGGGCGTTGGTCAACAGCGCCAGCACGCGCTTCCACGGGGCCGTGGTGTTGAGCAGGAGCAGGCGTCGCACACCGAGCCGGGTGGCCGCATCGCGCTCCTGCTGTGAGGCAAGCACCTCGAGGGCGACGCTTTCACCGTGGTCCACCACTGCCGGGAACCCCTGGATGACCCTGTCACCGACCCCGTGCTCAAAGGTCTCCGGCAGCGCGCCAAAACTCCATTCCCGCAAGCCCTTTCGCTCCACGGACTTGGCGGCTCGCTGCATCGTCTGGCGGAGCTGGGGTGCCAGCTGTTGCTGCAGCTCGGCCAGCACCTTGCCCTCCCCCACAGCTTTTCCGCCGCGGTCCTCGACACGAAACGTGATCCGCAGGTGACCAGGCACCCGCGACCAGTCCCACTCAGCGGCAGGGATGCGAACGCCGGTCATCTCGTACAGCGCGTGCCCCAGCTCATCGGTGAGGTAGCCGCCCGCAGGATCGGCGGATGCCAGGGCGGCGAGGGCGCGGTCCGGCGTGGGAACGAAGTTGCGACGGGTCGCCTTCGGCAGCGACTTCAGCAGGGCAACGGCCAGGTCCTGACGCAGTCCCGCCACCTGCCAGTCAAATCCGTCGTCGTCGACCTGGTTGAGCACGTCCAGAGGGATGTGCACAGTGACACCGTCGGCGGCGCCTCCCGGCTCGAACTGGTACGTCACCGCAAGCGTGATCCCGTTCTGCTCCCACACCTGCGGGTAGTCCTGCGCGCTGACCGCATCCGCGTCGTCCTTGACCAACAGGTCCTCGGTGAGAGTGAGCAGATCGGGCTGATCATGGCGTGTCTGCTTCCACCAGGAGTCGAAGTGCTGAGCCGAGACGATCTCGGCCGGGAGCAGCGCGTCATAGAAGTCAACCAGGGTCTCGTCATCGACAAGGATGTCCCGGCGCCTGGCCCGGGCTTCGAGCTCGGTAAGGCGCTTGACCAGGGCCCTGTTGTCGTGGAAGAACCGGTGATGTGTCTCCCAGTCACCTTCGACCAGTGCGTGGCGAATGAACAGATCTCGCGACTCCTGCGGGTTGATCCGCGCGTAACCCACCTTGCGTCCGGCGACGAGCGGGACGCCATACAGGGTGACCTTCTCCAGGGCCACCGCGGCGCCGCGCTTCTTCTCCCAGTGCGGTTCGCTGTAGCTGCGTTTGACCAGGTGCTGCGCGAGGCGCTCGATCTCCGCGGGATCTGTTCGGGCGTTGACGCGCGCCCACAACCTGGTGGTCTCGACCAGCTCGGCCGACATGACCCACTGCGGCTGCTTCTTGAAGAGCGAGGAGCCCGGTGAGATGCCGAAGCGCGCGCCCCGGGCTCCGATGTACTCACGTTTCTCGACGTCACGCATGCCGATATGGGACAGAAGCCCCGACAGCAGCGACCGGTGGATCGCGTCGGGGTCGGCGGCGGACGCATTCTGTTGCAGGTCAAGGGTCTTACAGGCCTTCTTGAGCTGACTGTGCAGATCCTGCCACTCACGAACCCGCAGATAGTGGAGGTACTCGCGCTTGCACATCCGCCGGAACGCACTGCCGGAGAGCTCTCGCTGCTGCTCCTTGAGGTAGTTCCACAGGTTCAGCAATGCCATGAAGTCGCTGTGCTCATCGGCGAAGCGCCGGTGTTGCTCGTCAGCCTGCTGCCGCTTGTCCATCGGGCGCTCGCGCGGGTCTTGAATGGACAGAGCTGCGACGATGATGAGCACCTCTCGCAGCGCTCCGTTGCCCCCGGCTTCCAGGACCATCCGGGCCAGACGCGGGTCCACCGGAAGCGCGGCGATCTTGCGGCCGTATGTGGTGAGCCGCTTGCGAGGGTCGTTGGCCCGGTCAGAGGCAGGGTCGATGGCCTGGAGCTCCTCCAGCAACCTGACGCCATCAGTGATCTGACGTGAGTCCGGCGGCTCGAGGAAAGGGAAGCGTGCGATGTCACCCAGTCCGAGGGAGGTCATCTGCAGGATGACCGAAGCCAGGTTGGTGCGCAGGATCTCGGGGTCCGTGAACTCGGGTCGAGCCTCGAAATCTTCCTCGGAATACAGCCGGATGCAGATCCCGTCCGCGACGCGACCGCAGCGTCCGGCGCGCTGGCTGGCACTGGCCCTGGAGATCGGCTCTATCGGGAGGCGTTGAACCTTGGTGCGCTGGCTGTACCTCGAGATGCGTGCGGTCCCGGCGTCCACGACATACCGGATGCCGGGCACCGTCAGGGAGGTCTCGGCGACGTTCGTGGCCAGGACCACGCGCCGGCCTGTGTGCTGACCGAATACGCGGTGCTGCTCAGCCGCTGACAGCCGCGCATAGAGCGGGAGGATCTCGGTATGCGGAAGGGCCATCCCGTTGAGCGCCTCTGCGGCATCCCGGATCTCACGCTCACCCGACAGGAAGACAAGCACATCACCGGCAGGGGTGTGGCGTTCGGTCCACAGCTCCTCGACGGCCTCACAGATGCCGGTGACCTGGTCCCGGTCGTCATCTGGGGTCTCGCCCACGAGCGGCCGGTAGCGCACCTCGACGGGATAGGTGCGCCCGGACACCTCGATGATGGGAGCGTTGTCGAAATGCTTCGAGAATCTTTGCGGGTCAATGGTCGCCGAGGTGATGATGACCTTGAGGTCAGGGCGGCGCGGCAGCAGCTGCTTGAGGTATCCAAGGATGAAGTCAATGTTGAGGCTGCGCTCGTGCGCCTCGTCGATGATGATCGTGTCGTACCGTCGCAGGTCGCGGTCACGTTGCATCTCGGCAAGCAGGATGCCATCGGTCATCACCTTGACCAGGGTGCTGCCACTGGAGTGATCGGTGAAGCGCACCTGATAGCCCACTGCCGTCCCGAGCTCGGTGTTCAACTCCTCAGCGATGCGTTCGGCCACTGATCTGGCGGCAATCCGGCGGGGTTGGGTGTGGCCGATCAGGCCCTCGATGCCGCGGCCCAGCTCAAGACAGATCTTGGGAATCTGGGTGGTCTTGCCGGAGCCGGTCTCCCCCGCCACGATGACGACCTGGTGATCACTGATGGCTGCCGCGATGTCATCTCTGCGGGCCGCGACCGGCAGGTCATCGGGATAGGTGATCTTGGGCATTGCCGCGAGACGGCGGGCTGTACGGGCTGTCCTTGCCGCCGGCGACTCGCGGGGTCTGCCGCGGGAAGGACGCCGTCGGGGGGTCCGGGCGCGCGATGGCTGCGACACGCGCTCGGATGTCATAGCAATCAGGATATCCGGCCCTCAGACTGGACACAGCGAAGGATCCTCGGTGCAGCAGCACTAAGGATCCTTCGCTCAATGCTGTGGGCTCAGGCTCAGGCATGCGGGAACAGGGGTCAGCACGAAAGCCTTTATCTCAGGAGGCGCATCAGGCGGCCTCGTGGAGGGCAACGTCCGGTGGCCTCGTAGGGGGCAATGTCAGGTGGCCTCATGGCGCAGCGTCAGGTGGCCATGTCGTGGTGGTTGATGGGGTGGGTGGCGTACTGGCGGCGGTGGGGGTCGG